>Ga0210384_10002723_pt1 | contig 21260 bp, 15 predicted proteins | sample IncBWH2MmetaG_FD_160574 | JGI IMG/M metagenome (GOLD analysis project Ga0210384, IMG submission 160574) | Forest soil microbial communities from Barre Woods Harvard Forest LTER site, Petersham, Massachusetts, United States - Inc-BW-H-2-M | ecosystem: Environmental > Terrestrial > Soil >...
ATCGTATTGAGCTTCAATGTGCATAGTTGGATTTCTCCAAGCAACCTTCATATGCCCAAATTGGGTTGCCGCCTCTGAATAAAATTTCTCCTCTGCCGTTCTCGGGCTAGCAGCGCTATATCGAGTCTTCAGTTCGCGTTCAATGTCTCTCAGGTGCGATTCCCAACTATTTCGGTCGAACCGTTGCCCTAGTTTTACCGCAAGACTCTTTAACCCTATTTCGAGTGCTCGTTGCAGATGGAAAGCGCACGCTGTTCCCTCCCCATAGGCGTAACACTTGCCAGCCCGTTGAAACTCTTTCCATGCAGACGGGAAACTGCTCTCGATTGGGCTGCCAACGAGCCAGAACGGATGCCAATAGTCAACCCTGTCACTGGACAAGCAGAAACAAACTTTGGATTGCAGTTCTTCTTGAATGCGGGTTTGCAATTCGCTGATCGCCGCCCGAAGTCGCTCCAGCGAAGCCCTCTCATTGGTGAGTTCACATATTCTGCGAAGCTGATTTAGAGACATGTGCAGCTTAAGCGATTTGCAATGCTCATACAATTTATCGACACATTCCTGAAACCTAACACGACCTTTCTCGGTGTTCACCAGTTGTGGCAAATGAACAAAATGCGTGAACTGTTCGGAAAGCTTATAGAAGTCCTCGGCTGTATACTTTAGCATCTCGAAAAGGGACACCACCCCATGCCAACTAAAAACATCGGCTCTGTGCTGCTTTTCGAGTCTATTTGCTAAGGGCATGGTTAGTCAAAGTAATTATTGCCCTTGCTAGCAGGTGTTTGGAGTGTCCCAAATCGCGTCTGACCCGCGTCATTATTGGCGAAAATCGAGCCGGAGTGTGGGACTTGCTGCTAGTAGCAGTCCTCAGTTGTCAGTACTCAGAAAAAGCAACCGCAAAAACCTCGCCGCAGATGGAACACAGATCAGCGCGGATTTTTGGAGGATGGCAGGGCCCCCACTTGCTAGCTAGTGATCGAAGCGCCCTAAATCGCGTCTGACCCGTGTCATTATTGGCGAAAATTAATCCGGGGCAGGGAACTTGCTGAAGCGGTTCTCAGTTCTCGGTTCTCAGTTCTCAGCAAAAACAACCGCAAAAGCTTTTCGCCGCGGATGAACGCGGATCAACGCAGATTTTTGGAGCATGGCAGGGGGACCCCAACCCCACTTGCTCGCAGGTGTTTTAAGCGCCACAAATCGCGTCCGACCCGCGTCATTATTGGCGAAAATCAATCCGAGGCAGGGGACTTGCTGGAACAGTTCTCAGTTCTCGGTTCTCAGTTCTCAGCAAAAGCAACCGCAAAAGCTTTTCGCCGCAGATGAACGCGGATCAAACGCAGATTTTCGGAGCATGGCAGGGGGCCCCCAACCCCACTTGCTCGCAGGTGTTTTAAGCGCCACAAATCGCGTCGGACCCGCGTCATTACTGGCGAAAACTAATCGGGGGCAGGGGACTTGCTGCTGGTTCAAACTCGCTGCTCCACGAATTTTCAAAGAGCTAAAAAGGACTACAAAAAAGCCCCGCATTCTAGAATGCATAACGTAAACACACATCTAGCACAATGATGACCTGCCGTTTCCAAAGAAGCAACATTTTGATATCAGATTGGTGCCATCAGCAGTCAGCACTTACCGCCGCCTTTTCCTGAGTTGTCTCCGGAATAAAGTACGCCTGGCTTTGTTAACCAATAGTGAAAGAGATTCGAATGAGCAAGGTGACGCCCAATCCGGTGCAAGTCGAAGCCGGCGACTTCGAACTGGTAGAGGCCAGCATTGCCGGCGATATGAGCGCCTTCGACGAACTCATACGAAGGCACGATGGCAAAGTCTTCCGCGCCGCCCAGTGCATCATGAAGAACCGAGAAGATGCGGAAGACGTAATGCAAGAGGCATTTCTGAATGCTTTTCGCAAGCTGCACCAGTTCCAGAAAAAGTCGAAGTTTTCGACCTGGCTGGTGCGGATTACCGTGAACCAGGCGCTCATGAAATTGCGCGACCGTCCCAAGACGATCATATTTTCCCTGGATGAAGAGCCTGAGGACCCGAACGAAACCCGGCCTCGGGAAATTGGAGATTGGGACCACAATCCCGAGCAACTCTGTTACGCCTCTGAATTGCAGGAGACACTCTCTGACATGCTGCACAGCTTGCGGCCGAACATGAGAATGGCATTCCTGTTGCGTGACATGGAAGGGTTTTCCATGGAGGAGATTGCCGACACCCTCGGGCTCACAGCCGCCGCGGTCAAAACCTGCCTCTTCCGGGCACGCCAGCAGCTTCGCAAGAAATTCAGCAAACACCTTAAAAAGAAACATGGGTTCGCGGGAGGCAGAAACTTCCGCATGCCGCGAATGATTGCCATAAGAAAGGAAGCGTATGTTTGAAGGTCTGTTTCAACCCCTCCATTTGATTGTTATTCTGGGGATCGCTCTGCTTGTATTTGGTCCCAAAAAGATTCCCGAATTGGGTAAGGGTCTTGGCGAAGCCATTCGCGGGTTCCGCTCCGCGATGAAGGAAGGCCAGAGTACGTCGGAGTCCAAGTCGCTGGATTCCAAGCCGCTCGAACCATGAGGGCCTGATAGCGCACGGCATTCCCAGCCGGTGCGGATCGCTAGGCTGCAACCACCCCACATTCTGGTTGGAATATTTTGCTTCATTTCCGGTTTTAGATGGTGATGAGAGTGTTCGAGGGCGACGGTTTCCTGTGTCCTGCCCTGTTACTCCTCCAAAAATAGAGAAAGAGATATTCATCAATGAAAAAGATTTTGGTTATTTTTGCACTCTTATGTGGAAGTCTGTCTCTTCCGCTCAGCGCGTTAACCCCGGCTGCCGAAGATGATCCAGATCAGCAGCCAGCGGCCTCTGCTTCTTCGGCAAGTAATCCGGTTGTGGAATGGAACAAAACCCTTCTCATGATTGTTCGCACTCCAGGCGCGCAACCGCGCACCATTCACCCAACCCGTAGCTTTGCCATCATGCACGCCGCGATTTACGACGCCGTCAATGCCATTGACAGGACGCACAAATCTTATCTGGTCCACCTTTCCGCGCCACCGCGGCATGCTTCTGAGGACGCTGCAGCCGATGCAGCAGCTCACGACGTGCTGGTGGCGTTGTATCCGAGCTTGCAGGCAGCGCTCGACAGCGAATTTCAGCGGCTCCTGGCGCAAATTGCCGATGGGGAAGACAAGATGGAAGGAATCAGCATAGGCCAGACGGTAGCGGGCCGCACCCTGGCGCTACGCAGCCACGACGGATCGGATGCGCAACCCATTCTTTTTGTTTTTGGGAACGCCCCGGGAGACTATCAGTCAACCCCGCCGAATTTTCCCAAACAGCCTCAATTCACACATTGGCCGCAGGTTACTCCATTCGCCCTGGAGCGCGCCAACCAGTTTCGGCCCGGCCCTCCCCCAGCTCTTACCAGCGATGCCTACAGCGATGCCTTTAACGAAGTGAAGTCGCTAGGAATCGCCAATGGCACAGCCAGCTCTCCAGACCAGGCCCTCACCGGACGTTTTTGGAATGGAGCAATTCAGAACTACTGGAACGAGATCACGCAGACGGCGGCAGTGGGGCACGATCTAACCACGGCGCAGAGCGCCCGTTTATTTGCCCTGCTGAATATAGCGTTGGCCGATAGTGTAATCGCTTTTTACGATGCCAAGTACACGTATAACCTGTGGAGACCAGTCACAGCGATTCGCGCCGGAGACATTGACGGCAATCCTGAAACGGCTGCCGATCCTAATTGGCTACCTGAGGTTGGCAACACCGCTCCCGACCCATCGTATCCCGGCGCGCACGCGGTCATCAGCGCAGCCGCAGCCGACGTGCTGGTTTCGTTCTTCGGCAGGAGCCGTTTCAATTTCAGCGTAACCTCCGAAGTGATGCCTGGAGTGCAGCGTTCTTTCGCGAACTTTCCGGCTGCGGCTGAGGAGGCGACACTGAGCCGTATTTTCGCGGGAGCTCACTTCCGCTTTGACCTCATCCGGGGCCAGCGGCTGGGCCATAAAGTGGCCGATTTTGTGGTTGATAACTTGTTAACTTCCCGTAACAGGAATGATGAATCTGAGGATGACAGGTAACGGTAAGAACTGTGAGCCGACATAGCGATCGATAGAGTCAAGGTCATGGTCATCTCCCTTCTTGATCCGAATTCGCGGTCGAAAACAAAAATAGCTGGTCTTGCACAAGAAAGGAAAAGGAGCCATGAAGCAATCTGAGAGTGTGCTTAAGAATGAGTCGAACCGCCGCTCGTTCCTGAAACAAGGAGCCGTGGCCGCGGGAGTAACCGTGGGCGCAGGGTTGTTGACCAACGGGATATCCGCCTTCGCCCGGGAGAGGGGTGACGGTGATGACGTTCTCACAAGAGGAGACATTGCAATCTTAACGTTCCTGGCGGCAGCAGAGCTGATCGAGAGCGACTTGTGGCAACAATACAACGAACTTGGAGGAGTCAATGCGACCGGCAGCAAGAGCCAGTTGTACCTCACGGCGCTGCAGGTTCTCGATGGCGACATGCCTCAATATGTCAACGACAACACCGAAGATGAATTCAGCCACGCAGCTTTCCTGAACGCATATCTGAAATCCAAAGGCCAGCAGGAAGTCAGCCTCGCGGGGTTCAGCAACTTAGAGCCAAGCCAAGTCTCGACTGTCCCGCAAACCGGGCGGCTTACCAATCTGAAACAGCTCAGTGTGGATACCAGGTGGTGGACCCGGTACCGCGGCAGGACCAACCCTGATTTGGGCGCGAAGTTCGCTCAAGCAGTCCCGAGCTTGAATATTGGACAGCACCCGGCAATTCCCCTGAAAGATGATGATCTTCAACCCGACCCCAACAGCCCAAACGGGGTTTCGAACCATCTGCAGGCGATTGCCAACACGGCGGGGTTCCATTTTGGATTCATTGAGCAAGGTGGCACCAGTCTTTACGCCGCTCTTGCCCAGAAAGTCAGCAGTCTGGAAGTTCTAAGGATCCTGCTAAGCATTGGCGGATCAGAGATCATGCACTTTCAGGTTTGGCATGACAAGGCAGGCAATGCCCCGGTTTTGACCGACGGCAGCCTATCGTTCCCGGATCTAGCCAACAGCACCGACCCGGTGTTGAAGGCCAATTTGATCATGCCTGAGCCCTGCGAATTCCTGGACGACGATCTACCTCTGTGCGCTGTCATTCGCCCTATTTCTGACCAACAGGGGGGTGCGGCGGCTACGATCCAGAGCTTTATGGATGACGGACTTTTTATCGGCCAGCCCAAACATTTCCTGCAACTGCTGTTCGAGCTGGCCCACGATGCAGATCACGCAAAGCGCGAGTTGTGAGCGGCATAACCACGACTGTAATCCACGCTAATGTTCCGAACCAGGAATTGCTGGCGAACTCAATGAGTTCTGAGGGGGCAACTGGTTCGGAGCGTTGGAGTGGCAAGCATTTCAATTAGTTCCCCGATGCCAGGCCCGGGAGTCAACGGCGGCAAATAACAAATAGGAGCGAAGCAAAATGGGGCGGGCATGGGAACCATAAAGGCCTCTTTCCAGCTATCGATATGAGAATTGTCAGCGTCGCAAGCGCGCTTCCACAGCACTATTATTCGCAGGCGGAAATCACCGACGCTCTCAAGGCACAATGGGCGGGCGAACTCAGCAACCCACAAGTGCTTGACCGCTTGTATCCCCGAGCGGGCGTTCAAGGGCGCGCCTTATCGCTCCCCTTGGAGGATTACAAGCGGGGTTACACCTGGGGCGAGAGAAATACCACCTGGTTACAGGTTGCCCAATATCTCGGCGAAGCGGCCATCGGCAAAGCCCTGGCTGCGGCGGGTGTTTCCAAAGATCAACTGGGCGCATTTTTCTTTGTCTCGGTTACGGGAATTGCAAGTCCATCCGTAGACGCGCGTCTCATCAATCGCATGGGGCTTTCTGCCAACATCAAGCGCGTTCCTATCTTCGGGCTGGGCTGCGTCGGCGGGGCAGCCGGGATTGCGCGTGCTGCCGATTATGTAAAAGCCCACCCCGATGAAGCCGCGGTCCTGCTTTCGGTGGAATTATGTTCACTGACCTGGCAACGGGCTGATGTTTCGGCCGCAAACGTGATCTCGTCGATGCTCTTTGGTGACGGGGCGGCGGCTGTGGTTGTTTGCGGCCGAAACATGAGTCACTCTGGCCCCGAAATTCTTGCAACTCGTTCCATCTTTTACCCAAACTCCGAGGAGTTGATGGGTTGGGACATTTCCGAAAACGGCTTCCGCATTGTGCTCTCCCCGGATGTTCCCAAGATAATCCTCGAACATTTGGGCAAAGACGTGGATGAGTTCCTGGGCGCACAAGGCTTGTGCAGATGCGACATCAAAACATGGATCATGCACACGGGAGGACCTAAAGTGCTCGAAGCCACTGAGTCGGCCCTAAAACTTCCCAAGGGAGCGCTTGACGTCTCATGGAATTGCCTGCGGAAGGCCGGAAACCTTTCTTCTGCCTCGGTGTTGTTGGTGCTGGAAAACTTTATGACAAGCAAACGTCCTAAATCGGGAAGTTACGGTCTGCTTGCCGCCATGGGGCCCGGTTTCTGTTCGGAACTGGTTCTGATTCGCTGGTGAAAGCATCCTCTACGCTGCCGGCATCTCTCGTGAGGTCAGACTCCCAATGCATACATCTCTGAGTGTCGCCTTGAGCTCTCTTTTCGTGCTCCTGGGCGGATTCAATACCTGGCTCATGCTTGGAACTCGTGGCAGTTCCAAATCAAATCGCCGGCTGTTGGTTCTGGCCCATCGTATCGCCGGATATCTCTTCATCGCGATTTACTCCGTCATGCTCTATTACATGATCTTGAGAATTAAAGGCGCTGTGGACGAGCTGCCTCCGCGCATTACCGTGCATATGGTGCTGGCTCTTCTGTTGATTCCTCTGCTGGTTATGAAAATCCTTGTCGCACGCCACCAAAAGGGCCTGCACGGCGTTCTTCATGCCCTCGGCATCGCGATTTTCGCAATTTCTTTTACGTTGGTAACGTTGAATATCGTCTGGCATGTGCTTCGCTCAGCAACCGAGCGGCCGGTCTCACCTGTAACTTCCGCCATTGTTCTCATTTTTATTTTTGCGTTATTTGGGGTGTTGTTGCTGAGAGAACCTGGAAACGCCACCCTTCATCAAACTGTGGTTCATCCCATTGAACACGAGCACGCCGATGGTCCGGCCCAGGCCATTGCCGATCACGAGCCGAAGGGCTTTCCGCTTATCCTGTCACGAATCCAGCGGCAAACCCATGACTCCAAGACCCTGCGCTTCATCGTTCCGCAAAATATGAGGTGGTCGGCCCGCGCAGGCCAGTTCCTGACTTTCGAATGGATGATTGACGGCAAGCGAGTAGCTCGCTCCTACTCCATCTGTTCATCTCCTACACAAACCGGATACGTCGAGATTACGCCCAAGCGGATGCCAAATGGTTGCGTCTCGATATTTCTCAATGATCGTGCACATCCTGGACTTGTGGTCACGGCGCGCGGTCCCTATGGTCAATTTTGTTTCGATGCGGAAAAACATAAGCGTATCGTGCTGATCGCCGGCGGCAGTGGTATGACTCCTATGATGGCAATGCTGCGTTATATTGACGATCTTTGCCTGCCGGTGGAAGTTACATTCATTTATTGTGTCCGCACCCAGGATGATGTCTTCTTCAAAACGGAACTGATGGAACTTCAGGGGAGCCTGAAGAAATTTCGCTACATCCTGGTCTTGTCACAACCCGATTCTCATTGGAAGGGACTCAGCGGACATTTAAATCGGCAGGTGATCGAAAGCAATGTTGAGAACATCGCAACCGCTACTTTCTTTCTTTGTGGTCCCCCGCCATTTATGGAAAATGCCCGAAAGATTCTCCAATCGCTGGCAGTAGACCCGGCGAACATAAAGCAAGAGAGCTTTGGCAGCGCCCGGCAGATTATGCAAACCGACCTTCTCCAGATTGATTTTGTTCGCTCAAACAAGACGTGCCCCAGCTCGGGGACGAGAACCATCCTGGAAATCGCTGAAATGAACGGGGTGAACGTGCCTTACGGTTGCCGCCAAGGCCAATGCGGAACATGTGCAACCAGATTATTGGCAGGGGAGGTTCACATGGAGCGAGAAGACGGATTGGGGACAGAGCTCAAAGCGCAGGGCTACATACTCCCGTGTGTAAGCCGGGCGCGTAGTGACATCCAGATGGATGCTTGAAACCTGCAATGGTTTGACCAGAACCCTGTGCTGTTTTCAGAACGGAACTTCAGGAGATTCTTGCCTACGCTTTACAAAAATGTACAAAGGCGGTGTTTGGCGTTACCGACTGCGCCCTGTAGGAAATTCTGGCAACTTTGGAGGCTGACCTTTCGGTGATAGCAACTGAAGGTGATGAAATGAAGCGGCGGGATTGCCGGAAGCGTTTCAGTCCCCAGGGCATGGTCAGAACTTTATATTAATGCGCCGTGGATTTTCCACTGCCAAGACGACCCCCCACCCTTCGCGAAATGCGCCACGTTGTCCAGTCTCATGACATCCTTTACAAAACGTCTCGGGACATCCTTTACACTCCCAAAATGCGCGAAAGGGTGGGCTACCCGGGCCGTGAGACAACGTCTCATCCCCCGTACGTTCGGCGCCTCTCAGGATCCTCGACATCGCGTCGGATCTCCTCCATGTACTCCCGGAACGTCGGGTTGTTTTGGGTGACGCTGTGACTCTCGTGCTGCCAGAACCAGAGCCCGCGCTCGCCGCCATCAGCATGAACAAACCAGTAATCCCCGCCGCCATTCGTCCCGACCACGACGTATCGGTCAGGCCACGGGATCTCGTCGGCTTCGCTCTCCCCGATCGTCATGACATCCGACGTCTCGCGCGCCAGTTGGTTCTCGCAAATAATCTCGTCAGCGTTGACCCACAAGGGCGCGCGGAACGGTAGCTCTCTGACAATACGTTGCGCCTCGTCCGCATCTGACAATAGGAATTGCCTGTAGTCACTCGGCAATACGACTCCGAGAGTCTCTTCGATTCTGCGAATATCGCTCTCCGTCACTCGCACCCCGCCAACTCGCTAGCGTCCGTCGAACACGCTAATAGACTGACCAGTCTAACCGGATAAGACTCGTTTGGATACTCTGGGCTTGGCGAGAGCTTGTTTCAAAAAATGGCTTCGCGAACTGACGAAAGGACAAACCTCAGGGGCTGAAGCCCAGGACTAATCATAAAGAAACTAAACGCACGGCTGAAAGCCGTGCTCTTCCACGGTAGTTCGTACATCCATCGCCGCACCGAGAAAGAGTGTGCCTCTGACGAACGCAGAGCAGAAAGTTTCGGCACAAAAGGGATTCCTCCGCTACGCGTCGGAATGACAAGAAAACAGAGTTTTTCCGCAACCTCTGCGGGATGCGCGCCTGCCTTCGGCACGGTCGAAATGTCAGCGTAAGTTATTGAAAACAGGCAACGTCGAAAAACCGCTGCATTTCATCACTTTGGGTGAGCCCTCAGGGGCTCATCCCGGACAGAGTGGAATTGTTCATTTTCAACAGCTTAGCGGCACGACTAAAGTCGTGCCCTGGTACACGTCTTTACGCTGGGCGTCTAGCGCGACTGGCTCGGTTTCGTTGACCTGGCGCGCGTGTTGAATCGGCTCAGCCTTACGATCGACCAGCACAATCATCGCTGGCGAATCACGATGCCGGATATCGCGCCTTCTGCTGCGCCATGACAAATTCATGATGAGGCAGTGAATCAATCGTGAACGGTTTGCGCCGGAGACGGTGATCGACGCCGCTGGGCGACGAAGCCGCCGCATGCACCGCCCACGAGTTTCAGCGCGTGGGCCACAATGTATGCGAAGGGTTCGGGCTGCGCGCGTCAAGACGACATAGATCAGCGCCGCGACCACTCCCACCAACGTCCCATGCAGAATGAAACGGGATTCGATCCGTCGACCCACCCAGAGCGCTCCCAGAAAGCACATGACGAAGGATCCGGGGGGAAGCAGTGTAATGCAGGAAATTCTCGCCAAGACGCAAGCCGAGAGGAACAATCGCGAGAATGAGAGCCAGTTCCGCGAGCAGCCCGCCGAGCAAAATTCGTCCCCAGTGGATTCTTGTGCTGCTCATTACCCTACTCCCGTGCCGCATGTAGAACGATCGGCGATTATAGCAATAGGCGCTACATATTAGCCTTTGAATGAATGTCGATAGCGACTGCCGTTTCCTGAATCAGCGTTGATCTGCGTTCATCCACGGCAAGCCGGGACAGGTCTGCGGCGAGTTTTTTGTTTTTGGCTGAGCGCTGATTGCTAGATCATCTACTCGACTACCCACAAATTCTCAGCGAAGGGCCACTCTTCATCAATCCACTGCGCTTCACAAATGAAACCGGCGTGCACTGCCATCTGCGACAGTTCATCTGGCATGAACTTGTGCGATGACTCGGTCCATATGGTCTCGCCTTGCTCGAAGGAAACGCGGCAGTCTGCGCCTGGGATGGTGACGACCTGGCTTGCCAGCGAGCACAGATGCATTTCGATTCGCCGCTCGCTTGCGCACCAGCGCGCCTCATGACTGAAGTTGCTGAGATCGAAGTCCGCTCCCAGCTCGCGATTGATTCGGGCCAGAAGGTTCAAGTTAAACGCGGCAGTGACTCCCGGCGGATCGTCATAAGCTTCGAGCAACTGGGGCACTGGTTTCACCAGATCAGCGCCCAGCAGCAGTGCGTCTCCGGGCTGAAGGTGGCTTCGGACCTGCGCCAGAAAAGCAGCCGCCTCGTCGCGCTCGAAGTTGCCAATGCTGCTTCCCAGAAAGAGCACCAGCAGGCGCTCCCCGCGGGAACGGTATTCGGCAATCCGCTCTAAGCCCTCTTCATAGAAACACTGCAGGGTGCGAACTTGCGCCCCTGGCACTCCGGCAAGCTCATGGCTGCAGCGCTCTAGGGCAGTCAAGGAGCCGTCAATGGCGTAGTAAGTAAGCGGACCTTGCAGCTCGCTGATGGCTCGCAGAATTGGCTTGGTCTTGCGCCCGCTTCCGCTGCCCAGTTCAGCCACGATGAGGTCGGGGGTCAGGCGCAGCGCGAGCGTCTCGGCATTGCGGCGCAACAGGCGCTCATCGGCGCGGGTGAGTCCGTATTCGGGTAGCAGCGTAATTACGTCGAAGAGCGCGCTGCCAATCTCATCGTAGAAATACTTTGCCGAGAGCTTTTTGGGAAATTTGCGCAGTCCTTCGCGAACATCGGTGGCAAACTGCTCAATTACGTTGGCAGTTTTTAGGCACGGGGCTTCGGTTGTTACTACTCGGGGTGTCAGTAAGGTTGCTGGCATCTTAGTTTTCCACGACTCGGAAAGTTGTGTAGGCATAGGGATAATCCCGGCGAAACCAATTGCGAAAGCTTGGCCGAATCAGGCGGGTGTCGGTTGCGCACGACGCGCCCTTCAAAACAAAATGATCATTATCAAAGAAGTTTGCTGAATACCCCGGATACGACGGGGATGCTGCGAAACCGGGAAATGGCTTGAACAAGCTTCGTGTCCACTCCCATCCGTTACCGATAAGTTGCGAGATTCCGAATGCACTGTCTCCCGCTGGGGTTGCGGTAACGGAAACCAAATCAGCGTTATGGAAGCTGAAGTTCCCAAAATGGGCACCGGCTGGTTCGTTTCCCCAGGGAAAAACTTGCTCGCCTTCCCGCATTCCAAAAGCGGCGCGATGGAACTGTTCTTCTGTGGGCAGGGATTTTCTGGTCCATTGCGCGTAGGCCTCGGCCTGCGACTGCGTGACATAAACCGGCCAGTCCAGCGGGAGCGGTACTTCGGCATTCATGCCGCGATAGGACCATTGATCGTTACGACAAAGCCAGTAATGCGGCGGCTCGCCGCCGGCTTTTACGAACTCCAGGTACTGGCCGTTGGTGATTTTGTGCTTGCTCATGGCAAACGCGGATACATCCCGCGTGTGTTGCTCAAACTCGTTGTCCCAGCCAAAGCCATCTTCGTGCTTCATGCCCAGGGTTACGGTTCCCGCGCTGACTTCCATCATTTGCAGTTGTGGGCTTTTTTGATTTAAAGACGGACCGCTGCCGGCAATGCTCTCGTTCTCTAAGATTTTGCGGGTGTAGGGTAGGTTGTGCAGGATGTAGGTAAATGTTTCGGCGTGCATGAGGCGGTGTTCGAGCGCCATATCAATCATCTCTGCGGGCGCTGCTTCCATCGCGCTGTCGAGTTTCTTGCGCACCGCTTCTACGTACTGGCGGGCATGATCGACGGATGGCCAGTCGCTGGGCTGGTCCTGGGGAAGCTGGCCGACCGGCGGATCAATCCCGAAGGCAAACAGATTGTCTAACTCTTCACTGATGGGGTTGGACCCGAGGCCGTTTTTTCCTATGAGGTTCCAGTCGAAGGCTTCCAGATGTCCCATGTAGAAAAGAATCCGGTGCCGCTCAGGGATAGGCCTGTCGAAGTAAGCTTCAGGGCGCACCCGGCGGAAGAGACGATCTGTCAAAGCGCGCACCCGGGCCATCTCTTGGCGCTGGTTCGGGGCCGATTTTTCGGAACGCGACTTTGTTCTCGTGGTGCTGGTGGGCGGCGTGATGACGGTAGGTGACATAGGCATGTATCCTCGTTGCGTCCGCTTTAAATAAGATGATTCTTCCGTGATTCCGTTGCAGAATGTACGAAATATTTGCGCCCGTTAGATTTGCCGATACAGCCAGGACTTATAGATGCCAAAGTTATGGAGGATGATTCTCAATATCACCCACTCAAGTTGCCGTGCATAATGCTAAGCTTGTGCCTGCTGTAAATCAAAGGCTTAAATAAAATAATTTGAACTTCCCCCATGCCTATCTTAAGATGCGTATTTACAGGAATTTAACAAAGATACGGCAATTTAGTAAGTTACAGGTAGGGATTTCGTCTCGAAACGCGTTCTCAAAACTGATCCACTGTATCCGGGCCCCCCAAAAGTTACAATGAAAGCCAAAGAATTCTATGAATGTACACCTGCGTCCGCAGCAGCCCGGGGACGATAATTTTGTTTATGGCGTCTACGCCAGCACTCGCCAGGAAGAGGTCTCCAAGTGGGGATGGGATAAGCCCCAGCAAGAAGCATTCCTGCGCATGCAGTTTATGGCGCAGACCCGCTGGTATGAAGCCGCCTACGCCGGGGCCGAGTACCAGGTTGTTCTCCGAGAGGAGCAGCCCATCGGACGAATGATCGTACTTCGCGGCCCACAGGAATTTCATCTTATAGATATTTCTTTGTTGCCGGAACATCAGAGCTGCGGAATTGGCACCGAGCTGCTCACCGCACTCATCATCGAATCCCGGCAGGCAGGCGTGCCGCTGCGGCTTCAGGTGTTAAAAGGGAACCGGGCGGTTAATCTTTACCAGCGCCTGGGCTTCTCCAGGTTCGGCGAAGATGAAATGTACTACCGCATGCAGTTGAATCCCGGGTAAACTGCGGAAACCGAAATTGATTTTCATCATACTTACAGGCGGCCCTCAATGACGGACAATCTAAGCAGCAAGATTTTTTCCGAACATCTGAATTCAGAATTCAAAATATTACTGCCAAACTCGGAACCATTAACGTTGCGTCTGACCGAAGTCAACGAGCGCAGCACTGCACCGCAACAGGAACAATTCTCGTTGTATTTTCGTGGTCCGCATACGCAGCGTCTGCAACAGCAGATTTACCGGCTGGAACACGAAAAGATCGGCTCCCTCGATCTTTTTATCGTGCCCATTGGCGTTGACCAGGAAGGCATGCAGTATGAGGTGGTCTTCAACCGGTTCCGCAAACCGGAGAGCCGGTGAGCGATCCGCAAAAGATTACGTTGCGTCCCGTGCAAGCCGACGACGAACCTTTTCTTTTGCAGGTATATACCAGCACGCGCGAGCAGGAGTTGTCTTTAGTCCCTTGGAATGAAGCCCAGAAAGAGGCTTTCGTCCGCATGCAGTTTGAGGCGCAGAAGCGTCACTATGACACACAGTTTCCCGGTGCAACCCACGATATTATTTGTCAGGATGAAAAACCCGTTGGCCGCATCTTCCTGGCCAGATTGCCTGAAGCTTTCCACATTGCCGATATCACTGTGCTCCCGCAAAGTCGCAACGCAGGAATCGGATCGTATGTTTTAAACGGGATTATTCGCGAAGCCACCCAGGCCGGCAAGCCCGTGAAGATTTACGTTGAGAACTTTAATCCTTCATTGCGTCTATTCGAGCGCCTGGGGTTCCGCAAAGCTGAAGAAAAAGGATTTCACTTCCTAATGGAGTGGAAGGGCTGACGGAGCGGAAGCGGGCAGGCCACTTCCGTTCCAGTCTGATCAAATTCCCACTCTCACCGCGGCACATGGCAAATGATCGCCGTGTACGTTGGTACACGCATACCACGTCTCGGCGGACCTGCGGGAACGATAAACAGTGCAATCTTGCCCACCCCGCCCTCGAAAACGTATGTGCCTTGGCTCAGCGCAGTACCTGGTTGTCCCCGAAAGCGAAGGGCATACGTCTCCGTTTGCGTTGTTGATGCAGACGGATTTCGACCCAGATTTTGCATTCCCACGTGAAGACCTCTGACGGGAGTTGCTACTTTGGTCTCGTCATCGACTGCGATAAGGGTAAGAAATACTGGTCTTGGTGAGGCATGCACCTGGAACCTGGTACCGATGTGAGGACGAAAAGTGTCAGCGCTCATGTACTGCAGAGGAATTTCTTGTGCTGCGTTAAAGGAAGGGATCCCGGTCGCGAGGGCCTTGTTGGCCGCTTCGAGCGGCGCAATGGCTGACGCGACAACAAGCCCTCCCATTCCAACGAATTGTCGTCTGGAAAGGGTCATCTATTCTCCAAGTTTGGAATACGGGGGGAGTGAACCTACTAACTGTAACTCTTATTGTGTTTTGTTTCAATATGAAAATTTTCCGGCATTGGGAAGAATGTGTAAAAATCTCGAAATTTTCTTGACAAATCCATGAGGCAAGGGCAGAGTAACAAAGCAGAACCAAGCACATTAGTACATTGCAGCAATAATCACCTCTGGCTCCCCCCAGGATTAACTACAAAGTTAACCAGAGTTTCGGCCCCTTGCATTGATACCGGGAGAAAGCAGTCTCACGCCAGTTTTATTAAATTCATGATCCCTCTGGCGATTGGGATTTCTGGAAGAATCAGGGGCCCGCAACAAAGTCATACCAGGTCACACGCACTACTTTCTACTGAAATGCATTTTGCAGGGAGATTGATCCTTTGAAATATTTACACCGCTCCAATCGTCCTACTTGGGCGCGGGTGAGTTCCCCCGTCTTCGTCTTTACATTCATCCTTTGCGCGCTAATTCTGGCTGGATTTCCCGTCTCTGTCGGCTCGCACCTCTACGCTCAGGGCAATCAGAAAATTTGGCTCCAGGATCCCCAGCCTCTGGCGGTGACCGCTGACTCTCCCGCCATAGGTGCGCCCACGCGCGCCGCCCAAGCTTTTGCTGCCAGCCAGGTGCAGCCGCTAACCCTGGCGAAGGGGCGCTTTTATGAGGAGGATGGAATCGAAGGTCTGGCGGTCGGTTATGCAACTGCCGGAGGCGGAGCTGTCGCCGTGTATCGCGGCAACCTGGATGCCTTCGCGCCACAGAGCGAGGAATCGTTTCGTGCCATTGGAGAGAGCCGCTTTCCTTCACCCTTTTTGCCGAACGCGCGGCTTTTTGAATTGCCGCAGCGGCCCGACTTCCTTGCTACCGGCGATTTCACTGGAGGCGACCATCTCGACATCGTAGCTGCCACGAAAGGCAGCAGCGCGCTTTACATTCTGGCCAATGACGGGCATGGAAATTTCACGCCGTATCCGGTGTTTACGCTGCCAGGAATCGTGACCAGCCTGGCCACGGCAGAACTTGATCCACATCAGAATTCCAGCCAGATCATTGTGGCCATTGAACGGCCGCAGGGACCGGCATTGCTGGTATACAGCACTTCCGCCAGCGGCTTATATCTCATTGGTGCATATCCGCTGCAGGCTCCGGCAACTGCCCTGGCAGTCGGCAATCTGGATGGAGATGCGATCGCAGACGTGGCCGTTGTTTCCGGCGGCAATCTCTTTATTCTCCACGGCAGAAATTTGACGCCGGCGGGAAATCTCACGCAGGGCCTGGAACCAGTGCCGTTGCCGTTCTCTCCGGTTGCAATTGCCCTGGGCTCATTCATTTTTGATCGCGACAACCGCTCGCAGATGGCGCTACTCGCCTCTGATGGCAGCTTGAATATTGTTGCGCGCAACGGCTTTGACGCGACCCCATGGAGCCTGGAAGAAGTCAGGGCCCGCAGGCAGAGATTGCTGAACGGAGAGCCTGACCCCTATGTGGAGCAACAGAAGACTTACAGGCCTGACACCTGGAAGGTGATTGAGAACATGCCGGCTGTGGCCTCATTGGGCAATTCCGGTGTGGCGCCCGTTCTCATGCGCACCCACATTACCAACTATGGCGCTGATGATTTGACGGTGCTGGATTCCAGCACAGGGCAGATGAACGTCATCGCTCATGATTTCCATTCCATAGAAGACAATACCTTGCCGCCGGGTACATTCCCGCAAGGTGTGCGTCTGAGCCGGCCGTATACCGCTACGTCTCCGGTTGCCGCGATTCCTATGCGCGTCAATGTGGATGGACGTCCCGGAGTGATTTCACTACACAAGGACCAGATGGCGCCTTCGGCCATGATGCCCACTCCCGATCCCACGTTCTTTCCCAATCGCTTTGATGACATAGCGCCTAGAGGCACGGGCGTAACCTGTCTCAACACCGGCGGCGTTGATGGATCTGGCGACTGTACGTTACGCGAGGCCGTTATCAAAGCCAACGGCGACAACATCAGTTTGCAGGCTGGGACCTATACGCTCACCATTGCCAAAGTCGCCAATGACTGCACCGGTAGTTTTGGCGCTCTGTCGGTGGACCGCACGATGAATATCACGGGCGCCGGGCAGAACTCCACCATCATTCAGGCAGGAACAGCCAGCTACAATCCAGGACCGGCCAATGGCGTTGACATGGTAATGAATGTCAATGAGGACCTCGGAACAGGAGCCTGTCCAATTACGAACGCCAGCGCCAGCCTCTCCAATCTCACCCTCCAAAACGGGCACAATCGCGGCACGCATGGCAACGATGGTGACGGTGGCTGCATGGAGTTTGACACCGGCTCAAGCGGGGCGGCCAACCTTACGCTGACCAACGTCACGCTACAGAATTGCGACACCACCCAGGGAAACGGCGCCGGACTGGCCAACTTCAATTTCACCGTTCCTGGCAACGGGCTCGCGACCATCACCAACAGCATCATTCAGGGCAACAAGGGAGCAGATAGTGTCGGCGGCGGCTCCGTCGGTGGCGGGATATGGGTGTCCTTTCCTTCGCGTATGTTAATGACCAACACCCAGGTCATCAACAATAGCGTGCCCATCGGCGTGGGTCAGGGTGGTGGTCTTAATATTTTTTCCAACGTGTCCGGCTCCAGGCAAACGATTATTCACTCGAGCACCATCTCCGGCAATCAGGCCAACGGATCGGGCGGCGGAATCTGGGCTGCCGCGAATCTGCTGATCGACCAAGGCACCATTATCAGCGGCAACACGGGCGGCATCGGTAACCTCGTGAACCAGAAAGACGGCGGCGGGCTCTTTCTGAATACGAAGAACCCCGACTCGGTCACACTTAGCAAAATCACTATCACCACTAACCATGCCCCGAACGGCAATGGCGGAGGAATTTCGGTAGGCAATCTCAGCGCCGGCTTTGGGACTCTGAATATGAGTTTCAGCCGCTTGGCGGGCAACACTGCGCTCTTAGGAAGCAACCTCAATAACATTAACGGTACCGTCACTGCAACCAACAACTGGTGGGGCACCAACGCGGCGGCGAGCACGGTAAACAACACCACGACTACAGCTACGATCGATCCATTCATCGTCCTGACTCATAACGCGACTGCAGCAATCATTCGTATTAATCAGAGCTCGACGCTGACTGGAGACATGAGCAAGGACAATCACGGCAACGGTGCCGCCCTGGCCGGCAATCTGAATGTGATCGTTGGCTTACCCATCACCTTTGACGCTCCCGTTTTGGGAACCATTCCTCAGGCCCAGCCGGAAACACTGGCCAACCCTGTGCCCACGGCCACGGCGACCTTCAATGCGGGTGGTGTATCAGGACGCGGCTCGGCCCATGCGACCGTGGACCAGGCGGTCGTCTCGGCCAACTCCAATCTCATTGCGACCGCCACTGAGGTGGGTACAACAGTTACCATCACCACCGTTGGTGCGCACAATTTCACGGCAGGCCTAGGCGAGACGGTCGTTATTTCCGGTGTCGGCATCGGTGGCTATAACGGTACATTCCCAATCCTCGCTACACCCACAGCAACAACTTTTACCTACACGGCTGCGGGGGGTCTGGGCGCGTCAAGCGGAGGCTTGGCCAATGTCGGCATCATCATTCTGCAGCCGCCCTCCATCACCAAGAGCTTTGGCCCGAACCCGGTCGCGGTGAATGCTGCCAGCACCATTACCTTCAGCATCACCAACGCTAACGTAATCGCAATTGACTCCAGCTTCACCGATACTCTGCCGGCCGGCATGGTGGTTGCCACCACACCGAGCGTCGTCAACGCCTGCGGAGGCACGGTGACCGCAACCGCGGGCACGGGCACGATCAGCTTTGCCAATCCGGCTTTGCCGATTGGCACGTGCACCATCAATGTGAACGTGCAGGCCTCTCCCGACAACGTCTACAACAACAGCGTCACCATTGATTCCGCCAATGCCGGCAACGGCAACACCGCTTCCGCGAGCCTCACGGTCATCAATCCGCCGCATATCGTCAAGGCTTTCGGCGCCGCCTCGATTCCGCTGAACGGTACCACCAGCCTGACGTTCACCATTGACAGCAACAGCAACCAGAACCTGACGCTGACCGGTGTCGCGTTTACCGACAATCTGCCGGCAGGCCTGGTTGTGGCCACACCTGGTAATCCAACTACCAACTGCGCTGGCGGAACAGTGACTGCGGTCGATGGGTCCTCGACTGTCAGCTTGAGCGGCGCCAGCGTTGCTCCGGTCTCTTCGTGCACCGTCTCAGTAACGGTTCAGGGAACAACCGCAGGCGTGAAGAGCAACAGCGTCACCGCCACCTCCACCAATGGCGGGACCGGCAACACCTCGATCGCAAACATCACAGTGGTAGGCCCTCCGACCATCAGCAAGGCCTTCAATCCCACCAGCGTTGCGTTGAACACCAACAGCACCTTGAGCTTTACCATCACCAACCCCAACACCGCCAGCGCGCTGAGCGGGGTAGCCTTCACCGACAACTTGCCTGCGGGCGTGGTAGTGGCGGCGACACCCAACATAACCGGCTCCTGCGGTGCTGGCACGATCACGGCGGTAGCGGGAAGCAGCACCATCACCCTCTCCGGTGGGACGCTGACCGCGTCACCGGCGGCCGGATCATCGTGCACCTTCTCGGTGGACGTGACAGGGACAATTGCAGGGAGCAACAGCAACACTACAGGCGCAATTACTTCGACCGAAGGCGGAACGGGCGCCACCAGCAACACCGCGGTCCTGACCGTAGTAGCGTCGCCTTCGATTTCCAAGGCTTTCGGCGCGGCCACGATTCCGCTAAACGGGACGACTTCGCTGACCTTCACCATTACCAATCCAGCAGCCAATACGGTTGCCGAGACCGGTGTTGCCTTTACGGATACCTTGCCGGTCGGCCTGGTAGTAGCGACGCCGAACGGGCTAACCAGCACCTGCGGCGGCGCAGCAACCGCAGTAGCTGGATCCACCAGCATCAGTCTGACGGGCGGGACTATAGCAGTGAACACCTCCTGCACCGTGGTCGTGAACATAACTGGAACAACAGCCGGCCAGTACCTCAACACCACAGGTCCGGTTAGTTCTACCAACGGCGGTAGTGGCGGGACGGCTTCAGCTAGCCTGACGGTGGTCGCGCCGCCGACGATCAGCAAGGTCTTTAGCGCACCGCTGCAACCCATCGGTGGTTTGACTACTTTGACCTTTACCATTCAGAACCCCAACGCGACCGTGGCCCTGACTGGGATTGCGTTTACGGACAACCTGCCCGCTGGCTTGATCCTTGCCAATCCGCCGAACGCGAACAGCACCTGCGGTGGCACTACGACTGCGGTTGCGGGGGCGACATCCGTAAGTTTGTCGGCTGGCACGCTTGCGTCCAGCGCTTCCTGCACGGTATCCGTAGACATAACCAGCACAACGGCTGGGGTGAAGAACAACAGCGTACAGGTGACTTCAACCGAAGGCGGCACGGGTAATACGTCGAATGCCACGATCACGGTTACATCACCGCCGGTGATCATCAAGGCGTTCGGTGCGGCCTCGATTCCGCTGAACGGCGTGACTTCGTTGACCTTCACCATTCAGAACAACAACACCACGACCACGCTGACCGGCATCAGCTTCAGCGACACGTTACCGGCGGGGCTGGTGGTCTCTACGCCCAACGGTCTGACGGGCTCTTGCGGTGGTGGAACAATTACCGCCACGCAAGCTACCAACGTCATCAGCCTGACGGGTGCAACTCTGGCGCAAAGCACCTCGTGCACCTTCGCGGTGAATGTGACCGGCATAGCGGCGGGCACGCAGAACAACACCACGGGCAACGTCAATTCGAATGAAGGGGGTGTGGGCGGGACAGCTTCAGCCAGCATTAACGTGGTAGGGCCACCTTCGATTGCCAAGGCGTTTGGAGCAGCGGCGATTCCGTTGAACGGCACCACGTCACTGACATTTACCATTACCAATCCGCCGGCCAATGCAGTGGCCGAGACCGGAGTAGCTTTTACTGACACGTTGCCGGCAGGACTTGTGGTGGCCACGCCCAATGGGCTGACCAATACCTGCGGCGGCGCCGTAACGGCGGTGGCCGGCTCCGGCAGTATCTCTCTGGCGGGTGGGACGGTTGCCGCCAGCAGCAGCTGCACGCTGACGGTAAACATAACCGGTACGGCGTCGGGGAACTTCATCAACACCACGGGCACCGTCTCCTCCACGAACGGTGGGACGGGCAACACGGCAACGGCGAACCTGACGGTAGCCGCGCCGCCGACCATTACCAAGGCATTTGGGGTGGCCCAGATTCCGTTGAACGGGACGACCAGCTTAACCTTCACAATTGCAAATCCGCCGGCGAACGTTACCCTGACTGGGATTGCCTTCACGGACA
>Ga0210384_10002727_pt1 | contig 21242 bp, 21 predicted proteins | sample IncBWH2MmetaG_FD_160574 | JGI IMG/M metagenome (GOLD analysis project Ga0210384, IMG submission 160574) | Forest soil microbial communities from Barre Woods Harvard Forest LTER site, Petersham, Massachusetts, United States - Inc-BW-H-2-M | ecosystem: Environmental > Terrestrial > Soil >...
CGACAACTGGTCGGTGTGGTTGGATTTCAAGATTCTGCTAAAGACAATTCCTACTGTGCTTTCCAGCCGAGGAGCGCATTGAGGCAATAGCGCTCGGCGTATTGCTGGCTTCGTTCCCGCTGCCGACGAGCGCGGCCGGTCCTCATCTAGCATCCGCAAAGAGCGCGCTTGTAAATTTAGAGCGGCAAGAATTATGGGGTGGGTCAAATTGATCGCGGGTTACGCGCTGTCATGCTGAGCGAGACGAAGCATCCCTACACTATTTAATCGGTTTCTGAGAATAGGGATTCCTCGCTCTGCGCGGAATGACAATGGGATTTAGCGCGTCCCGTTGGGATACACCAGAATCTTGCTGGCCTCGCCGGTCTTCAAGCGTTCCATACCCTTGGAGAAATCTTTCATCGCGATGCGATCAGTGATCACCGGATGCAGGTCGAGTTTGCCGGCTTTCAGGAGCGCGGTCATCTGATACCAGGTCTGGTACATGCGGCGGCCGCTAATGCCCTGGATGGTGATGCCCTTGAAAATGATGTCCTCGGAAAAGTTCAGCGAGATGGGTTTGGAGGTCAGACCGAGAAGAGAAATCCGGCCGCCGCGGCGTACGATGTCGAAGGCGGTCCGGTTGGCTGTGGGATGGCCGGCCATCTCAAGCACGACATCCACCCCCAGTCCGTCGGTGCGCTCCATCACCGCCGCTCGCGCATCTTCTTTCGATGGGTCGAGGACGACATCTGCTTTCATTTCCTGAGCGAGCCTGCGGCGATGTTGATTCACCTCGATAGCAAAGATCGTGGTCGCCCCCACCGCCCGCGCCACCGCAATGGAGAAAAGTCCGATCGGCCCACAGCCTGTAATCGCCACCGTCTTGGCTGCAATCTCTCCAGCCAACACGGTGTGAACCGCATTTCCCAGCGGATCGAGAATCGAGGCATATTCCTGCGGGATGGCCGGATCGAGTTTCCAGATATTGGATTCGGGGATGACGACGTATTCGGCGAAGGCCCCGTCGGAATCCACGCCGATGATTTTCACGTTCTGACAAATGTGCGCTTCGCCCGTGCGGCACAGTAGGCACTTGCCGCAAGCCACGTGCATCTCAGCAGAAACGAAGTCGCCTTCCTTCACGCTGGTGACCTCGTCGCCGTAGGCCACGACCTCGCCGCAGAATTCGTGTCCAGGTATGAGCGGGGGATGAATCCGATGCTGCGCCCAGCGGTCCCATTCGTAGATGTGCAAGTCGGTACCGCAGATGGAGGCGACCTTAACCTTGACCAGTACGTCGTTCCGGCCAAAGCCTGGGACTTTGACTTGGCGAATTTCTGCTCCGGGGGCGGCTTCAGGCTTTACGACCGCGAGCATGGTTTGAGGCATGACTGCTACCTAGTGACTTTCAAAATGACCAGCCAAACTTTTGATTTTAGCACCGGGGGCGAGGAGTTCCCCAGCCGCCACCACCAGGAGTCTCAATCCGAATTCGTTCTCCCTTGCGCAGCCTGCGATTGAATTTGCCCGGCAGCTTCTCGATGGAACCGTCCAGCCGGATAATCTCTGCCGTCCCTGGCGCGCCGTCTCGTCCTCCGCTCAGTCCGTAGGGACCGTGCGTCCGCCGGTCCGCAAGCAGCGTGACCTCGGCGTCGGTCAACACCTCGATCTCGCGCACGATGCCGTCGCCGCCGCGATATTTGCCGGCGCCGCCACTTCCTGCTCGCAATGAGTACTGGTGCACGCGCAGCGGATACGCATACTCCAAGGCCTCCGCTGGAGTGTTCAGGGAATTTGTCATGTGGGTATGGACGCCGGAAATACCCGGCTTCGTGGGACGTGCTCCCATGCCGCCGGCGATGGTTTCGTAGTAAGCGAACGGTTCGCCAGTCCGCGGATCGATGCCGCCGATGGTCAGATTGTTCATTGTCCCCGCCGCCGCAGCGGGAATCCGATCCGGGATAGCTTGGGCGAGGGCTCGCAAGAGCACATCCACAATGCGCTGCGATGTTTCTACGTTCCCACCCGCCACGGCCGCTGGGGGACGCGCATTAACGATTGTTCCCTCCGGCGCAATCACTCGAACCGGGCGCATGAGTCCTGCGGTCGCCGGCACATCTTCCGTGAGCAGACACCGGAACACATAGAAGCAGGCTGAGTACGTGATCGCCTCAACCGCATTGATGCTGCCCTCCACCTGCGGATCGCTGCCGCTAAAATCCACTGTCGCGATTGGTTGTGTGGGGATGGATCCTCGACCCGTCTTGAGCCTTCCCGCAAACCTGACCGTCGCCGCAATCTTTATCGGCTTTTGGTCAATTCCGTCGCTGTCCAGAAAGTCTTCGGCTCGGTAGGTCCCTTGCGGTACCTGCTGCAAGAACGCTCCCATCAACTCTTCGGAATACTGCAGCAAATCAACGGCGGCGCCTTTGACTCGGTCCAGTCCATAGCGCTGGCAAATTTCCCGCAGCCGTTCTGCCCCGGTGTGGCAAGCCGCGATCTGTGCTCCGAGATCGCCTTCCCGTTCATCGGGGGTGCGTACGTTATTCAGCAGCAGGGCAAGAAGGTCGCGTTGCATTTTCCCCGCACGCACGATTCTTACGGGCGGAATACGAATTCCTTCCTGATAGATCTCACGGCATAAACCCATCGAGCCGGGATAGGCTCCTCCCACATCAGCGTGATGCGCGCGAGAACCTACGTAGAAATCGGGTTTTGTGCGGTTGTGCGCACTCGAACTCTTGTGGGTACGGTCGGTTCGACTGCGTATCCGAACATAAACTGGTGCTACCAAGGTGATGTCGGGCAGATGGGTTCCGCCACGGAATGGGTCGTTGAGCATGACCACGTCACCCGGCAGGAGTTCGCAACCGTCTTCCTTGCAATGGTTAATGGCGGCAAGCACCGACCTAGGCATGGATCCCAGATGCACCGGCATATGGTCGCCCATCGCGATGACTTCCCCATCGGAATCAAAGACCGCGCACGAATAGTCGCGCCGCTCTTTGATGTTCGGCGAAAACGCGGTGCGGCGCAGGGCCGCGCCCATCTCTTCCGCAATCGAGTAGTAGATGTTCTTGAAAATCTCCAGCTCGATAGGATCGCGTGACATGAGGATAGGTGGAAGACTTCGGACTGGTTGAAGTGTACGACACCACTTCGGTTCACGGTTGCCACAAAGCCAACCTGTCCGCTCAGAATTTGATTGACAACCCAAGTAATACTCCGCAATATCTGGTATTAGAAGTCAGGCCCATGCTACGACTTGGGCAGCAACACTTTGAAACTGGGCCCTAAGTTAGACCTTGCAAGGGAAAATCGTTCACGGAGGAAACTTCATGCCAGCAAAGAAAAAGGCAAAGAAGAAAAAGAAACACTAACCGTCAGCGAGACGTTACCTCGCATCGGCCAGAAAGTTCCTACCGGCCTCTCGAGAGAAGCACCTCTTGAGGGGCTTTTTCGTTGGCGTCGCGACCGGGCAGATACAACGCTTGTTCTGGAGGCCGAGTCGTGCTAGAAACGCCGGAGGAGAGTAAAATCTCCAGTGCCGGATTATCTCTGGAAAGCTTTGACACTGGAAACCTTGATGAGCGCGCGCAATCGAGCCCCAGCCAAGTCTGATAAGGCCGCTGACGTATTGATCCCGGAAAAACTTTATTTTCGCATCGGGGAAGTGGCGGGTCTCTGTCGCCTGCCCGCGTATGTTCTGCGATTTTGGGAAACCGAATTTCCCCAGCTCAAGCCGGTGAAGAGCAGCACCGGCCAGCGCATGTATCGCCGCAAGGACGTCGAAAGCATTCTTCGCATCAAGCAGCTTCTTTACGAGGAAGGATTTACCATCCCTGGTGCGCGCCAGCACCTCCGGGCCGACGGGAAGAACGACAAGAAGCAGCCACCCCTGCCTTTCCCGGCGCGATCAGCCGCCGACTTGAGGCACATCCGCCAGGGCTTGCGCGAGATTCTGACCATGCTTTCCCCTCGACGTTGAGGTCGAGGTTGTTTCTGTCCTCCATGCCTCGGTCCCTTTTGTGATAAGTGGCGGTTGAGTTGACAACTCTGCCCCTGGAGCTTAATTTGCTTGGGATTAGGCGAAGGAGGAATCCGTGAGAATGGTCGCGCTCGCCCTGGTTTTGGTACTCGCGCCCGCTACCTGGCAGATGGCGGCTGCGCAGAATTCGGCTGCGAAAACAGCAGCCCCCACCCAATTAAGCGACAAAGCAATCCAGCGAATCATAAAAGAAGTGCATCACGAATTGGTTTTGCTTCCCTTTTATGGTGTTTTCGATAACCTTGCATATAAGGTCGATGGTGACGGTACAGTGACCCTTCTCGGTCAGACGGTTAGGCCGACCTTGAAGTCGGACGCCGAGAACGTAGTAAAACGAATTGAAGGGGTGGAGCGGGTGGTAAATCAGATTGAGGTATTGCCTTTATCGCCCAACGATGACCGCATCCGGCGCGCCGTGTTCCGGGCGATCTATGGAAATGATGTACTCAGTCAATATGAATTGCGGGCTGTTCCCCCAATACACATTATTGTGAAAAACGGCAATGTCACTCTGGAAGGCGCAGTCGCGAGGCAGATGGACAAACAAATCGCCGAAATGCAGGCTAAGAGCGTTTCGGGCGTCTTCTCTGTAACCAACAACCTACAGGTGGATGAGGGCAAGTGACGATGTCGGTCGTGGAATGAATCGAAGGCGTTAAGCCTTTCATACATTTCGTTTGCACTGGCCTCCCTGCACATGAGTTGTCGATGTGCCTGCCGTAGTGTTCGAAGGTAACCCACAACCTGATTACTCGCGGTTACTGACGTGCGAGGATTCCCCTTTCGATTCGCTTTCCCATACGCAAGACTTTTCACTTTCCAGCCAGATAGATCAAAGACTTTGAACGGCTGCAGCGGTTTAGATTGGCGTTGAGACTGCATCACCGCAAATGAGCGCCTCACTCATGAAAAACCAAATTTTCCGTGTTGCATTCTGCTGGTTAATTCTGGTCGCAGCTGTTGTGGCGCAGAACTCTACTGAAAGCTCAACTAAGATCGTGGACAAAAAGTTCCTGCTGTTAACTGCGCTATCTGCAGGCGGAACATTCGCCGATTCCTACACAACGACCTGGGCGATTCAGAATTGGAAGAACACGCCGCCCGGGCAATCTCGATCCTGCAATGTCGAGTCCGAGTCTCCTTGGTTATACGGGGCGCATCCCACCGTTGGACGCGCGTACGCGGTGGCGGCCGGCAAAAGTATTGGCGCTACAGTCGCTGCCTACTACTTGAAGAAACATCATTCTCGGTTGTGGAGTCTTCCTATGGTTATCAATGCTGGCCTCAGTATCCAAGGGATGAGTCACAATCTGGCAACTTGTAATTGAGACTGGCGCCGCGATGAGTTGAACAGCACCTGCCATGCATCTCTCATCTTGTTACGCGGTTACAAGCAGAACCTGCAACCGTTTTGTTTTTCTAGCGCGCTTGAATTGAGAAAATGCGGTCGTTCCAGTGCGCGTTAGGCGTCTCACGGATCGGCATGTTTCTCAAGAGGACGATTTTCGAACTTTTCTGCTGACACCAGGTGGCTCTGAGTCTATTGCTCATCAGTTTACCACCTAAATGTCTCTTCCAGGATCAATGAGGGCAATCGATTTATCGCCCACTACCATTTTGATTTACAACTCAGGGCCAGCATTGTAGTAATAAACCATAATAGAGCAATGATGGGTACACAGGGAGTGCTGCTGGATGCGAGCCCTACAGCGAGGAGCTGAATGGAGATTGCAGCGGCCCAGAATGCCAATCCGCACGGAACATTGTCGCCTCCTTCGAGAGATGATTTTCTTCGGTAGAACCCGGTGCTGGAGACTTTTATTAGCCGTACTGATCATGTTGACTTTATCTGTCGGCCAATCACTGGTCCCGACGAAATTCTCGATTGCGGGCGACAAGAGCTCAACCACGCTGCCCTTCGAACTGATCGACAACCGCGTGTTTGTGGAAGTTCACCTCAATAGACGAGGTCCGTTCCACTTCATCCTGGATACTGGCGCAAATGGATTCTCACTTGCCGACACTACCGTGCAGACGCTCGGCCTGAAGACAGAAGAAGCGGGCGAGGACCGCTGCGTAGGAGAAAAGACAGTTTCCGTCCGCAGTACCCACCTCGCGGAAGCTCAACTCGGGGACTTGCAGTTCAGGGACCTCGAAGCTGACGTGTATCCATTTGGCGATTCAGGCAACGTGTTCGGTTCGAAGCCTGTTGACGGCGTCGTCGGCCTGGAAGTATTCCAGCACGTCGTTGTCAAACATGACTACGTCCGCAAAGTCTTGACGTTCACTCGGCCTGACAAGTTCAACTATCAAGGAGCAGGCGTGATCGTGTCCTTTGATCGTCCGCGCCAGATTCCGGTCGTCGGTGGCGAACTGGACGAAATTAGAGGCAAATTCGGTGTCGACACCGGCGCTCGCTCTTCTCTGCTGCTCTATACTCCATTCGTTGATCAGAACCGACTCAGGGAAAAATATAGCGCCCACCTCGAAGGCGTCACGGGCTGGGGAATTGGGGGGCCGGTCCGCTCGCTTCTTGCTCGGGCGGAGGAATTGAGAATCGGCAATGTTGTTGTCCGTGATCTCGTGGTTCGGCTCTCCACTCAGAAGCAAGGGCTGACTACCTCGTCTGCCATGGCTGGCTTGATCGGGCCTGACGTACTTTCTCAGTTCGACGTCACCTTCGATTATTCGCGCAACCGAATCATCTTTGAGAAAAACTCGCAGTACGGTCGCCGCGACAGCTACGACCGCGCTGGCCTGTGGATGGGGCAGAGCGGTGAACACTTCGTCGCTATCGATGTCATCGCGGGCGGTCCGGCTGCCGCTGCCGGCGTCCAACGAGGCGACACAATCCTGGCGATTGACGACGCCGACACCGCTAATTTGGTCTTGCCTGACGTGCGAGAGAAGATCCGCCGCGAACCCGTGGGCAAAAAGATGACCCTGCTACTCGATTCCGCGGGTAAGCGCCGTAGCGTCGTTTTCACGTTACGGGATCTTGTCTAAATCGCGCGGCGGGTGAGGACGTACGTCGCTCCATGCCCCAAGGGTGGTCGGCAACACCTTTGAAGAATTGCGGAATGGAACCCGCCCACCGGTGATCGGAGTGCATGAGGAGCCCAATGTCAAGATGCATACCAAGACGCGTAAATAGACGTTGAAGCCCCACGCCGTACCGTAACGCGTACGGATTTTCTTTGACAGATACCGACGCTTGACCGTCGGGTGGCAATTTTGTAGCAGTGCTAACAATAGTTGGCGAAAACACGTTAGCACTCATTGACCAGACGTCCGGTTCGAAAGTGAACGATGAGTGTGCCCACAAGGTCCTGAAAGGAAGGTACGAGAATTGTTGGTCGGGACGGGCAGATTTGAACTGCCGACCCCTCGCACCCCAAGCGAGTGCTCTACCAGGCTGAGCCACGTCCCGACGGCAGAATCCGCTGCGTCCAAGTTGCAGGCAGCGGAGGGGTTGACTCAAAAGATTTTACACTAGCCACGGCGGTTCTTGCGCTTCGGAGTAGGCTTCTCCTCAAAGACGGCAAACTGAAGTTTCTTTTCCACCGGGTCGATGCGATCGAGCAGTACACGAATTTTCTGTCCCATGCGGTATATCTTGCCGCTGCGTTGGCCGATAATCTCGCGTGTGTTTTCGTGGTAAGTGTACCGATCATCGGTGAGTGAGTCGAGCGGAACGAGACCTTCGACGAAAAGATCGGTCAATTCGACGAAGAATCCAAACTTGGTCACGCTGATGATCAAGCCGTCGAAGTCCTCGCCGACGCGATCCTGCATGAACTTCACTTTCTTCCACTCCATCAACTCGCGCTCGGCTTCATCGGCGCGGCGCTCGGCGCGGCTGGACTCGTCGGCGATGTCATGAAGTTCTTCGATAGGGATAGGGCCTCCGAGCGGTTCGGATGGGACATGCTCCCGGCGTTTGGACCAAGGGGTGGCTTCTTTCGCGGGCGAGGGCGCCCGCGCCACACGCGCATCTCGCAGCCCTTCTTTCAGGATTCGGTGCACAATCAGATCGGGATAACGGCGGATCGGCGACGTGAAGTGCGTGTACGTCGTTGCTGCCAGGGCGAAGTGCCCGAGATTCTCCTCCGAGTATCGCGCCTGTTTCAGAGAACGTAGCATCAGAAACGAAAGAATTCGCTCTTCCGGCTTGCCCGCAATCTTTTCCGTGAGCTTCTGATACATGCGTGGCGTGATATGCACTTCTTTGGGAATCTCAATTTCCCTCGTCCGTTTGCCAGTCCCGTAGTTGGCGCGGCGATCGGTCTTGAGTTGGACGCGATGGATTGGGAGCGCGCCAACGCCCAGCGAGTAGCCAAAAGTTGCGGCGATGATTTCGAAGTCGTATACCCGCTTGGCGTCGGGTTTCTCGTGTATGCGGTAGAGCGACGCGACACGCTTGTTTTCCAGGTATTGTGCGACGCTCTCATTGGCCGAGAGCATGAATTCCTCAATTAGGCGGTTAGCAATTTTGCGCTCGGAGCGGGTGATGCTCTTCATCAATCCAAATTCGTCGAACTCAATCACCGGCTCAGGCAGGTCAAAGTCGATGGAACCGCGACGCTCGCGTTTGCGATTCAGAATGAGGGCGAGATCCCGCATGAGTTCAAATACCGGGACCAGTTCGGCATAGCGCTTTCGCATGGCGGCGTCACCCTCGAGCACCGCGGTGACGTCGGTGTAAGTCATGCGTTCGGTGGAACGGATAATTCCTTCGCACAACTCATAATTTACGATCTCGCCTCGGTGATCAATTTCCATTACGCAGGACAGCACCAGCCGGTCTACCTGCGGACGAAGGCTGCAGATGTCAGTTGACAGTTCGAGGGGAAGCATGGGCACGGCGCGGTCTGGAAAGTAGACGCTCGTGCCGCGCAGGCGCGCTTCGTGATCGAGCGCAGAATCGGGGCTGACGTAGTTGGCCACGTCCGCGATGTGCACTTGCAGCTCAAAGTTGCCGTTCTCCAGGGGGCGGACGGTGACCGCGTCGTCGAAGTCACGCGCTGTCTCACCGTCAATTGTGACGATAGGAAAAGCGCGAAAGTCGCGGCGTTTGTGCAGCTCTGCGGCAGGAATGACCGGTTCCGCGTTTTGGGCTTCATCGAGTACGTCAGGCGGAAACTGATGCGGCAGGTGGAACTTGCGGATCATAATTTCCACGTCGACGCCGAAGTCATCCTGATAGCCCAGTATCTCGACCACTCGGCCGCGCGGATTCTGGGTAGCGGTGGGCCAGTCGGTGATCTCGACGTCAACCACGACATTTTCCAGGTCGTCCCAGTTGGTACGCCGTGCTGCTTCCTTGCCAAGGACGCGATGAACGGATTTCTTACGTTTGCTCGCGGTGTCTGTGGTTTCGTTGTTCGCCGTTCTTTTCAGATCCTTCGGGAATTCCATTCCCGGCGGGATGATGATTTCCTGGGAGATTTTCTGATCGATGGGAGTGACATAGTTGCGGCGCTGACCGTAGTGAAACATCCCAACCACGGTGGCATGAGCTCGGTCGAGGGAGCGAACGATGCGCCCTTCGGCCCGGCCATCCGGACGAATGCTGCCCAGCTCAACCAGCACGCGATCGCCATGCATGGCCGATCCAACTGCGGGCGGAGGAATGAAAATGTCTCCTGCCAGGCGAGCCTTTATGCGGTCATCGAGAGAAGCAGGATCGGGAATGACAAAACCGAAACCGTCGCGATGCATGCTCAGCCTTCCGACTACCATGTTTTTGCCGGTGGCCGCCTGGGGAAGAGCGTAACGATCAGAATCGACTTGGTGAAGCTGGCCACTGCTCACCAGGCGTTCAAGCCGGTCGGTGAGTTCGGCCCGAGCGTCGCTGCCGTGTATCCCCAGTTCGCGGACCAATTGCTTGAAGCCCGCACTGCGCTTGGGTTGGTGCTCAATCTTCTTCAGAATGGAGGAGTCGGAAAGCATTAGAACTTAGGCTCGAGGCTCCGCTATGGGCTGTCAGCGGCTATTGCCGAAATACTTGTTCCGCAGAATGGTGCGATGATGCAGTTCATGCCCCGCGATTATGTAAGCCAGGGCCTTCACGCTGACTTCGCTCTCGTTGGCCACGCCGCGGCGCGTCCATGCAGGTTCGTCCAGGTTGTGGAACAGCGACAAAGTTGCCTGGCGGACACTGGTAAACTCCTCGACCACGTCCGAGAGACGACAGTGCTCGAACGGGCTGTAGCGAATATAGTCATCCTGCTCAAAGCCCTCGATCGGGGTTTTGTCATTGCGGGAGATGCGGAGGGCCCGATACGTAAAGATTCGCTCCGTGTCGGCAACGTGCCCGAGAACTTCTTTCACGTTCCACTTGCCCGGCGAGTAACGGAAGTCTCCATCTGCTTCGCTGCGAGAAGAGAGGAGCGCGACGGTCTCCGGAAGCTGCTTTTCTAGCGCGACCAAAATATCGTCACCCACTACCAACGAGACGTAACGCTCATAGTAGGGCGCATATTCGCGAGGCTCGGGCCGCATGCTGACTGCTATGTTTGATTTCATGGTTATCAGAATACCTGAGTTGACCGAGCACGGCGAAGACGATTCTGGCGCCGCCGGAACGCAGAAACGGGCTGGTCCCGCGCGAGATTAAGGTCCTACTGCAATCCCAGCTGGGTCAGCTTTACGGCGCAGTGGATGTTTCCGTTGCAACCGCCAACATTCACGTTGGTCTGCAGAGTGCTGAAGTACACGCTGGACGCCTGACCACTAGTGCTGACGTCGTCGAAGATGATGGCACTGACTCCACCCGGATAGGCGAGCCCGCTAAGGCTATTGGTGAAACTCACGTTACTGATGTCATCGGTACGAAGCACTCCATTTGCGCCGGCACCGACAACCCCGCTAATTATTATGTCGTGATGTGGCGGGTTCACGTTGATATTGAAATTCACATTCGGATTGAAGATTTCGGTTATCGGAGTACATGGATCTCCGGCCGCTGTATTGCGAGCGGCAGTGCCGGAGGTAGCTGAGTCCATGGTGGGGTAAGCAGTGAATCCAATCCAGTAGAAAGAAGCGCGGGTCGTGCCAGCCTCTGTGCCGCAGACGTAGAGATGGCCGCTAGCGGGGTTGTATCGAAATACTTGTTGTCGAAATCGCCAGAGTGAATGTCCACGTCGGTGGTGATATTGCCCACGCTGCCCCGGCCCACGTGGACGCGCACCAAGCCCGTGAGGTCGGACGCTAGCTGGGCGACTACTGCGCTGGCACCTGCGGTCCCGTCGTTGCCGGAGAAGGCGTATACCCTGCCACTGATGCTGTTGCTGTCGAAGAGGATGGAATCGGGAATACCGAAGGAGCCTCCGCTGGCGTTGCAATCGGTGCCCGTACCGGTGCGGCCGGGAGGATGGGCAGCAGTGCAACCTCCACCACCGATCATCACTGGTCCCGCAGCCAGAGTCGGCGTTGCAGCCGATTTGGCGTTGATAACCCAAAGCTCACCGAGCTGATCGCCCACGAAAAGATGGCCACTGGGAAAGTCGTAGACTGAGCCGTTGGGCGTGGCTGCCGCGCCGCCTGTGCCGGCGACGGGCAGGTTGAAGGTCCACAATACAGTGGGTTGACTATTCAACGCACATTTAAAGACGCAACTAATCTTGTAAATCTTGCCGTCGTCGGTACCCACAAAAGCTTTGTCTGTCTGGTAGTCGACCCAAGGCGAAGCCAGCGTAGCGGTGGCTGTAGACGAGAATGTGACGGACTTTAGGCATGAGCTGGTGGCCAAGCAACTACCGCTAGCGATTGGTGCCGCCGCTTTGGTGACAGTCCCCGCTGAGGACCCCAAAGTCAGAACATGGAAAATTGCGGATGCGCCCGCACTTTCGACGTAAGCGATTTTGGCGCCATCCAGAGAGAGTACTGGGGAGGTCAAAATCTTTCCTCCACCCGTACTTCCGTTGTACGCCCAGTTGACGTTGGGTTCGCACCACAGATTCCACCCGCGCCGCTGTAGAGCTGATTTATCCCGACTATATTCGCCTGCCCGTTGGTCACGCCCGCGACGTTTAAAGCAAACAGCGCATAGTCGTGAGGCAGTCGGGGTTGGCATTAATGTCGAAGCTGTACTTTGCGGGAAAATTGTTGGGAGCGACACTGCCCGCTCCTAGGGAAACGCTCCAATCTCTTCTTAGAGGTGGCTTTTTCCGAATCACGAAAGGGCTACCCCCGAGACTGGGGGAGAGATCGTTCTCTGAACCGTCGCCGGCTTGACCGGAGGACGACGCCTCCCGATGAAGGTTACGCCCTGCCAAGTGAAACAGAATGCGAGGCTCCATCTTCGCCGCTTCTAGGTTGGCGGGACTTAATCCGCCGCTGACTACCAAATGGCGGTAACTCCAATCGAGCACGCGGCCGACATGTTGATGATTGGGTCCTTCCTGGGCGGCAAGAGACAGGAGCGGCACAAAGAGAAGGAGGCAAAAATTGCGACGAAAGAGGTTCATACCTCGCCCCTGGAAAGAAGTGCGCTTCCTCAAAACCCTCCCTTTCTTGGACGCATTTACAAGATTAAGGAAGGCTAGCCGAATATCCGGGCCCGGGAAAGCGGAGTGTATCACGCGAGTAAATAGGGTTCTGACAGCTCGATCAGTAGCCAGCCGATCGAATATCGAAACCGTCGGAAGCGAAGTTTACATCGTGTTGATTTACTTCTGCGCTCGGAGCGAAATGGGGACCGCCATGTCGCGATCCCCGAACGTTCTGCATCTTTCGTAACCTCAATGAAAATGCGGATTTCCACAGCTTGAATTCGAGTTCACGGAGTACAATATGTTTGGTCAGTGAAATGCGTCCTGGCCCTGAATCCAACCCAAGGAAAGGATTTTTCCGACATGTGGAAGCCCACGAATCAGCCTATGACTCCAAGCCGGCCGAATGAGCCGGAGCGCCCTTCCATGGCTCCGCCTCCGGCGTCTACTATGAGCGAGCCCGCAACGACGCCCCGTCCGGTTACAGCTACTACTAGCACCGCGGACCAGGCAACCATCGGAAAATCGCTGGTAATCAAGGGCGAAGTGACAGGTTCTGAGTCGCTCTATATTGACGGACGGGTGGAAGGCTCCATCAACTTGTCCGGCAACCGGGTCACCGTAGGACGAAATGGCGTAGTCTCGGCCAACATCAATGCCAGAGAGATCGTAGTGCTGGGCAAAGTTCGCGGCAACCTGACCGCCAGCGACCGCGTGGATATACGCAGCGACGGATCGCTCACCGGCGACGTCGTCGCGGCGCGCATTTCCATCGAAGATGGCGCGTTCTTTAAGGGCGGTATAGATATTCGCAAAGCCGGCCAAAAACCCAACGGCGAAGAAGTAGTAAAGACGACCGCATCGGCGGAAGCGGCCGCGGCCAGAGCGTAAGTTTTTCAGACAAAGATGACGGCGGGCGCACTTAGGTAAGCTAAGAGTGTTCCGTCGTTTTGTCTTGTTGGGTCGATGTTTCCCCAGGGTCGACTTTGCACACTCGCATAGTGCCCGAAGGCTGACAGCATTCTAGGGCTCGATTCCTGCGCTCAACTCTTCTGCCTGTCGCTCTGCCACTCTCGGATAAGCTGTCGGCTTTCGCCGGCGTAGATCGCCGGGTAATCGCGAGCCCATAAGCCACAGTCCCGCCGCTACCGCTCCGGCCCAAGTTATCGTTATCAGGCCCAGGGCTTCGAGATCTGCCAAACGGCTGTTGTTGATCATCACTGCTCGCGAGACCCGGTAGCTCAGAAAACCCGCCATCGCAGCGGTAATCGCAGCCTTTGCCAGTTCTCCCCAGGGTAATTCGTAGGTTGGAACCAGTTTGTGCTGGCGCAGCAGGATAACGACGGCCAGAGTATTGGCGAGGATCCCGAAGTCGGAAGCGATCGCCAGTCCGACCGTGGAAAAGGCCCGGTATAAAGCGGAATACATGGGGATCGAGGCTACGGTTATTATGCTGCTGGCTACCATGGGCGTGAGGGTATTGCCGGCGGCATAAAACGCACGCGAGTAAAGACCTTGTGCTGCCCAGAAGGCAAGCGACAGCGAAAAGACGAAAAAGTAGGTCGCGGTTTGTTGAGTATCTGAAAAGAGGAAACGCCCACGGCGATAAACCAAGTCAATCAGGGGCAAAGCGGCGGCCATCATGAAACTCGTAGCCAGCAGTGAACTGGCGACGATACGGTAGACGGATCCGTTCACGGTCTCGCCGAACTCACGCATCCTTTTTTCACCGAAGAGTTTCGCGAAGAATGGAAGGGAAGCCTGACTGGTGGCTTGACCCAGGACGGCAATCGGCACAGCAAACAGCCGCTTCGCATAGTTGAGCCGGGTAATGTCGCCGACACCGCTCGAGGCGAAGTAGCGCAGAATCCAATCGTCGGCGCTGACCAGCGAAACCCCGAGCATCAGTGGGACGGAGAGCCGAACCCATTCACGAAACGCTGGATTACGTACGTCAAACGAGATGCGGTATCCAGTCCCGATGCGCGCCGCTCCGATGGCATTTACGAGGAACGGCCCGAGAAAACTACCGAGAAGCGCTCCGTAAGCCAGCGACGCGATGCCAAGCCGCCGGGAGAGCAAGACTCCTCCCAGGATGATGGCAGCGTTGTACAGCAGTGGACCGAAGGCCGGAAAAAGGAACAAGCGGCGGGAGAGCAGCACCGCCGAAACTACTCCACCGACATAGAAGAAAATCTGCGCGGGAAGAAGGATTCTGGTGAGGTGGACACAGAGTGCGAGTTGGTCTGGGCTAAAACCGCTGAATAGATGTCGCGAAATCTGAGGTGTAAAGATTTCCGCCAGCAGAACGCCGCTTCCCAGCACGGCCGTCATCACCGTGATGATCACGGAAAACGTCTTCTGTGCGTCCTGCTCCCTTTTTTCCGCGAGGAAACGAGTATAGATGGAGACGAACGTGATGGAAGCAGTTCCGCCAGCCACCAGATAATTCAGCCAGTCGGGGATGGTGAACCCCGCGACGTATGCGTCGGTCGCTGGCCCCGCGCCAAAAGCCCAGGCAATGTACGCCTCGCGAACGTAGCCAATGATCCTCGACAGCATCACCGCGGTCATCAGCAGCAGAGTGGCGGAGAAGGCGCTGTGCTGGTGCGACGGCCGAAGGAAGCGCAGCAGTTTGTTCATTTCAGCCGCAGGTTACGCAGATAAACGCAGATTTCTTTTCTTGTCATTTCCAAAGACCAGGCGCTTGATCTTTGGAGTGGGGCCGAAGTTGAGCAGCAGACCAACCTCGAAGTCGGAGGCGCGCAAGTAGTTTAACAATTGTGCCTCATGAACTGGCTCGAGTGTTCTCGCGGCTTTCAGTTCCACGATGACGGCGTTTGCAACCAGCAGGTCTGCCCGAAAGTCACCGATCTTCGTACTGCGAAACCATACTGGCAGTGGATGCTGGCGTTTCACTTCGACACCCTTGTCCGTCAAGGCCAAGTCCATGGCCTCTTGGTAAACTGACTCGAGAAAACCATGCCCCGAGTTCGTTGTACACTTCGTAAAAAATTTGAATCATTGCCTGTGTCACATCCTGATGCTTGTAGTTTGCCGGATCCCAATCCATAAAGATCCTCCAAAAATGTAAGAGAATTCCTCAAGCGTAACAGACCGACTTAGGTTATCAGCGTTTATCTGCGTGAATCAGCGGCTGTTCCCGTTTTGACAGTCCTGCTCGGTGAGCCGGATAATCCGAGCTGTGCCTGATTCCGTCGTGGTGCAGAACTCCCTTCGCTCTGCCGTGTTTAGACGGTCTTTTCTCAAGTCTCTCCCTGCTGCCGTTCGTGGTGAAGGCGTTTACGTATGGGACGCCGAAGGCAACCGCTATCTCGATTTTTCGGGATCAGCGGCGGTGAATTTCATCGGACATGGCGTCCATGAAATTACGGCCACCATTACAGAGCAAGCGGAACAACTGGAGTTCGTTCACACCAGCCAGTTCACAACTCCCGTCGCGGAAGAATATGCGCAGGAATTGCTGGAATTTGCCGGGAATAGTTTTCGCGGCGGCGCTGTGTATTTCACCTCCGGCGGCTCGGAGTCTGTCGAAACTGCGCTGAAGCTGGCGCGCCAGTATCAGGTGGAGATCGGGCAACCGAAACGTCACCAGATCCTGAGTCGGAAGCAGAGCTATCACGGATCAACCCTGGGTGCGCTGACGGTTTCAGGCAACAAGCGGCGGCGCGAAATGTATCTGCCAATGGTGCGGGAGTTTACTCACGTCGGAATGCCCTATTGCTATCGCTGCTCCTACGACTGCACGGATGGATGCCGGAACTGCGGGCTGGAGTATGCGAGCGAGTTAGAGCGTGCGATTGATGCGGCCGACGGCGAGGCGGCGGCTTTTATCTTCGAGCCCGTTAGCGGCGCCACGCTGGGCGCGGTGTTGCCGCCGCCTGGGTATCTCCAAACGGTCGCGGACGTTTGCCGTCGCCATGGAGTCCTGCTGATCGCAGATGAGGTGATGACCGGCATGGGCCGCACCGGTCGCAACTTTGCGGTTGAACATTGGAGTGTGGTGCCGGATATTCTGGTCACCGCCAAAGGATTGTCCAGCGGTTACGCGCCGCTGGGAGCGGTGATCGCCACAAGAAAAGTAGTCGATGCGATAGCGAACGGTTCGGGCGCCTTTCTGCACGGCTTTACTTACAACGCCCATCCTATTTCACTGGCGGCTGGGCGGGCTGTGCTTCGCTATCTGAAGAACCGTAAGCTGGTACAAGCTGCGGATTCGGGTCAGAACGGAACCACCGGGGCGAACCTGCGGAAAGTATTGGAGACTCTTCGGGATTTAAATTGCGTCGGCGATGTGCGCGGCATCGGTTTGCTGTGGGGCATGGAGTTCGGCTCCAATAAGCAGACCAAGAAACCGTTCGCACCGGAACTGAACGTTGCCGGACGCGTTAGCGGGGCAGCAGCGAAACGCGGACTGCTCGTCTATCCGATACAGGGTTGTGTGGACGGGATCTCAGGCGACCACCTCCTGATTGCGCCGCCGGCGGTGATTTCCGACGCCCAAATCGAGTGGTCCGTCACACAACTGCGGGAGGCAATTCAGGAAGCGGCGGGAGACTCACCTCGTCAACCAGCCAATCATAGTTATCCAAGCTAGTATCTGCTGTGTTTTCAATGACCTCCCCGATGACTTTTGTTTGTTGCGAGCTTTACCTGCTGTGCATTGCCCACCTCGGCTTTGGGGTGCAAATTGGCTACTCGAGAGCACCCTGGAGGCAGCAATGGCTACTTCAATCGTTGATTTCTGCGAGCAGGCCAACCCGACTGTTCTGACCGAAGTACGTCGGGCGAAATTTCACAATGCGAGCCGGATCCAACAGAGCTTGGTGGCGGCCGCGGAGAAGCGGGCGCTGGTCTGGATGGCGGAACGCACCCCCCTATGGATCAACTCTGACCACCTGACCGCCCTCGGATTCAGCGCTCAAGTCATGGCTGGAGTCAGCTATGCGCTGGCGCGCTGGAATCGTTATTGGCTGCTGGCTGGGATTGTCTTTCTCGCGCTGAATTGGGTCGGGGACAGTCTCGATGGCACGTTGGCCCGGGTGCGACAGCAACAACGTCCACGGTATGGGTTTTATGTGGACCACATCATCGACAGCTTCGGCGCTCTGGTGCTGATGGGTGGACTGGCATTGTCGGGCTACATGCATCCTTATGTTGCCATTGCTCTGCTCCTGGCATTTCTGTTGCTTTCAATCCAGTCGTATCTCGCCACTTACGCGCTCGGCGAGTTTCAACTTTCGTTCTGGAATCTTGGTCCGACCGAACTGCGAATTCTGCTGGCCGTGGGCAACCTCGCGCTGTTGCGCTGGCCCATTGTTCTCCACGGGAATTACCGGCTATTTGATATTGGCGGGGCAATCGGTTTGATCGGGATGTCCGCGATGCTGATCTTCTTCTCTGTGCGCAACACTTATCGGCTTTACATGCAGGAGCGAATCCCATGACGGCTGCCACTTGGCGGAGCACAGGGACACGTTGGCTGAAGTTCAACGTTGTCGGTGGAGTCGGAGTCGGCGTGCAGTTGCTGGTGCTGGGCACCTTGCGGACGGGGTTTCAGCTCGACTATTTGGTCGCGACGGCTATGGCAGTTGAGGCAGCCGTTGTACACAACTTCTTTTGGCACGAGAGGTTCACCTGGGCGGACCGGACAGCGAAGTCGCGGCTTATGCGTTTTATCAAATTCAATCTGACCACTGGGTTGGTTTCAATTCTGGGTAATGTAGCCTTGATGAAGTTGTTCGCCGGGATCTTGCACATGCAATACCTGGTGGCGAACACGGCCACAATCGCAGCTTGCTCTTTGGTCAATTTTGCAGTGAGCGATCGATTTGTATTTCAGAGCCATCTGGGATTCGAGAGGAAATGCTAGAGTGCGGATTCGCACCTGCTCCCAACATTTCATACTAAGTCCTTTGCTATTCGGCGGATGCAGATGCCATCGGCCGCCAGATGAATTAACTAAGGATCCGTGACGAGAGCGGAAGCTCAGATCCTAGCCGAGCCGAATTCCACAGCTGATCATGACCGTGGCATCGCTTCCCGCATCAAAGGGCCGAAAATGGTCTAAATATTGCCGAAGTCCGGAAAAGCTCTTGGATTAAGGTGAAAGATGGTTTATCTTGGCCGACACGGAAGCAGGGACCGGGAGGCAACGAACAGAAGATTCAGGGGCTGAGCTTCGATTTCAGCGAAGGATTTGTGACGAATTCGCGGTTTTTGGGGTTCGGGAGCGGGTCGGCCAAGCTGCTCAGGTGAGGCGACGAGTCGTTCTGTTCTTTCAGATCGCTAGAATTAGTGGCAAGTGTCTCGAAGGTTCCCAGAGGGCTCCCAGCCATGAAATCTCCTCTTTACCTGCCCACGTTTCTCTTATCAGTTTTCCTGTTCATATTCTTCGGCTTTTCAGCCCACGCCCTAAGCGGAGCCGCCGCGGTTTCGCCTCCCTTGGACACGGCCGGACAGGTGGCGAAGCCGGAAGTGCCAACGCCCTCATCCACAGGTGAGCTGGTCATTCCTGGTCCGCTGCGATCTTTTCTACGGATGGCCGCCATCAGCCAAAAGACTTCGCCGGAGGAAGTCTTGCCGCTGTTAGGTCGACAGGTCTTCTCGGAAGGTTATCGCAGCGGCAGACCGACTGAGTATCTGATTCTATTGAGCCGGTACGTGAATCAGGCCCGAGAATTGACCTCATTGGCGGGTGCGGGCGGCGCAATTCGTGTTTCGGACTGCGAAGAGGCGAGAACTCTACTTCCCATCCTCGGCTATCGCTTCGGACGCGAATGCGGGCAAGGCAGCACTTTCTTGGTGACCGCCGATCCGGAAAGAGCCTTCGTCACCATAGACTCGGGCTTCCCGCTACCGGCGCTCGAAGAGGCGCTACAAGCTGGCCAGCCATTCGTTTATCCATTCCCCGCGTCTCAGGTTCCACTGCTGTTTTCGCAGGCCGATTGGGTGGCCGTGGCTAAAGAAGGAAACAAGGGCGCGCATGACCTCGTGGACGCACTTTTGCGTGACCCCGCTCTGGCTCGCCTTTACTGGGCTCTAGCTCGCACTGACGTCGAAACCAGAGACGCCCTAAAGCAATCGATCGGTCTGGGAAAACTCCTTCCCTTCGCCGCTGTGCTCGATTTCTACGGAAGTCATATCTGTATTCGTTCAGGACGGGTTGTGGTGCCCGGAGGGTCGGGAGCAGAGTCGGGTTGGAGGGATTTGGTGGGCGCGAGCCCGGAGTCGCCGGCAGACTTTGTTCCGCGATTATTAGCCAAGGACAAGGGCTGGCTGGCTGCGTACTTCGATGCCCTAGCCCGAGTTAATCAAACACAGCAGGCGCACTTTACCGAAGCCCACCGGCTGAAGCGCTTCTACGAAGCCTTTCGGACGCCCGACGCCTCCGCCGACGCCGCCAGGCCGGTGTTTCGGCCGTCTCCAGGACTGTTGCTGCTAGTGACCCGCCTGCAGTGGGAACCTTCGGGTGAGCCTCACGTCCCGGGAAATCTAGAAGTGTGGAAGGAGATTCTCCGCCAGAAGACCGATTCCAAAATTATCCGTGACTGGGGAAAGCGGGCCAGCCATGGGAACCATCCCGAGCAACTGGTGGAAGCGATGTTCGCTATTTCCCGGGCCGACACGGAACTGGGGCCTCTGCAAGCCTATCTGATGTTGAGTGAGCTGGATCACAGGAGATCCCCGGACAAGCCCCTGAGTCCACAGATCGTCCTCTTGATGGGTAGCAAGTTTGCTCAGTTCAGCAATCAGTACCTGGTCTTTTCCGAATTTCCGGATTTGGGCGATGCATCCATTACTCGCTTTCTGAATGTGGCCGAGGCCATTGACAAGATTCCCAACCATACGTTGCGAGGCAATGCCATGGGGACCTTTCAGGCCACAATCGGACTTTGGCAAATTCTGGCTCGTCAAGGAGAGATTTCGAGCGTCTCACTGAACGAATCCTGGCAGGGAGTCATTAAGCCCTTCGGAAAGGTCGGCTCCCCCAATCAGCTATTCGACGCCGGCCGCGACTCATTGAGAGAACTGCTGCTGGCTGCAACCGGCAAACCCAGCGGCTCCCAGGATGAAATCATCGATTTGCTCGCTGGTCCTTTTCAGGTAAGTCCAGAATCCCAGCGCATCCATCAGGAATTAGCCAGCGGAATTCGATCGGTGTTGGACGGTCAGCGTTTGGTTTCTCTCGATACGCTGTTGGCACTGGGCAACGGTATAAATGAAATGGCACGAGGAGAACCAGTGGGCGATAGGCTGGTTCCGCTGGCGGCACAACTTCGGGAATTCGAGATGCCCCGTCCGATCTTTAGTGGGAGCGAGAGAACGCAATGGGCGGCGGGAATTTACAACAACCATCACACTGAATTGCAGATGCGAACCGATTTGATAAAGATGATCAAGTCGCCTGGTTCACCCGCACAACTGGAAGAGGCGCGCGGCCAACTTGCTCCTTTCCTGCGAGATACTCTGGTGGGCCTGAACTACGCCTACTATGAACCACCCGGCGCCCAAGCCTTGCATCACAACCCGCTTTTCGTCCGCTCCCATGACTTCGCCGGAGAGACGGTTTCAGGCGTGGAACGACTCTGGCAAGCACCCCAAATGTTCGGCGAGGGTTCCCCTGCCGGCGGCGGCGCCCATCTCGTTGGTTCACTCGCCGATTTGCCCTATGTTCTGGCTCAGGTGGAACAGGA
>Ga0210384_10002728_pt1 | contig 21240 bp, 22 predicted proteins | sample IncBWH2MmetaG_FD_160574 | JGI IMG/M metagenome (GOLD analysis project Ga0210384, IMG submission 160574) | Forest soil microbial communities from Barre Woods Harvard Forest LTER site, Petersham, Massachusetts, United States - Inc-BW-H-2-M | ecosystem: Environmental > Terrestrial > Soil >...
GTCACAAGGCGGCCATGACGACGCGCTCGTGATCCACGGACCGGACGGTCCTAGATTGACCGGCGCTGTTTGGCCGGCCACCATTGCGCGAGCCGAGCTCTGGAAAATCGGCCAGCTCAAATTCGGTGATTCGGTCCGCTTCCGGCCGATCTCGAACCAACAAGCCGTGGAGATGGAGGAGGAGATCGAAGGGTGCATCAGCGAATTGGCGGGAGACTTGCCACGGCTTCCCGAAGGGCCGCGCTGCGAGGAGCCCATCTTGCTGTTCGGCCAGCGCGGCAAAACGTCGCCGGCCGTGGAGTGCCGCAGCGAAGGAGACGGCCACGTGCTGCTGGAGTACGCGCCTGACGTGCCCGGCATTGAAGCGCGGTTTCGCGTGCAGGCGCTCGAGGAACAGTTGCGCGGCGCCGGACTGCACGGAATTCTGGATCTCCAGAGCGGCGTGCGGTCGTTGCAAGTGCACTTCGATGCGCGGGTGTTAAGCCGCACGTTTCTGGTGCAGGCTCTGGCGGTCTACGAGGATGCGATTGCGAGTCCCGGCACATTCGCTACGCCATCGCGGGTCATTTATTTACCACTGTGCTGGGAAACGGACGAGTTGGACGACGCGCGCGCGGCCGTCTTCGCGGCCAGCTATGTGGTGCTGGCGGTCGGCGAAGGCTCTCCCGGCGCCCCGCTGGCGGCGCCGCTCGAGGCCCGTCATCGGCTGCCCGCGATCAAGGCGAATTCCGCAAGCATTTGGATTCCCGAGGGCGGCGTAACGCTGACGAGCGAGTATCTTCGCGTGCACGGAGCCGAGGGTCGAGCGCCGGGCTGGTTCGCCGGACGCACGGTGCAGATGTGGAATAGCTTCGGCTCGATCGGGGAGTTCCAGCCGGGGCGGCCGTGGCTGTTGCGGTGCTTCGATCAGATTCGCTTTTTCCCAGTCACCGCCGGCGAACTCATCGAAATCCGTGAGTTGTTTCCGCGCGGGGGCTATCCTTTGCGCATCGAGCGGCAAACTTTGAAACTAAAACGGAAGCGGGAAAGTGCGCCTTCACGGTTGCAAGGGGACCTCCCGGACGCCCTCGTCCAGCCCATAGATTTTAACCGTCCACGGAGCGCCTGAGGTGCGTGCTTTGATAGAAGCGTATGGCATCCACATACGCGCCGTTCACACTCGAAGGTAAGACCGCGTTGGTGACCGGGGCCTGATTGATCTGCATACGGAGCGGGCTCAAGTGCTGTCCGAGCCTTCTTCCGCCCGTCAAATCGAGCCGCCTCTGGCAAATCTCAATTAGGCGTCGGGCATCGCAAGTTATTTAGTCAGGTAGGAAGTAGTCACTCGGCACGTCTGGTAGAAACGCGCCGCGAGCCTTCATGGTTTGATAGGCCTGGATGGCTTCTTCTGGACTCAGCAAGTCGGCTGACACCGCTTCGCGCAGCAAACGCACGCTTCCGAGGACTCGATCTGAACCAATTTTACTCGTGCACATGTTTCGAGCTTTACGATCGTCGGTGCAGACGCCGCCATCATACTGGTCGGCTAGCGTGAGACACTCCGTCTCCCCAATACCTAGCTCATATCGTTCCAGTAGCGAGAAAAATAGTGAAGCCGATAGTTCATCATCGGATAGTACCCTCAGCGCTTGACCTAAGAATGGGTCGATGATTTCGCGGTGCGTGGCGCACTCGCCCAACACTTGCGGCCCAACTGCGAAAGACCGATTGGGCAGGTTTAGCACCTTGCCAAGGACGCCGCCGTTAATCAAGTTGATTAGGGCGCTCGCATCCAGGATAGTCACTGCGTTTGGGATACGTTCGCTGCAAGCAGATCACCAATGGACAAGCCCAGCATCATGCTTGCGCGGCCTAAGGACAACTCACCGCGTCTAATCTTCTCGATGACCGAGGTTAAAAGCTCCGGTGGAAGCGGAGGAAAGGAGACGGGAGTCCGCGGTGGCAAGTTGAGAAGGCCAGCTCGTTTCTCGGCACTGCCGTACTCCGTTTTAAGTTTCTCGTTCAGGGACGCCGCTGCACCTCGTGGTAGTAGGTCTACGTCCTCACATCGGCGTGCCGCAACCTCAAAGCTCACTCCAAAAATTCTAGAGACGTACAAAAGCTCGACATCACCAATTGGACTGTCCGAGTGCAGCCCGGCAAATTTTCGTACTTGCTTAAGGACGATTCCCAATCCCGCGCGCGGTATTAGAACAGCGGACGCAAACGCATGGGCGAATCGTTCGGTAGAGCTTTTCGAATGACGGATCTCCGAATCGGAATCGATCATCGCGAAATCCTTCTGAGGATCATGGTGAGCCAACACATGTCCCAATTCGTGAGCACATGTGAATAGCATTCGCGCAGAGAAGCGAGCTGCAACGAAAATGAACGGAATGCCACTCACGTACGCCGACGCCCCGTCGATATAAGACGTGTTGATGACAAAGAGCATGATCTGTAATCGCTCCACCATTATGGTCGGTAACAACAGCAGAGGCGATACCTGGTCGCCGTCGCAAAAAAGCTGACGGAAATGCAGCGCGAAAACCTCCGGATTGTTTTTTGGAAGCTCAGAGAATTCCCGGATCCACCACGGTATCTGGTTCGGAGCACGCTGGAGTAGTTCCAAGGAGTACCCCATCTTTCGGGAGAGCGTTTCAACGAGTGTGTCCACAGGAACGTTTTTCATCTTGGCGGTGGCGCGAAATAGCAGATCGGCCTGTCGCGCCTCTTTGGGCATCGGAGCCATATCAGCTACCGAAAGCCTCAACGCAGTTGCTAACTTGCGGACCTCGAGCATCGACGGATCGGCCCCTGCGGACAACCCTCGTAACCGCTCGATCGGTATGTCGGTTCTTGAGCTCAACTCTTCCAAGTTTTGAGAGTAGGAGCCAAGTGCTTCTGGAATGCGCGATACCATCAGAGGCTTGCCAGCCATGACAAAAGTTCTTCCACCTGTGTCTTGTCCATGCGACGTTGTCGGCCGATGATATCGAAGACTTTTTGGCCGCCCTTTCCAAATATGTTCGACAAAATCGGGACTGTTTCCTTCCGCGCACGGCTGTACTGCTCTTCATTGCCTAGGAACACTGGATCTGCGCCGACAATGTAATTCTCTACTCGTCTTTCGAAATTGGCGTGATGATCAAAAGGATGCTGAGTCCCTTGCGCATTAATGATAATGTTACCCTCCAGTCCGCCGTCGGTGCGCCTCCGCAGCCTATATTGGGGAAAGCGGCCGAAAGCCGCGAGCGCATCGATCTTTTCTGCGACTCGAAATCCGCCAACGACGAACTGTCGCTCACCCTGAACCCTACCACTGATCGTAAATATGTAATCGCCCTCGGATACCGCCCGCCTGATATTCGGCATACATGCGCCGAGAGTTGGCGTGGGCGTAAAGATTGGATCGTTGAGAATCCATCCGTGTCCAGGATCCGCACCCGGATACATAGTATAGATGTAACCTTTCACGTTAGCTCCTTCCGTTCCAAAAATCGAGTTGTCCCGTTGCAGCTTGTAACATCCCATCGTAGTGGAGGCTCGTAGCGACGAACGCGTCACGCACGCTCAATCGAACGGCGTCCCATCCGTGGAGAGCGACGGCATCGTCAAGCACAGCGAACGCGCGCTCAGCGTGCGTGTGATCCATCGGACCGTGCTTGCTGTACGTTTCCGCTTGCTCCGCCGACATGCCGTAATGCTCGGTGTACGCTTGGAAGATTTCAGGGGCGAGGATGCAGTAGAAGTGTTCCACAGCACCCGCTCCTAACATGTGGCACCCAGCGCCGCGACGAGTGATCTCTCGGTACATTGCCATGGCGGCGGCATTACCCGGTGTCGGCTCAGTTGACTCGATCTGCTGTTCTGAAATGCCGCCTGTTAGGACGAGCCTGCGAATTAGCTCCAGGTGATTAGGTCCCGCCGCGCTATTCGTGCATTCCTCTATGTATGTTTCCAAAAGCATTCCGAAAATCTTCTCACTTGCCGCGCGAACCAGATCACGGGCCTCACACTGCTGGCTAGTATTGCGCGCCATGGCCAAAGCTTCGCCTCGGAGAGCTTGGCCGGCTTGTGTGCGAAGACAGTGCTGAACCTCGGCGCGGAGCACCTCGTCCATAGAAAGAACACCAGCCTTTACTTGGCGCCATAGAGGATGTTCCTGAAATGGGAACAGCTCATAGAGTCCAAGCAATTCCTCTCTCTGGGTCAATTAATTCGCCTTTTCTTCTAGGTTAATCTAAGAGCCACCGAAACGCAAGAACCAAGTCCACATTTTTGTATCTCCCTGATCCTTTATGCTTTCCGCATCCGCAACCGTCGATTCCACGTCCCAAAAGTCTGTCGGCGGGGAGTAACTTCATGCTTTGATAGTAGCGTATGGCACTCGCATACGCGCCATTCACCCTCGAAGGTAAGACCGCGTTGGTGACCGGGGCCGGTCGCGGCATCGGACGCGCGGCGGCTCGCAAACTCGCCCAATGCGGCGCGTCGGTGATGCTGACCGACATCGACGAAGCTCCGCTCAAGGAAGCGGCCGCCGATGCGGGCGAGAGCACCGCCATCATCGCGGGCAATCTGACTGCGGCGGCGTTTCCGCAGAAACTAGTGGATGCCACCATCGCTCGGTTCGGCTCGATCGACATCCTCGTCAACAACGCCGGCTACATCTGGGACAACGTCATCCAAAAAATGACTGACGAGCAGTTTCAGGCCATGCTCGACATTCATCTCGTCGCTCCGTTTCGCATTCTACGAGCTGCGTCCAACTGGATTCGCGAGACCGCTAAGCGGGAGGCGGCCGAAGGGCGGCGCGTGATGCGCAAAGTGGTGAATATCACCTCGATTTCGGGCGTGGACGGTATCGCGGGGCAGGCGGGCTATGGGTCAGGGAAGGCCGGGGTCACCGGCTTGACCAAAGTGCTGGCGAAAGAATGGGGACGCTACAACGTCAACGTCAACGCGGTCGGATTCGGCTTGATTGAAACGCGTCTGGTCGAAGCCATCGACAAGAATGCGCCGCCCACGATCGAGATTGCGGGCCGCACGATTCCAGTCGGCGTGCAACCGGCGTTTCTCGAAGCGTTCAAGGCGGCGTGCCCGCTTGGAAGGCCGGGAACCCCGGAGGAAGCAGCCGGCGCGGTGTTGTTTTTCTGCTCGCCTCTGTCGGATTATGTTTCCGGGGAGATTCTAATCGTCAGCGGCGGAGCGCGGACTTAGCTCCGCTTACAAACCGATTCCCTTTGATGAAGAATCGGAGCGGGAGATCGGCCGCTTTGGTAATTCCGATACGCGGCGAAACACCGGTTTCAAAGGCGGCAGCGGCTTCGGGAGCACTCACGGTGACGGGGCCGCGCGTGACGTCGCAACCATTGTGCTTAAGCGTGATGCCGAGCGCGCGCGTCAGCTTGCCGGGACCATCGGTGGCGCAAGTGATCCCGGTGCGCGGCTCAAGGGCGCGAATCAGCACGCAGCCGGCGGCGCCCTCCGGCTCCGCCACGATGTTGAGACAGTCATGGATGCCGTAGATCAGGTAAACGTAGGCGTGGCCCGGAGGTCCGAATAGGACGCGCGTGCGGAGTGTGACCCCGCGATAGGCATGCGCCGCCGCGTCTGTCACGCCGAGATAGGCTTCGGTTTCGACGATGCGCCCGGAGACGTCGCCATGCGCCAGGATTTTGCCCAGCAGGGCGCGAGCCACCTCAACCGCGGGCCGCGCATAAAATGATCGGGGAAGAACCGGCACTATAGTTCGAGCTTGCCGCGGAAGACCATGTCCTTCAGGCGAAACCTGTACTTCACGTCAACGGTGCCGATGTGGCTCGCGAAATCGATCTCCTGGTCGGCCAGCGCGAAGGGAGACGTTTTGGGAAAAGCCAGCAGCACATCCACATTGTCCCCGCTGTTGTCCCCGCTATGGACGAGCTCGACCGCGTTCGGATGGAGGGCGGGCTTGCCTTTCGCGGTAAGGGTGGTCTGATCCTGAATCGAACGCTTGGCGATCTCGGCTCCGCCGAGGGTCACTAGGGAACCCGGAACCCCCGCAACTGAAATCACGTACACCGTCGGATCCTGATCGAGAAGCTTTTTCGCTCCAGGCGCTGTCGCAGCTTCCTTTCCGTACTTAGCTCGCACCTGCGCCTGTCTCATGGGCAGCGCCGTCTGCCAACGGATAAGCACGGGCAGGCCTTGTTCGATGGGCGTATCCGGTAGTGTGGTGGCCGGCCCAGCGCCCATGCCGCCAGGCCGACCAAAGTTAGGCTCTCTGATCAAGGACCCGTCCGCCGCGGGAAATCCACTCGCTGGAGAATCGGCCGGCGGCACACTGGGCCGGGCGTTCGTCGTCACAGTGTTCGTCTGGCGCGCCCAAGGGGAATTGATCAACACCCTGCGGACTTCTTTATCGCTCCAGTCCATGAACGGCTTTTCCCAGAAATCCCCAGCCCATAACATGGCCGGCAGTAAAACCAGATAACAGCCCAGTTTCCTCACTTATTTTCCTCGCTTGCCGCCAGCATAGCACTCCCGCCGCGCGGTGTTTCAGTAAACTGGTAGCCTAACTCTTTCGTATGCGATTGTTCACCGCGATCGACATCCCCGAGGATGTGATGGAAGGTTTGTGCTCTTTACTGAAGCGTCTGAAGCCGCTGGCCCAGCTGAGCTGGAGCCGCGTCGAGAACCTGCACATCACCACTAAATTTATCGGCGAGTGGCCGGAGGAGCGATTGGACGACATGAAGCGCGCGCTGGGGGCCACGCCGGTGCGCGGTCCTATCGATATCGCCGTGCGAGGCCTGGGCTGGTTCCCGAACGAGCGCCGCCCGCGCGTGTTTTGGGCGGGGATCGATGGCGGCGAACCGCTGCGCGCCCTCGCCCGCGCGACCGAGCACGCCGTCGCTGAGCTTGGTGTTCCAGCGGAGGAGCGCGCCTATTCGCCGCACCTCACACTGGCGAGGATCAAAGAAGCCGTTCCGTTGGACGCGCTGCGCAAAGCGCTCCAGGCGCTGCCCTCGGAGTGCGGTTTTGATTTCGGGTCGTTTCGAGCCTCCAGCTTCTTTCTCTATCTTTCGGCGAACGGACGCTACACGCAGCTCGCCCGCTTCCCGATTCCTTGACCTATGCTAGGACTGCTCTCTCTTGTCATTGCGTATCTTCTGGGCGCGATCCCGTTCGGATACCTGCTGGTGAAATTCACCAGTGGAGAAGACGTGCGCGAGTCCGGCAGCGGCAACATCGGCGCCACCAACGTATTGCGCACCACCGGCCGCGCCGCTGGAATCGCGACACTCGCGCTCGATATCGCCAAGGGCTTCCTGGCCGTCTGGCTGGCTGCCAAGCTCACCGATAATTCGCCATGGTGGACCAGCCTGGCCGCACTGGCAGTCATGGCCGGCCACGCCTTCCCGGTGTTCTTAAATTTCAAAGGTGGCAAGGCCATGGCGAGCTTCATCGGCGCATTCCTCTACTTGACTCCGTTGCCGCTGATCGCGGTGCTGCTGGTGTTTCTGATCACGGCGGCGGTAACGCGCTTCATCTCGGCCGCCTCGATTCTGGCTGCGGCTACGTTTCCATTCGGCGTGTGGATGATTCTGCATCCACCCACGCCTGTGCTCCTGGCGGCGTTCCTGGCGGGCGCTTTCATCGTGCACCGTCACCGCGCCAATTGGGAGCGGCTGCGCGCCGGCACTGAACCGGCGTTCTCCTGGAAGACAGAAGAAGCCCATGACAGCCACATGCGCGGACGACGATGACGCTCGCCATTATCGGCGGCGGAAGCTGGGGAACGGCTCTTTCAATCGTCCTCGCGCCCCGGTTTGAGAGCCTCCGCTTGTGGGTGTACGAGGCCGATCTGGCGGAGCGCCTGCGCATCACCCGCGAAAACGACGTGTACCTTCCGGAACTGCGCGTGCCGGAGCACGTTGAAATCGTGACTGACCTTCGAGGGGCGCTGGACGACGCCGGGATCGTGCTGGGTGTGATCCCATCGCGTCATGCGCGCGCGTTGTACACGCAAATGCTGCCGCATCTTGTCCCTTCGATGATATTCGCCAGCGCGACCAAAGGACTCGAGGACGGGACGCTGCTACGGATGTCGGACGTGCTGGCCGGAGTTGTGGGGCCGCGTTTCGCGCCCAGGATCGCGGTGCTCTCCGGACCAACCTTCGCCCGCGAAGTGGCGCGAGGCGAGCCGACGGCTCTGGTGGTTGCCTCGACCGATTCAGAAACCGCCAGCCGCGTGCAGACGGCTTTCTCGGCTCCTACATTTCGCCTCTATACGAGTTCGGATCCGATCGGCGTCGAGATCGGCGGCGCACTCAAAAACGTGATCGCCATCGCAGCCGGCGTCGTCGAAGGGCTAGGCTTGGGTAGCAACACGATGGCCGCGCTGATTACCAGGGGGCTGGCGGAAATTACACGCCTGGCCGTGGTGATGGGAGGCCAGCCTAAGACACTGGCGGGCCTGGCCGGTCTGGGTGACCTTGTACTGACTTGTGAGGGCGAGCTCAGCCGCAATCGCAGGGTGGGCACTGAACTGGCACGTGGCCGCACGCTGTCTGAAATCACCGGCTCGACTCCGATGATCGCGGAGGGTGTCGAAACCTGCACCGCCGCAGTGGCCCTGGGGGCGAAGTTGGGCGTGGATTTGCCGATCATTCAGCAGATGCACGCGGTGCTGCACCAATCCAAGGTCCCCCGGGTAGCGATTCGCGACCTGATGGAGCGGTCGCTTAAGGGCGAGTAAATGACTTCGCGTCAACCCGCGCAACCTTCCGTACGTCTTGGGGTTTGTAAACATATGGAGGTTGCTGGAGCCCTGGAGCGTGACGCCCAACTAATGCTTCGCGTTCGCGAGGGCGACCAGACCAGCTTCGCGCTCCTCCTGGAACGGCACCGCAGACCCGTGGTGCATTTTCTGTACAGAATGGTGCAGAATCAAGCCGTATCGGAGGAACTGGCCCAGGAAGTGTTTCTGCGGGTCTACCGGAGCCGGGAGACGTATGAACCGGCCGCGAAGTTCACGACGTGGTTGTTCCGCATCGCCACCCATCTGGCGTTGAACAACCTGCGGGATGGTAAGAAGGAAAAAGGCCACGAGAGCCTGGATGAAGAGTTGCCGGACGGTTTTACGAGGCAGGTGGAGGACCGGCAACCAACAGTCGAGCAGCGGATGGTGAATCAGGCGCGGCTGGACGAAGTGCGGAACGCGATCAGGATGCTTCCGCCCAAGCAGCGAGCAGCGGTACTGATGCACAAGTACGAGGAGTTGGAATACGCCCAGATCGCAGGGGCGCTGGGGTGCTCGGAATCCGCGCTGAAGTCGCTGTTGTTTCGCGCTTATGAAACACTACGTGCGCGCCTGTCGCATATGGCGTAGCAACGATTATGAGGGAAAAACATGATGTGCCCAACAAAGGACAAGCAGAACGCCAAGATTCTGCTGGAGTACTGTGCCGGTACGCTCGATCCCGATCGAGCTTTGGAATTCGAGAAACATGCGGCGGAGTGCGCCGAGTGCGGGCGGGAGGTAGCCTCGCAACGCGCTCTGTGGCAGACGCTCGACCAGTGGACGCCCGCCGAAATCTCACCCGACTTTGACGCGCGCCTTTACGCGCGCATTGCGCGAGAAGACGCTGCGCCGCCGTGGAAGAAATGGCTCGTCTGGGGCTGGAAGCCGGCGCTGGTAACAGCGGCTGCCGCCGCCGCCATTTTGATCGGGCTGTTCATGCGTCAGCCGCAACCACCCTCGCGGACCGATACGGTGGACATCGACCAAGTGGAACACGTTTTGGAGGATCTGGACATGCTGACGCCGCAGCCGGCGGCCGGGAACCGGATATAGCTCCATGCGATTCGTCCGCCTTACTTGCTTGATCTGTGCGCTGTGCGTGTGCGGCGTGGCGCCGCCGGCCAGGGCGCAAGTCCGCAAAGCCCCCAAGAGTATTCCAGGCCCGGCGGTGCAGCGCCTCATGAACATGACGCCCGAGCAAAGGGAGAAGGCCCTGGCGCGACTGCCTCCGGAACGGCGGGCGCAGATCGAGCAGCGGTTGAACCGGCTGGCGCAGCTTCCGCCGGAGCAGCGCGCGGAGCTTCAACAGAGGTACCAGGCGTTTCAAAGCCTGCCGCGAGATCGCCAGGATGCAGTGCGACTGGAGCTTCAGAGTTTGCGCGCGTTGCCGCCGCGGCTCCGGCAGCGCCGCCTCTCGAGCCCCGGATTTCAGCGCGAATATTCACCCGAGGAACAACGCCTGCTGCGCGAGTCGCTGGGACTGCCGAACGCTCAGTAGATCCGGTGAGCGCTGAGCACTCCGTCACGGTCGTGGCTCTGAAACGGTGATTGACGACACCGCGCTTACTGAACCGCGCGCGTCAGCAAGCGGTCGTCTAGTTGCCCTTGTCGGAAGCCGCGTCCTTGCCAAAGTTCTTGGCAAGGTAGGTCACGATCATTTCGAACTCGTCGTCCGACGCCATCGCGCCCCGCATGGCCATTTTGTCGACGGTTTCGTTCCATTCCGCTCTCGTCCACTTCTTGCTGATGATGCGGGCTGTATCGTGACAGACAGTACACACTTTCGTCACAAGGTCTTTCCCCGCGCCATCCGGCAGATCTTGTGCCTGAACTGATGTGGCCAGCAAGAGCGCCACGATCATAGTTGCGAGTCTCTCTCGTTTTACAATCATCATTGAATCTCCCGAGCTCGTGCCTGACTCATGGAACTCGAAGTTTATCAAATCCTGTGGTTGAGTGATGGGCGGTCTACATTCGCTAAGCTAAATTGAAACCTGGAGGTTTTTTTAAAAGATGCCATATCGGCTGTTGTTGGTTCTATTCGCGCTCCTCTCCACTGGCGCGCACGCGCAATGGTTGAACTATTCGACTCCGGGAGTTCCGCGCCTGCGCGACGGCAAGCCCAACCTCGCCGCCCCGGCGCCGCGCACCGCCGACGGCAAGCCGAACCTCTCCGGCGTCTGGCATGTTCATCCCACCTCGCTCGAGGAAATGAAGCGCCTCTACGGCGAGAAAGCGGATGTCGTCAACGTGCCCGGCATGGAGCTGGATACCATCTCCAAGTACGCTATCAACATCCTGGTGGACTTTAAGCCTGAAGAATCGCCGATCCGGCCCGCGGCCGTGGAAATTCTGAAGCGGCGTCTGCCGAGCGAGTTCCCCGATACCAACTGCCTGCCCGCCGGCATTCCTACCGCCGGTCTGGTCTCCGAGCCGGTAAAGATAGTTCAGTCACCCGGCCTGATCGTCATGCTGTACGAATCGGAGGACGGGCATCGCCAAATCTACACCGACGGCCGCACGCTCCCCAAGGAAGTTGCGCAACCGGCGTGGCTGGGCTATTCCGTGGGCAAATGGGAGCGCGACACACTGGTGGTGGAGACCGCCGGGTTCAACGACAAGAGCTGGCTCGATGTGATCGGCCACCCTCATAGCGAAGCCTTGCGCGTGGTCGAACGCTACCACCGCCGCGACTTCGGACACATGGATCTCGAAATGACCTTCGACGACCCACAGATGTACACCAAACCTTTTACCCTCAAGGTCACCGAAGACCTTCTGGCCGACTCCGACCTCTTCGAATCCTTCTGCAACGAAAACGAAAAAGACCGCCCCCACCTCGGACAACAATAGGAGAGTTGCAGCGGAGCCTTTAGCGTGAAAAAAGAGGCCAATGTCCCTGAAGACACTGGCCTCCGCTGCGATCCATGGCAAACTCCTTCGCGTCCGAGAGGGGTAGCCCGACGGCGTTAATTATCATGCACCGGCACGAGGGAAAAGGTCCAGTAAAAACGCAGCTTTTTCCTCAAGAAATTTCGATCGTGGAGTCAATATCTTAGAGGCCTGGTTCTGTGGATAGCTTGTGCAAAGTTTGAAGGTGCCCGAGGCCCATTGAAAGTTAGTGGCGGGATCGATCCCATCGTACTACACCACTGCTTCCCGTCGAGCAGCAGACTTCGATCCATTGAGGATCGGATCCAAAGCCCAGAGATCCCGATAGCCATGATCTTGCGGAAGTTCTTCTCTGTTGCCAACAAGGCCGCAGCCATCCAGCGTTTCACCATGCCGGTATCACGCCAGCGACAGACTCGGCGCGTCCCTAAGCGTACGCTCGGACCGCGTGGCCCAAGATTTCAACCAAGTCGCGACCTTCTCGTGGCTCACCACGATCCCTTAGACCAGCTTGAATTTGCCCACCTGCCACTCTTCAGTCTGGACATAAGCCGTGATTGCTTCCGCGGGAAGAAACGATTTCGACCGGCGCGATCGCCGCGCAAGTAGATCCAAACGTCGCTTGGTTTCAGAATCGATTCGGGATCGAAAGCGTTTCCGTCATACCTGGTGTGCACTTGTACACAGATTAACACTGCGTACTCAAATGGAAGCGGGAGGGCCTAACCCCGCCGGTCCTTGGCCCCCATCAGTTCCTGAATGTTGACCAGTTCGGTGGGGTAGTTGCCGGTGTAGCAGGCGTAGCAATAGTCGTGATTGCGGTCCTCGACCGCCTCGCGCAGGCCTTCGAGCGAAAGATACCCGAGCGAATCCGCTTCGACGAATCGCCGGATTTCCTCAGTCGTGTTGTTGGCCGCGATCAGCTCGGCCAGGCTCGGCGTATCGACCCCGTAGAAGCACGGCGAAATCGTCGGCGGGCAGGAGATGCGCAGATGCACCTCGCGCGCGCCCGCGCCCCGCACCATGCGGACGATCTTGCGGCTGGTGGTCCCGCGCACCAGGGAATCGTCCACCAAAATCACGCGCTTGCCTTCGAGCAGGTACCGGACCGGGTTCAGCTTAAGCTTCACGCCGAAGTCGCGAATGGCCTGGGACGGCTCGATGAATGTCCGCCCCACATAGTGATTGCGGATTAGCGCCTGCCCGAACAGGATTCCCGACTCGGCCGAGTATCCGAGCGCCGCCGCCGTGCCTGAATCGGGCACCGGCACCACAATGTCGGCGTCCACCGGATGTTCCTTGGCCAGAAGCCGTCCCAATTTTTCGCGCGACTCCTGCACGGGGCGGCCGTACACGATCGAATCCGGGCGCGAGAAGTACACGTGTTCGAAGACACAGTGCGCGTGCTCGCGGACCGGTGCGTATCTCTCCCGCGTCATGCCTTCCTTGCCGACGATGATCATCTCACCCGGTTCCACGTCGTCCAGATACACCGCATTGATCAGGTCGAATGCGCAGGTTTCCGACGCAAACACCGGACACGGCGGGCCTCCAGACCGCTCCATCTGCCCGAACGCGAGGGGACGGAAGCCGTGCGGGTCGCGCGCAACTATGATTCGGTCCTCGGCCAGAAACACTAGCGAGAACGCGCCTTCGAGTTGCAGCAACGCCTCGCGCAAGGCCCCGGCTAGCGTCCGTTCGCGCGAACGCGCCACCAGGTGGAGGATCACTTCGGTGTCGCTCGAGGCCTGGAAGATTGAGCCTTCGCGCTCCAACTCCCGCCGCAGCTCGCCCGCGTTGGTGATGTTGCCGTTGTGCGCCACCGCGATGCGACCCTTGTTGCAGGCGACTGAAAAAGGCTGGGCGTTAAGCAGCACCGTGTCGCCGGCGGTCGAATAGCGTGTGTGGCCGATCGCCAGCTCACCCGGCAGATTGCCTAAAACCTCGGGAGTGAAAATATCGGCCACATGCCCCATGCTCTTGTGGCAGTGGATGCCCCGGCCGTCGCTCGATGCGATACCGGCGCTCTCCTGGCCGCGATGCTGCAGCGCGTACAAGCCCAGGTAGGTGAGATTGGCCGCCTCCGGATGTCCGTAGAGGGCGAAGACCCCGCATTCCTCGTGCAATTTGTCAAACATGTTGCGGCATGAGTTGTTCTTCGAGCGCGTTTTCCCAGACGCTGCGGAGCCGATCCACAGGGAAGTCAACTAACGTCACGGAGTTGTGATCGATCCGCAATCCCATTTTCATTGTAACTCCTATGCGCACCGCCTCGACATTATGCTCGCGCGCGATCCTCTCCACCGCTTCGGGAACCGCGGTCGAAACCAGTATTCGCGAGGGGCCTTCGTGGAACAGCGCCACTTCGGGCCGCAGTTCGCTCATTATTTCGATGGCCGCGCCGACTCCGTTCACCGTACACTCAGCCAGCGCCACTGCGAGGCCGCCGTCGCTCAGATCGTGCGCCGATTCCACATGACCTTCCGTGACGATTTGCCGGATCGCCGACTGCACGCGCCTCTCGTAATCCATATCGAGCGCGGGCGGCAATCCCCACATCTTGTCGAGTACGACTTTGGCGTATTGCGTACCGCCGAATCGCGTCGAGTCGCAGGCGCCCAGGCCGCCCAGCAGCATTACCGTGTGGCCCTCCTGCTTGAATGGAATCGTCACCGGAGGCCCCGTCTTCATCAGGCCCACGATTCCCATCACCGGCGTCGGCCAGATGGCTTCTCCCAGCGTCTCGTTATACAGGCTCACGTTTCCACCGGTGATCGGTGTTTCAAAACAAGTGCACGCGTCCGCCATACCCTCGATCGTCTCGACAATCTGCGCCATGATCTCCGGCCGCTCTGGATTGCCGAAATTCAGATTGTTGGTCGCGGCCACCGGCGTTGCGCCCACCGTAGAAAGATTGCGGCAGCATTCCGCCACCATCAGCTTTACGCCTTCGCGCGGCGACAGGGCGCAGTAGCGAGCGTTCCCATCCAGCGACATCGCGACGCTGGTATCCGTTTCCTTGATGCGCACGATCGCCGCGTCGCCGCCCGGCCCCGCCAGCGTGTTGGTGCGCACCATGTAATCGTACTGCTGCCAGATCCAGCGCTTCGAGCACAGATCGCCCGACCCCACCAGCGCCAGCAGGTCCGCATTCAGATCGCGGCTCCGCGGGATCTCGGGAGCCTCCATCGGCGCCGGCCGGTACGGCGCGACGTTGTGCGGGCGATCGTACAGCGGGGCTTCATCCGCCAGCTCGCGATTAGGAATTTCCGCAACCACCACACCGCCGTCCTTCACCCGCAGCATTCCGTCATCGGTCACGCGGCCGATCGTCACCGCGTCCAGGCCCCACTTCTTAAATACGGCGAACACTTCGTCCTCACGGCCCTTATCGGCCACTAGCAGCATTCGCTCTTGGGATTCCGAAAGCATAATTTCGTAAGGCTTCATGCCGGCCTCGCGCTTGGGCACCAGCGCCAGGTCGATTTCGACGCCCGTTCCGGCGCGGCTGCCCATTTCGCAGGTAGAGCAGGTCAGGCCCGCGGCGCCCATATCCTGAATTCCCACGATGGCGCCGGTATGCATCGCTTCCAGGCACGCCTCGAGCAGGAGCTTTTCCATGAACGGATCGCCCACCTGCACGTTGGGGCGCTTCTGCTTCGATTCTTCGGTGAATTCCGACGACGCCATCGACGCCCCATGGATGCCGTCGCGGCCCGTCTTCGCGCCCACGTAGATCACCGGATTCCCTACGCCGGTCGCGCGCCCGAAAAAAATTTCGTCGTGCCGGAACACTCCCAGTGCGAACACGTTGACCAGCGGGTTGCCGTCGTAGCAGGATTCAAAGACGCACTCGCCCCCCACCGTCGGCACTCCGAAGCAGTTGCCGTAATGCGCGATGCCGCTCACCACGCCTTCCAGAATCCGCCGGTTGCGGTCGCCGGACGCTGCGTCATCCAGACGCCCAAAGCGCAGCGCGTCCATCACCGCGAGAGGCCGCGCGCCCATGGTGAAAATATCGCGCAGAATTCCGCCCACGCCAGTGGCCGCGCCCTGGAAAGGCTCGATGAAACTGGGGTGGTTGTGCGACTCGATCTTGAACGCGATGGCGTAGCCGTCGTCGATATCGATGATCCCCGCGTTTTCTCCCGGCCCCACGAGCACGCGGTCGCTCTTGGTCGGCAGCTTCTTCAGATGCAGCCGCGAGCTTTTATAGGAGCAGTGCTCGCTCCACATCACGGTGAAAATGCCAACTTCAGTTTCGTTGGGCTCGCGCTTCAGTATCGACCGGACTTTGTCGAGCTCGGACGCGGTCAGATCGCTCATGCGTGGGCCGCGGACAGCGAATATACCATCGAACCGAGAATCACGCGCCCGTCAGCCGAGCCCAGCAGGGCGTCGGCGGCGCGCTCCGGGTGCGGCATCAGGCCCATCACGTTGCGGCGCTCGTTGCAGATGCCGGCGATGTCGTCCAGCGACCCGTTGGGATTATCCACATAGCGCAGCACCACACGGTCCTCCGACTTCAGTGCGGCCAGCAGCGGCGCGTCGGCGTAGTAGCAGCCTTCGCCGTGCGCCACCGGAAGCGTCAGGGTTTGGCCGCGCCGGGCGGCAGACGTAAACGGCGTATTCGTGGTCTCCACGCGAACCGTAACCGGCCGGCAGACGAATTTCAGCTCGCGATTGCGGAGCAACGCGCCCGGCAGCAACCCGCTCTCGACCAGCACCTGAAATCCGTTGCAGATTCCGAGCACGAGCCCGCCCTCGGCCGCGAAGCTCTTCACCGCGGCCATCACCGGCGAAAACTTCGCGATGGCGCCGCAGCGCAAATAGTCTCCATAGGAGAAACCGCCCGGCAGAATCACCGCGTCTACCGGCCCCACAGACGCCGAATCGTGCCAGATGAATTCAGCCGAGTGACCCAGATTGCGAGAGAGCGCGTACCAGGCGTCGTGATCGCAGTTGCTGCCCGGAAACACGACGACACCAAAGCGCATGGGAAGAAACTTTAGTGTAACAAATCGAAGTAGCGCCGGCTTCAGCCGGCGCAGAACTTTAGTCCCGCTCGGTACTCGCGCCCACGTGCTCTTGATTCACGGCACGCAACAGATTTTCGGCATATGCGTCGGCCGGGTCGGTGGGCAACGGCCCCAGTGGCGCCGACGGCCCCGCGATGCCACGCTGGCCGCTCTTGAGCAATTCCTTGATCTCGCCCAAAGTTGAGCTGATCTGAAAGATCTTATAAACGCCCACAAAGATCATCACGTAACCGATGATCGTGATTAATTCGCCGACAAATGGTCCGGGATCCAAAGCGCGGCCCTCCCGTTGAAGTTATCGGCGGCGATGGCCCCCGGCTTTAACGGGCCCGATCAGTCCTTCTTTTCAAAATTGAGCGAGGCTGAGTTCATGCAATAGCGCAGACCGGTCGGCTTCGGGCCATCCGGGAAGACGTGCCCCAGGTGCGCATCACACTGAGCGCACAGCGCTTCCACGCGCCGCATCCCGTGGCTGGTGTCTTCTTCCGTGCGCACCTTGCCCGGGTCAACGGGAGCATAAAAGCTCGGCCAACCGGTCCCAGACTCGAACTTCGTATCCGACTGGAACAGCTCCGCGCCGCAGCATGCGCATCGGTACAGGCCCGCTTCGTGGTTGTCCCAATACTTGCCAGTAAAAGCGGGCTCCGTACCTTTTTGCCGAGCCACGTGATACTGCTCCGGCGTCAGTTCCTTGCGCCATTCCGCGTCGGTTTTCATGACCTTGTCCATAGCACTTTCAGCTTAGCGCGGTCGGAACAAAACCGCGCGCTCAGCAGGCAGAATCGCGGCGCGCGTACACTGGAATTTGAGGCCCCTAGGCGCATTTCTCCTGCTCGCCGCGCTGATCGCCCCCGCGCGGCCGGCCGATCTCGACATCACCCGCATCCTGAAGGGCATCGAAGATCGCTACAATCACGCGCAGGCGCTCCAACTCTCGTTCACCGAAAGCTATCAGATCCGCGGGCGGCAGCTCGTCGAAAAGGGCGAGTTGTTCCTCCGCAAGCCCGGCCGGATGCGCTGGCAATATACGTCGCCGCCCGGCAAACTTTTCATCTCCGACAACAAGTTCATCTATTCCTATACGCCGCAGGACCAGCACGCCGAAAAAATGAAGATGAAGGAGACCGACGATATGCGCGCGCCACTGGCGTTTCTTCTCGGGCGGCTCCAGTTCAACCAGGATTTTCGCGAGTTTCGCTCCCACCCGGAGGGCGACGGCGTCTTCATCACCGCCATCCCCAAATCGGACAAGCTGCCCTACACCGAAGTCTCTTTTCTGGCCGCTCCCGATTTTTCGATTCGCCGCCTGGAAGTGAAAGGGCAGGACGGGTCGGTGCTCCAGTTCACCTTCGAAAATGAAAAGAAAGACCCTCCCATTCCCGACTCGATGTTCCGTTTCACGCCGCCGCCCGGCGCGGAATATGTCGATTCCACGAACCAGCAGTAACCTCCGGTTACGGAACCAGCAGTAGCCCCCGGTTACAATGGAATTTCAATGCGCATCGCTCTGGCGCAGCTCAATCCAACGGTCGGCGATCTGACCGGGAACGTGGACCGAATGACCCGCGCCTCGCGTGAGGCGGCCGTCCGCGGTGCCGAGGCCGTGGTGTTCCCCGAGCTCTCCATCACCGGCTATCCGCCGCGCGATCTGGTCGAAAAACCGAGTTTCCTCGAAAGCAGCGAGCGTGAACTCGAGCGCCTGGCCCGCGAGACAGCCGATCTCGATCTCAGCGTCATCTGCGGCTATGTCGCTCGGTCGCAGGCGGAGACTGGCAAGCGCGCGCTCAACAGCGCGGCGCTGATCGAGCATGGCGCCGTCGTTTTCCGGCAGAGCAAGATGCTGCTCCCGAATTATGACGTATTCGACGAAGCCCGCTACTTCCGTCCCGCCGAGCGCGAGTTGCTTTGCACTGTGCGCGGCGCGCCCGTCGCGCTCACCATCTGCGAGGACGCCTGGAACGATCGCCGTTTCTGGAAGGAGCGGTTGTATCAGCGCGATCCGGTCGAGGAGCTCTTTGGGGTCGGCGCGGAGATGATGATCTGCATCAACGCGTCCCCCTACAACATGGGCAAGCGTGCCATGCGCGCCAACATCTATCGCGCGGCCGCGCGGCGCTACAACAAACCGGTGATCTACGTGAACCAGGTGGGCGGCAATGACCAGTTGGTGTTCGACGGCACCAGTTTCGCGATGAACGGCGCGGGTGAGGTGATCGCCGCCGCCTGCTCCTTCGACGAGGATCTGGTCCTGTGCGACCTCGACGCCGGGACCGGCGACCGCCACGAAAACCTGCCTGATGAATGCGAGGCCGTCTACCAGGCGCTGGTGCTCGGCACTCGGGATTACATTCGTAAGTGCGGCTTTTCGCGCGTGCTCATCGGCTTGAGCGGCGGCATTGATTCGTCGCTGACCGCGGCGATCGCGGTCGAAGCGGTCGGTCGGGAGAACGTCACCGGCGTTGCCATGCCGGGCCCCTATTCTTCCGAGCATAGTTTGATGGACGCGCGCGAAATGGCTGTAAAACTCGGCGTCGCGTTCGCGGTCGTCTCGATTTCCGGCGTTTGCGGGCGCTTCGAGCAGGACCTTGCGCCCGTCTTGGGCGGACCCGCGCGCGGCGTCACCGAAGAAAATCTGCAATCCCGCCTGCGCGGCATGACGCTGATGGCTCTCTCGAATAACAGTGGTGCGCTGGTTCTCACAACCGGCAACAAGAGCGAGCTGGCCGTCGGCTACTGCACGCTCTATGGCGACATGTGCGGTGGTCTCGCGGTCATCAGCGATGTTCCGAAGACCTTGGTCTATCAGCTCTCGCGAATCGCCAATCGCCGTCACAACGGTGCGATTCCGGAAAGCGTATTCACCAAACCCCCTTCCGCCGAACTGCGTCCCGACCAGAAGGACACCGACTCCCTGCCTCCCTATGACGTCCTCGATCCCATCCTCGAAGCCTATATCGAGCAGTACCGGACGCCGCAACAGATCGCCGGCAGCCTGCATCTTGATAGCAAGCTGGTCGAGGACATCGTTAATAAGGTGGACCGCAACGAATATAAGCGCCAGCAGGCCGCCCCCGGCCTGAAGGTCACCACGAAAGCGTTCGGCATCGGGCGGCGCTTCCCCATCGCCCAGAGGTTTTCGGAATGAAATACTCGTGTTACTTGTTGGTAGGCGGCTGCGCGGCAATCCTCTGCTCCCAAACCGGCGTTCGCGAGCAAACCGGCCCGCAGTCCGACGGCAGTGTTCTGCTTCCTACCGGCTGGCGAATTCAGCCGGCGGGCAGGCAGATCCCTCTCGACACGCTCCCCATGTCCACGGCGCTCTCCTCCGATGGCATGTTTCTGCTGGTCTTGAATGCGGGATACAAGCCGCCGTCCATCAGCGTGCTCAGCACCTCGTCTATGCAGGAAATCGCGCGCGTGCCGCTTGCCGATGCGTGGCTCGGGCTGACCTTCGCACCCGGCGGCAAAATGCTGTACGTGAGCGGCGGGGCCCGCGGCTCGGTTTACGAGTTCACCTTTTCACCCAACGGCGAACTGACGCTCGCGCGCGAGATGCAGGCCACCGCCGAGCATACGCCTCGCGATTTTATCGGCGACGTCGCGCTTTCTCCCGACGGGCGCTTGATCTACGCCGCCGACCTGTATCGCGATTCCATCGTCGTCATCAATCCGCAATCGGGCCGCGTCATCGATCGCTTCAAGACCGGGCGCCGTCCCTACCGCATTCTGTTTCATCCCGACGGCCGCTCGTTTTTCGTTTCCAGTTGGGCTGACGCGGCGGTGATCCAGCACAACACCGTCTATGGCGAGGAGCTTGGCCGCATCCGCCTCGGTCCGCACACCACCGACATGGTGCTCAGCGACCGCAAGCCTCAAGTTGAGGAAGGTGAACAAGCGCCCGCCTGGCGCTATCGCCTGTTCATAGCGGCCGCGAATACCAACACCGTTTTCGCCGTCGGAATCGCCGACAACAAGAGCATGAAGCTGGCCGAGACCATCAACGTAGCCCTCACGCCACGCCATCCGCTGGGCATGACACCGAGCGCGCTGGCGCTCTCTCCCGATCAGACCCGTCTGCTGGTGGTCTGCTCGGACGCCAACACCGCCGCCGTCGCCGATATCTCCGAAGCGCGCAGCCGCGTCGCTGGATTCATCCCCACTGGCTGGTATCCTACAGCGGCCCGCGTGCTCGCCGATGGCCGCGTCCTGGTGCTGAACGGCAAAGGCGCGGGCAGCCGGCCCAATCCCAACGCGCCAGGGCCGCTCGAACCCGAGAAAGACGCGCGCCGGAGCTATGTGGGGAACATGCAAACTGGCACCATGTCGATGATCGATCCACTCACTGACGACGCGCTCGATTCATATTCCCGCACGGTCGCGAGCCTCTCGCCCTACCGCGACGCCGACCTCGACGCTCCCAACATCGCGCAGGACAGCGTGATCTGGACCCGCCCCGGCCGCCCCTCGCCCATCGAGCACGTGATCTATATCATCAAGGAGAACCGGACCTACGATCAGGTCTTCGGCAAGCTCGGCAAA
>Ga0210384_10002729_pt1 | contig 21232 bp, 25 predicted proteins | sample IncBWH2MmetaG_FD_160574 | JGI IMG/M metagenome (GOLD analysis project Ga0210384, IMG submission 160574) | Forest soil microbial communities from Barre Woods Harvard Forest LTER site, Petersham, Massachusetts, United States - Inc-BW-H-2-M | ecosystem: Environmental > Terrestrial > Soil >...
TACTGAGACAAGATCCACATACTGTCTAACATCAACATCACAAGTAAACGGTAAATTTTCTACGCCAGGATCCAAATTTAAAACTCCAACAAAATTACCATTCTTTGTATAATAATCAAATAAGTTGGCTGTGAGTAATGATTTTCCAGAACCAGCAGTACCAATAATAAAAATTGCCTTCATTTTGACTAATAGCTATTTTTATGTTCAGCTTATATTTCCATCCCTGAATACTGCAGACAATGAATTGGAAAATACTGGCAATTCCAGTAAGTATAATTCCGTTTGTTTTAATTGCTGTTACATTTAACATAAATCTTGATTCCCTTTTTGCAATAGGTCTTCTTCCCTTTGTTGGTGCAGCAGTTGCTATGTGTTGTAAATTATTTACACAAGGTCTAAAATTCAATTATTTAGTAAAAAAATTTCTTGGACCGGTAGAGAAAAACTGGAAGACGATTTCAGTAAGAATTGGGAGCGAATTTGTCACATCTACCACCCCATCATTTGTAGGCGGAGAATTGGCCAGGATTATGTGGTTAAACAAGAGAGGCATTCCAATTGGTAAAGCATCATGGGTCACGATAATGGAAATTGTTACCGAAGTACTAGTAGCTGGAATTTTTGCACTAACTGCGGCTGCATTTGCTTTTCTTAATGGTGCTTATGTTATTGGAATTGCAATAGCTGCAATAAGTCTGCCTGTCACTGGTCTGTGGTCTACGTTGTTTTTTTTATCATCTAAAAGAACTTTTCAAATTCCTTCATGGGCTACAAAACTTGCTAAACGTTCAGGAAGGGAACGCATAGTGAGCTCACTTGATAAAACAAACGTTTGGATGAAAGAGATTTGCGATATGAGTAGAGAAACCTTACATAATAAGCAGGTCAAAAAAGCATTTGCTGTATCAATTATCATCTCTGTCTTTACTTGGGGATTCTATGGATTGTCATTTATGATAATTGCAAATGGTGCTGGTTATGTTATAGATTTTTTTCACTCACTTATGGCTGCCATGGCCTCAAATGCAATAGGAAACATACCTGTTACAATTGGAGGGTCTGGTCTTACAGAATTTGCAATCTGGGCATACCTTGGTCATCTTAACACCCTAACCTTTGCGGCATCAAAGAACAGTCTTCAATGGAATATTGTGATAGCCTGGAGGATTGCAACTTATCATGTCAGTCTTGTTATAAGCTGGCTGTTCTTGATGAAAATCGTGTATCCAGGCATAAAAAATACTAAAACTGTATAGAAACCACTTTATTTTCAAAGACTCTTTTTTGTTTTATGAATTATACCAACAAGGTAGTTGTGATTACCGGGGCGTCAAGTGGTATTGGTGAAGAATCAGCAGTAGAGTTTGCCAAGCGGAAAAGCAAGGTGGTATTGGTTTCAAGAACCAAACAAAATCTTGAAGATGTAGCAAGGAAAATTACCAAATACAATTCTGAAGTTCTAGTTTACCCATGCGATGTATCCCAAAAAGACCAAGTTGAACAGATGAGCAGAACGGTATTGAACAAGTTTGGAAGAATAGATATTTTGGTAAATAATGCAGGGTTTGGCATTTACAGCCCAATAAATGAATCAAAAATTGCAGAGATAGAGTCTCAGATGGCGACAAACTATTTTGGAATGGTATATTGTACAAAAGCATTCCTACCAAAAATGCTAGAGCAAAAATCTGGTCATATAGTAAATGTGGCTTCTGTCGCTGCAAGTTTTGGTATACCAGGCATTGCATCATATTGCGCATCCAAGTTTGCCATGCTAGGTTTCTCAGAAAGTCTTTATCATGAGCTAAAAGGAACTGGAGTTGGGATAACGGTTGTTAGCCCTATAATGGTCAGAACTAACTTTTTAAAACATCAATCTTTCAAATCTTTTCCAAGATATTCATCCATGTCACTTAGCTCTAGTTTTGTAGCCAAGGCAGTGGTAAAAGCATCATCTTCACCAAGACTTGAAATCATAACTCCATCATTTGTTAGAGGAGCTGTGTGGTTAAAACAGACATTTCCTTATTTGATAAATCCGATCATTGGTGCAGCCTTTAGAAAAGCAATGAAAACAAGAAAAATGTAATTAATTTTGTGCACAAATTAATAGAAAAATTCTATTCCTCTTCTGATTCTGATGAACTGGAAGTATCGGAATCCACATCCATTAACTCTAGATTTGTAAGCTCAAACTGGTATATTGCATCCATTTCTATCTCCATCTCTTTTTTTAACAACTCTACAAGTTTTTTGCTTAATGGTGCCTTTAAAGAATTAAATGCAAATTCATATACAACACCCTTCATTAGGTCTGCAGCTTTGAATTTTTTTGGTAAATCCAAGGTTATGATGCGTCTTCCATCCTCGACTTCTTCGTACAACTGGGCGTCAATTTTGTTGTCCTTGTCGTAGATCTCAAGTATGTAACCAGTCCTTGTAAGAGACTCGGGCTTGCCAAATTTTGCATTTTTTATTTCGTCTTGAGCCCATTTTGGAATTTCTTTTGCCATCTTAATTTCACTCAAAATTAACTTTGTTTTTCTTTTTTACTTGATTGCCACCAATCTCTATACTCATCATGTTTGTCCTCTCTTGTTTTCTCTCTACGATTTAACCTGTCTCTGATATCGCTTATCTGTTCTCTAGTTGCATAAAGACCGCATTTTTTACAGATAAAATGTTTTGTGTTAATATCAAACTTCATCTCGACCTGTAATTCCTTGGCTGCGCACTCCGGACAATCAGTCAATGACGCAAATCATCAAAATTATCCATAAAAGCCTTTGCCAATTTTCTGGTACGCGGTCTCTATCGTCATCCCTTTCGGTCAGTTCGCCCATCGAAAATGCCGCGTACCAGGTTTAAAATTGAACAAGGAAAAATTATAATCCTTTCTAACTCTCTATCATTTCAGAAATTATTTTTGCCGTGTTTTGTGCACCATTTCTATCAAAATTTTTAGCAAACTCTGTAACATGTTCTAAATACACGTCATAATTTTTTTGTATTTTGTGAACACCCATTATCACCTGTTTTTTCTTTGTTGCATAAACCCCTAGGTGTCTTTCTTCTGCCCATTTTATCTGATTTGTATGTTCATCATAAATTGGAATCCCTATGATTGGTTTTGCCTTTGTCCCAAGAATCTCACCCATTGCCGTATGGGAACCATTTATCACGGCATATTTACACAAATCCAAGACGGTGTCCTTTTCCTGCTCGGATAAAAATCCAACATCAATTTGAATCCAATCTATCTTTTTATCAAAAGCCTCAGAAAAAGAATATTCTTTACCGTCTTTACCAGTCACTTTATCTATTGTTGGATCATTTTTAGCATGAGAGACTATTCTCTTTTCATTACGCATCTCATCAGCATGGAAAACTTGTCTGTATTTTTTACCAGTTACATCATTAGTAGATTTGTTGCCAGTTTGCATCCAATATCCAAAGTCATCGTTTTCAATTATTTTTTCTAAATCTGATTTTGGTTTTGGATTTGTTACTATTCCATTTGAAAAATGACCAGCATAGACTACTTTTTCTTTTATTCTATCTATGAAGTTTAGATTATACTCACAGATTGTGTTTGGAGGAGCAGAATCAGCCACTATTATCTTTGTAGCTTTTGCTATTTGTTTTGAAATGTAAACTAAGGAGGGATAAAAATAGGAATGTGATTTCCAAAGTTTTGGTTTAAACTGGTTTGTTACAAAAACACATTTAATTCCTCTTTTTTCTGCTAACACGTTAGAGCCAACATCACCATCATTTATCACTAGATCAAATTTTTGTGAGTTGTATAGTTTTGCCTCTTCTACCAGATATTTTGAAATTTGTTTAACTAAGGGAGGATTTCCTGAAACTGGAAGTAAAAAATTCCACAATGAACGTGTAATGCTGGGGCCTTTCTTTCCATCAATTGGTGTTGGCATGATAATTTCATGGATCTGTTGTTTTTTTGTAGGGAATCTCTTGAGTAGTTTTTGATAAATCTCGCCCTTGCTTGAATAATGGACCTCAAACTCTGATTTTATATATTTAGGTAGAGCCTGATCTAACGCCATCATCCTAGTGTAATGACCATTTCCCCAAGAATAGATGAACTGACCAATCTTTAGCACGAAATAAAATTAATACATCCGGTTTAAATTCTCAATGATTAGATTTTAGCGAATCGATAATATCATGTACGTTTTTTGTACCTGTTTTAACTATGACAGTCTTTCTTGTTTTTATTGCAATCTGTGAAATTCTGCGAATTTTGTCCTTTTGGATATTATTGCCAAATTTCAGCTTGCATAAATCTTTGATTCTGGACAGGTATTTTTCTAGCCCTAACTCATTTGCATTTTCAAAAATACTGTTATCTATTCCTATTAGAGGAAACCATGGAATTAGATTTTTTTTTAATACAACTTTGGTACTATATTCGATGAACCAAGCAGGAAATATCAGTGATGAAATTGCAATAGAAATCCTTTCTATTTTTGTTCTGATTGCAATATCTGCAAGTATTTCTGTAATTGCTGCTACCTTTAGCAAGAAACTTGAACCGCCTGATGGTTTTAGGGATAGTTTACAAAACTGGAGCTCAATCTTTTCTTGTACAATATGTGACAAAATCTGATTAATCATCTTGACTAGGTTTAGAAGATCCTGCTCGCTTCGGTAACATACTAGAATTCTAGGCTCAAAACCTATCTTAATTATCTGAAGACATGAAATTGCTGAAAATTCGTCATGTACGCAACAAAGAATTTTTTCATTTTGAGAATTGTAGGGAACTCCACCATTACCTTTATCGATGAAAATACAGATGTAGGCATGTGATTTCGTTATGTATGTGTAAAGGAGTTTGTCATGGCTTGTTTCTGTTCCAGGCATTGTTTGCAGATGTGAAGTCTTTTCTATAAGCAAAGACGTTGCAGCTAGCTCCATGTCTTTTGGTAAATACTTGATTGTTTGTCCTTCTACTTTTACTAGGAATTTTTCTCCTTTGAGAAGAAGGTTTGAGCCAATTTTAGCAATGTTAGAAAGGACAGTCTCAAATTGGTTCTCTACCTCCGTTGCAATTACTATCTTTTCAATTCCAAATAGTCTACCTATTATGGAGGATGCAATGACAGGATCTCTTGCGTCTACTATTATCAACGAATCATCTTGCTGTATTTTGTCATAGCTCTGATTTTTCATTTTAAGAATTTTAGATATGGAAGCAATTAGGTAATCAATTTTGTTTAGAGAAAATATTGTAGGAAAAACAACAATTACTGTTCTTTGACTCATTTACCTTCTTTGTCTCAAGTACTTTATAACTCTAGAATGGATTTCTTTCTAGTTAAATCTAGTAATAATTATATTGCCATGAGAAACGCAATTATTTATGAGCAAGTTTACTGCTGAACAAATTAACAAGTTAAATAATGATCTGAAAACTCCTCAAGAGGTTCTTAAATGGGCATTTGATAACCTTCATCCAAAGCTTGCAAAGGCGTCAAGTTTTGGTGCAGAAGACGTAGCAGTCATTGATATGATGATGAAGATAAATTCAAAAGCCAGAATCTTTACGCTTGATACAGGAAGACTTAATCAAGAAACATATGATGTGATGGATCAAATACGAAACAAATACAACGTAAACATCGAAGTTATGTTTCCAGACCAAAATGAAGTAGAACAGATGGTTCGAGTAAATGGGATGAACCTGTTTTATCAAAGTATCGGGAACAGAAAACTTTGCTGTGGGATAAGAAAAGTTCATCCTATGAACAAAATGCTTGGAACACTGGATGGCTGGATAACGGGACTAAGAAATGATCAAACCCAGAACCGTGCAGATGCAAAAAAAATTGAGATAGACGACCAACACAATGGTATTATCAAGATAAATCCAATAGTAGACTGGAATTGGGAACAAACGTGGGACTATATTAAAACAAACAATGTTCCATATAACAAGTTACACGATAAAGGTTATCCTAGCATTGGATGTGAACCATGTACACGTTCAATAAAACCCGGTGAACCACTAAGAGCTGGACGTTGGTGGTGGGAAACCGATTCGGAAAAAGAATGTGGACTACATGCGGACCACAATAACGAGTGAGATATTTTGGGACAAGATAAGGGAGTTGCAAAACCACACGGCGGAAAGTTAGTAGACAGAACAACAACCAAAAGTTCTGCTGGACTGTATTCAATATCAGTCAATGGTGATCTTGCTAATGACATTGAAAACATGTCAGATGGAATTTTTAGCCCTCTAGAGGGATTCCTACTACAACAAGACTTTCAAGCAGTAGTTAGTAAAGGAAGATTATCAAATGGAATTCCTTGGACAATTCCAATTGTATTGGATGTTGACAAAAAAACTGCTGCTGAAATGAAAGATTCACACGATGTTAGTTTAAAAAATCCTGAAGGCAATGACTTTGCAATTGTACATGTTGAGGAGGTGTATAACTTTGATAAAAATTCAACTGCAAAGCAAGTCTATGGTACCACTGATCCAACGCATCCTGGTGTAGCAAAAACTTTGGCAATGCAGGACTTTCTAATTGGCGGTAAAATAGACTATATCAAAAGACCATCTGAAATACCAATACGAAAATATCGAAAAACACCAAAAGAAACAAGAGCAAGCTTTGAAAAGTCAGGATGGAAAACCATAGTAGCTTTTCAGACAAGAAACGTACCACATGTGGCTCATGAAATGCTTCAAAAGGCATCTCTTAACACACTTGACGGTCTTTTCATAAATCCATTGATAGGCAAGAAAAAATCTGGAGATTTTACAGATGAAGTCATAGTAGCTGCCTATGAAACATTAATCCAACATTATTATCCGCAAAATCGATCTCTGCTGGCAACATTACATACGGAAATGAGATATGCTGGACCAAAAGAAGCAATTCACCACGCCATAATGAGGAAAAACTTTGGTTGCACCCATATTATAATAGGTCGCGATCATGCAGGTGTTGGAACCTTTTACGATCCATTTGCAGCACAAAAGATTTTTGATGATTATCCTGATCTTGAGATCGAACCTGTCTTTTATCCAGCCTTTTTCTATTGCAAAAAATGTCTTTCATTTGCAAGTGAGAAAAATTGTCCACATGGACCAGAACATCAAGAACAGCTAAGCGGTACTAAACTAAGAACGATGATTCTTGAAAAACAGGCTCCATCAGAATATATGATCCGACCGGAAGTTTCCAAAATAATAATGAGCTGGAATAAACCGTTTGTCGAATAAATTTTTATTAAAACCTGCTTCAGCTAGTTTTATGCGCCGTACCGCAATCCTAGTTCTCTTATTAACAATTCCACTAATTCCAGCATATGCCCAATCTCCGATGAATAAATCAGAACATCTTGATACAGTTGAGGTTCCCTTCAATGCATTCAATGTAATTAGTCATAATGCTACTATTTTTTATCTTGAGCACGAACACGTGACAAACTGGCAAGTTGAAATCCAAAATAAACTTCGTTATGCAAACCCAAATGGTACTGCTGTAGTACGGCTATACGATAACCTGAATACACAAAAATATATTGAGATTGGCATGGGCAGCCAACCAGATTACAAATTCTGGGTAGCTGTGAATACTGCTACTGATGGATATTTTGTAATTCATGAGGACAGAGTGGGTGGCTGGTCACCAGACAACACGATCACAGTTCAACATTCAAGCAACAGCGGTCTTTCTGTAACAGTTGGAACCAAAACGGTTGTAGATCAATTAGATGTAGCAGGCTTTACAATAAAGAATTTTGCTGTCTATGGAATGGGTTCTTTAACTGATCCACCTGCAGTAAGCTCTGGAAGCATGGTTCTAGGTTTTCTCTCAGGCGACCCTGCACAAAATCCAATATTTTATATGCCAATGGTAATCCTTGCAGGAACCGCAGCTTTGATTATAGTACTAATCAAAACTAAGAAGCGGACCTAGTCTTGTAAAAATTACATTCTTTTTTTATCTTACACACATCACACATTGGAGATATCGGTTTGCAGATGTTTTGACCATACATCACAAAAGTGTCGTTTATTTTAAGCCAGTACTTTCTTGGAATTTTTTCTATTAGTTCAAGTTCGGTTTCTTCGGGAGTTTTTGTTTGAACAATGCCAAGCCTATTTGAAATCCTATGAACATGAGTGTCTACTGGTATTGCAGGCTTTTCAAATGCATATACGAGAACACAATTTGCAGTCTTTCTACCAACACCTGGAAGCTTGAGTAACTCATCTAATGTATCTGGAACCTTGCCTGAATATTTTGAATCAACAAGTGAAGCAACTTCTATGATTCTCTTTGCCTTTACGTGATAAAAGCCAGTTGATTTGATTATTTTTTCAACATCTGATACTTTGGCTTGTGCAAGTGATCTTGCGGATTTGTATTTTGCAAATAATTTTTTTACAACAGCAGAGGTGTTCTCGTCTCTTGTTCTTGCGGAAAGAATAGTGCCGATAAGGATGCTAAGGGGGCTTCCATTCTCAGCCTCGCGTAATTCTCGTAGTGCAGTCATTCTAGGTGGTTTAACCAAATTCATTGTTTCTATCATCCCCTGCAGAATTTTTTTCATTTGATCCAATTTACTTATCATATTTTAGACCATACAAGTATTATATCTGTTAGAATAATGACGCATATTGGATTTAACAAAAGATGAAGAAGCAGCATTAAAGGGTGAACAAGGAGAGAGTCTTGCCATTGCATACCGTGTACTTGTAGCTATAGGCGAAGCAACAAACGCTGAAAGGTTATTGCCTGTAGAATGGGCTCACCTTTCTGGAATAAATTACAACACAATAGGAGATGCAGGAGAGGAATTTCTTGCTGGATTAAGCAAGGATGCCAAGTTCAAAATCAAGACCACAGTAAATCCAATGGGCTTTGATTTTGACACGGTCTCAAAATATAATGTAGATGAGGAGTTTATTAAAAAACAGGGCAACATAAAAAATTCTTATGAAAAAATGGGTGCCATTCCATCTTTTTCTTGCATTCCATATGAGATTTTTGACTTGCCAAAAAAAGGAACCCATGTTTCTTTTGCTGAGAGCAATGCTGCAATTTATGCAAATTCTGTCTCAAATCTTAAGACAAACAAGGAAGGTGCGTTTAGTGCTCTTGCAAGCGCATTGACAGGAAAAAGCCCATTTTCTGATTTGAGAAAAGACGAGACCCGGGACCCAAATCTCACAATACGAATGAAAATAGACGAAAAAGACGAACTCACATTTGGATTGCTAGGATATTATGCTGGTAAAGTGGGAGGTAGCTCAGTTGCCATTTCTGGAGTATCGAATCTTGATAAACGAAGCTGCAAATCACTTTGTGCGGGAATGGGAACTTCGGGTGTTTGTGGAATGTTTACTTTTGGAGATGCCAGGGGAGAAACCGTTGATTTTGATAAAAAAGAAATGCAGACAATTCAAGATGAGCTAAATACTGCAGACGCAGGTGATATCATAACTTTAGGCAGTCCACAGCTTGGCCTTGATGAGATATCAGATCTTTCAGGAATGCTAGCGGGAAAAACTTTCAAGAAACGCTGTATGGTTTTTTGCCCAAGAGCAATTCAGAAGCAAGTAAGAAAACTTGGTTATCAAAATGAGATTGAACGCGCAGGCGGAGAACTTCTTTATGATTGTTGTATTTGTCTTACTCCTTTAATTGATAAGAAAGATGTCGATGGTGTGATTACAAATAGCGTAAAGGGGGCGTATTATTTACGAACCTCAAACGGAGTAGATGTTAATTTAAAAAATCTTCATCAAATTGTAGAAGAGGAGACAAAATGACACTCAAGATAATTGTGAAAGGCAAAGCTAATGGTATTGCACTTGTTTCAAAAAAACCAATGAATTTTCTTGGAGCAATTGATAAAAAGACAGGAAAAGTTAGAGATGAAAACCATGATCTCTTTGGCAAATCTCTGGCAGAAAAAATCCTTGTCTTTCCTTTTGGAGTTGGAAGTAGCGTTGGTGCCTATACAATATATTCTCTAAGATCAAACAAATGTGCCCCGCAGGCAATGATCTGTTTAAAAGCTGATCTTACTACTGCTTCGGGTTGCGCTCTTGCAAATATACCACTAGTTGTGGTATCAAAAGACGAGTACGATTCCATCAAAGATGGAACAAAAATTCTACTTGACGCTGAAAATGGAAAAATTCTATAGACAGGCTCTCAGGATACTACTTGATTTTTTGTACTTTTGATAATTAAAAAATATATTCTTATTTCTTAGAATCTTTTTGAATTGTATTTGTAAAAAAAGTGATTTAGTCCCCAAAAAAACAGGACTAACTCATTGTGATTTTCCACGTGACTGATAATGTATCAGACGGTGCGACCGTAACGGCTATGGCTTGATCTGCAAAAAGATCTCCTAACGCAGCACCTACAGCACATCCACCTGCAGCACATGTACTCTGTCTGTTAAATAATCCAGACGTTGTCAGAACATTGTTGCTAGCCATGGCTCCAAATGAAAATGGACTTGTTGTGGTTATAGTGGCTCGTGCTTGATTGACTGCTGGTGAGTCTAGTGTTACTGTACCCTGTATTCTTGGAACAGCTTCCTTGCCTGGACCTCCAGCTACCAGAGCAGTATCTCCTCCAGTTGCATTTATAGCATTGGTTCCGTTTCCTATTGCTATGTAGTTAAAGATTGCACCACGCAATCCTGTACCGGTTATGGAAGAACATACAGTAGCTCCTCCTGATCCAGTTATTGTTGTTGTCGAGTTTGCAAACAGCATCTGAACTGCACAGCCATGTCCACGCATCGTTACTACGTTATCACCTTGGATGTAATTCTTTACGTTTCCATCCTTGTCTTTTACGACATAAATCACGTGACCTAGTATTGTGGAACTTGCAGATGGTGCCTTTACATCTTGTGCAACCAAAAAAGGTGTTGCAGACAATGTATTGAACCCCAAGAGCGATAGTGCCACAATAGCTACTATTGTACTAGATAGTACAATTGTCGTTTGGTGTTTCATTAATGAACATGAGGGCTAATTATTAATAAGTAATCCGGCACTTTTCCCATTTTGGAAGTTCCATTTTGGATCTTATGACCTATGGATTTGCTTTAACCCCCATCTTTTCGTCCAATTCTAGTGATAGGTGTTTTCCAGCTGGTTTGATAGGTTGTGTATTATTGATGGGAGTGGTTGTATTTGTAGAAGGTTGAGTTGTGTTAGCAGGAGAAATTGGTATGTTTGATAAAGTATTTCCGTAGGATACCATTGATACTACACCAATTATCACGGCAACGGCAATAATTATACCAATCATTGATTTCTTGTTCATAGATTTGTAGATTTGTGGTTACTTTTGTAATATAAACATGATGGGATTGAAATTAAGATTTAAAAAGAATATGTATAATATCAAGTCGATAGAAATTAAAAAATGCAAAAATATTTCCTTGTCATAACATTTGTGGCTTTTTTATCTGTAGGAGTTGCTTATGCTGATAACACAATAATGATCACAAAATCTTTCTACATGGACAAAGTAATTTTTGATGGCAAATGGTCATTTTATACTGAGTGGAAAAAATCAAGTCTAGATACTCTCTCTTATGACGATGGAACCGAAATAGAACTACGGACAGCGCATCAAAATAATTTTATCTACGTTTTTGCTGATGTGGTATCGCAAACTGAATTTAACAAACATGGTGACAATGCAATTGTTTGTTTTGACATCAATGATACTAAACCACTTACACCAAAAAATGGTGATTATTGTTTTTTGGTTTCACTTGACAGTAAAACTTCGTTTGTGTTACAGGGAGGTTCCCCACTTGGTTTCAACGGAGGTTTTAAAAAAATAGAAAATCCGGAAGGATTCATAGGAATTGCTAGCATATCTGACGAAAATGATCGTTATAGCAAGACTCCACATTCAGGTTATGAATTTAGAATTCCAACTGATCTTGTTGGCAGATCAGATATCTATGGTTTTTATCTTGGAGTATATGATGCACAAAAAAATAAGGTATATTCTTGGCCTCAAAATATTACTTCTGATTCCCCTCTACAAATTCCAAGTCCCAGCAAATGGGGTGATATTATATCACCAGACAAATCCCTTCCGGAATTTCCCTTTCCCATACTTTCGTTATTATCTGCAATCGTTGCGGTATTATACATAACACGAAGAAAACAATTTAGTCTAAAGTAGAAGAAAATATCTGATAAACAATGAAGAAAGTCACTGATCTTTACAAACTAAATCAAAAAATAATTCGATGTAAAAGGTGTCCTAGGCTTACATCATACATAAGAAAAGTGGCAAAAGAAAAGGTAAAGCGATTTAATGATCAAAAATATTGGGGCAAGCCACTTACGGGATTTGGAGACATTAATGCAGAATTATTAATTGTTGGCCTTGCACCTGCTGCACATGGCGGAAATAGAACTGGAAGAATGTTTACTGGGGACAGCTCTGGCGATTGGGTTGCAAGAACTCTTTATGAAAATGGTTTTGCAACAAAACCATCTAGTGAAAGAATTGGAGATGGGTTTAGTTTGATTAATACCTATATCACTGCGTCAGTACGTTGTGCACCACCACAAAACAAGCCGCAAAGAGAAGAGCTCGATAATTGTTTGCCATATCTAAAAGAGGAATTATCTTTGCTAAAAAATATCAAAATAATAGTATGTCTTGGAAAGATAGGATTTGATTCCTGTTGCAAACTGTTACAAATTAAAGGGATCAAGTTTGTTCATGGAAAATCATTCCACCATGGAAACTGGATTATCTTATCTACCTATCATCCAAGCAAACAGAATACTCAAACGGGTCGACTTTCTTGGGAACAGTGGTCAGAAATTTTTGCAAAAGCAAAGAGAATTTTAGATAAAATTGAATGAATCTTCAAGGTTTGTTAATCAAAAAGGAGGGTCGAAGGAGGAAAAGAAATCATTTATCTTATTATGCTTGCATCTCATTGATAATGAAACTATTTAGGTATGAAAGTTAGAAAAAGAGGGCTTTCGCCAGTCTTCCCATGCGAGTTCTCCCTACTCGTATGTAGATTGTGACGATACACCAGAGGGTGATGGAACTGATGGGAATCTGTCGCCTATCTGTTGCTCTGCAACTGCCGATGCCTCTTGGAGGATCTTGTCTGTTTCCTCATTAGATACATCAGAGTCTACGCTAAAGTCTCCACTAGCTAATGAATCCATCATTAGTCCGTTGAGTGTTTGGGTCATGGAGTTTAGTTCGGAATCTGCTTCTGGCATGAATCTTCCAAGGGATGATTTGAGTCCCTTCATTGTTGACATTGCTGGTGCTATTGCTACCATTGCGTCTCCAAGATCGTGGATGGTAGTGAGTCTTAGCTGTACCTGCTCTAGTGCCATTCTTGCATTTCCTAGCATTTTTGTGACCTTTCTTATTTCTGCAAGTTCATTAGATAGAACTCTGCTTGTGCTAGCGTCGTGTTGTTGCATTGCGGCTACGATTCGTTTGAAAAGCTGGGCATCTCTTTCCCTTAACTTTCCCAACATAGAATCCATCTTCGATATTTGACCCTGTAATTTGTTCACAGCGCCCTCTATCCTAGGTTTGAGTGCTCCCTGTGGTTTTACAGTTTCACGTATTTTTTCGCTTATACCTACAGACTCTGGTCGAGTCCAGGTTTTATCGAAGCCGGTCATGTGAGGTACTTTAAAACTTGATTCTTAATGCCCGGTGTATATTATCATCAACTTTAGGCTAAATTTAGCTCACAAAATGTAAATCAGGTATTAATATTTTGGGACCTGTGGCAAAAATTGTTGTCTTTGATTCTGGTCTTGGGTCTCTTTCAATAATTAAACCGATTCAAAAAAAAGTTACTGTGGATATTATCTATTTTGCAGATCAAAAGAATTTTCCGTATGGTACAAAATCGGTTTTGGAATTAAAAAAAATAATAAAATCTACCATTGTAAAGTTAGATAAAAATTTCAATCCTGATATAATAGTAATTGGTTCAAACACACCATCACTTTTATTAAAAGGAATTATTGACGATCCAAGAATTGTTGGAGTTTTTCCACCATTAAAACAAGCAAGAATAAAAACAGAAACAAAAACGATAGCAATACTTGGGACTAAATCTCTAATTGAAAGTAACGCACTTCAAATTTATATTAAAAAACATATACCAAAAAATATCAAAGTTATTAAAATAAATGCATCACCACTAATAGAGCTTGTGGAATCTGGTAAATTTATTGATGATAAAATATTCTGTAAAAATAAAATTATGAGCATTTTGTTAAAACCATTTTTAAAAAACCGGGTTGATGTTGTAACTTTATCAAGTACACATCTACCTTTTCTTTTATCGTTCTTCAAACAAATTTTTCCAAATGTTATATTTTTAGATCCTGGAAATATTGTAGCAGATAAAATTGCAAAAAAATTAAGATCTCAAAGCAAAACAAAATCATTCACCATTTTTGCGTCAGGAAATGTAAAAGATTTTCAAACAAAATTATCTAAAATAGGAATCAAAAATAAAGTAAGATCATTGTAATTTCATTTTAGCTTTCCTAAATCCATGACTAAATGTTTTGTCGTATAATTTAGAATACTCATAAGATTTTGGTTGAATTACATCACCCACAATGACAATTGCAGTTCTTGTTATTTTTTCATTTCTGACTTTCTTAACTATATCTGTTAGTGTTCCGGTGATTATTTTTTGATCGTTCCAGCTTGCACGATAAACTACTGCTACAGGAGTAGAAATTTCATATCCACCCTCTATTGCCTGTTTTACTATATCTGAAAGAAGATGAACGCTAAGATAGAATATCATAGTAGCTTTATGTTTTGCAAGTTCTGAGATCCTCTCTTCTCTGGGAACTTTGGTTCGTGATTCGGCTCTCGTTATAATCATGGTCTGAGTTACACCAGGAAGTGTTAATTGAATGCCAAGTGCCGCAGCAGATGCCAAAAATGATGTTACTCCAGGAACAACTTCTGATTCAATCCCCTCTGGTTGCAGATTGTCTATCTGTTCTTTTATTGCACCATATATGCTTGGATCACCATCATGCAACCTTACAACGATTTTGTTTTTCTTTGCATTATACCTAAGGATTTCAAAAATTTCTTCTCGAACAAGTTTTGAAGCATCATGAAGTTTTGCTTTTTTACAGAGATTGAGAATTGGAATAGGAATTAATGAACCAGAATATACTATCACATCTGCCTTTTGAATTATTTTTTTTGCCTTGATTGTAATAAGATCAGGATCCCCCGGACCGCAACCAACAAAGTAAACCTTAGGCACGTTTTACCACCATGATAGAAAAATATTTTGTAGTCATTGTATCTTTGGTAACTTCGCCTAGAGTTAACTTTTTGATTATTTCCTGATCAGTTCCTAGATCTTGGCCAATTGCAAAAATTGAGCTGTCTGGAAATCCGGCCTCTTTTAATAATGTTATTACCTGTTCAAAATATCTTCCATCCTTTAGAAATATCATGGTATCGCAATTTTTTGCAGTTTCCTTAACTCTAGATAGATCATAACAAGATGGAATCACTGCCATCGTTTCTGCACCCTCTGCAAGACTAATTCCTACTTTGGATGCAAAAGTAAACATAGATACAATTCCTGGTATAACACTAATCTTGATCTCAGGATATTTAATTTGCAATTCTCGATGAATGTAGATCCATGTACTGTAAAGGTATGGATCACCAACTGTAAGATAAACTACTTTTTTACCAGAAAGAACTTTTTCTGCAATGGTCTGCGCATTTTGTTGCCAACTGTTTTCTAAAGTATCTTTTTCTTTAACCATTGGAAATACCAAGTTAATAACATCTGATTTTTTGGACTTGTCAATTAATGATGATACTATAGAGTAAACAATACTGGGTTTTCCTTCTTTGGAGGTAGGACAGACAATTACTTCGGCACTTTTAATTGCCTTAACTGCTTTTACAGTTAAAAGCTCTGGATCCCCAGGACCACATCCTACACAAATAAGCTCATACATCAACTGCAATCGAAATTGTGCCTAATTAAAAGCTAGATTTTTGTTGCTGAAATTATTGTGACAGGATTTCGTGCAAGCATCATAGTACCAGTAGAGGTTTTACGACTCTTTGAAACTGTAATTTGGGTGATGTCTATTGACGAAAATTTAAGCTTTCCAACTAAATCCAAAACTGCAAACAAAGTTTCAATGAGGATTGTTCCTATAACTATTCTTCCACCTTGTTTAAGTTTGTATTCACAAAGTTTTATGATATCAGCTGTATCCACACCAGTACCTCCTATGAAAATCGTATCAGCCACTGGCAATTCTGAAATTTTTTCTTTTGCGTTACCTAAAATCACGGTAACATTTGAAATTTGAAATTTGGCAAGATTTTTTTTGGTTAATTCTATCGCCTTTTGATCAAAATCAATAGCAAATACCTTGCCTGATTGCTGAACTTGTAATGCAGCCTCAATTGATACAGAACCACTTCCACAACCAACATCATAAATTATCTGACCAGGTGAGAGCCTCCCCTTACTTATCTGAACAGCTCTAACCTCTTCTTTAGTTATAGGAACTTCTTCAACTCTCTCAAAAAATTCATCAGGAATACCTGGAGTGCTGTATTTCCACATCTAAATAACCGAAACAGTCTTGATATTTAGTGCTACCTAATAATTTGTAAACCTGCTTCTGGATGAATTAAGGTATTTACTAAAATCCAACTAAACAAGAACATGAAAAAGTAGCTTCCTATACCTGTCATGATTAGTTTTTTCTTTTCAGATGTGGGAATAGGAATTCGCATTGCCTTTGCTATTCCATATGATATAATAAACAAAATAATCATAATTCCAAATCCCAAGAATGGTCTTGACGATTCTTCCATTGAATATCCAAGCTCTGCCGAAAGTGCACCTGCGAGTATTCCCATTCCTACACGAAGCCAGAAAAGTTTGTCAAGTGGATTTTTTGGTTTAATTCCTTCTGCCTGTTTTGATTGAGGAGCCTCTGGAGGTATGTCTTTTGTGTTGGGATTATTTGGAACAGGTTTTTCTTTTTCTTTTTTTGGATGTCTGGTCAATTAAATTTACAAAATGACTCACAGACATCCTTGTTTAAAATCTTTGGATGGCACTCTAATAGTAACAGTATAATTTTAGAGCAATAACTCATCATTATGACACTAGCTGGTATTGAGTTACGATACTTGGTAAATGAAATTAGTAAAAAGACAAGCGAGTACTATGTGAGTAATATCTATGGAATAAGTCGAAACAGTATTCTTTTCAAGTTACATCATCCTGACAAACCAGATATCTTGTTAATGTTTTCCACATTTGGATTTTGGATTACTACACGAAAGATAGAACAAATAGAGGAAAATAGACTAGTAAAACGATTACGAAATGATCTCCTAAGATCTAAAATTTCTGAAATCAAACAAATTGGTACAGAAAGGATTGTATATATTACATTTAGTGGATTAAATCAAGAATTTGTCCTTGTGGGAGAATTTTTTGGTGATGGTAATATTGTTTTATGCAACAAGGAAATGAAAATCCTTTCTTTATTGCATTCAATTGATGTTAGACACAGAAAATTAAATGTGGGCTTTAATTACGAGTTACCTCCGCTAAGCGGCTTAAATATTTTTGAAATTACATTAAAAGATCTTTTAGATATTAAATCAGTTTCAACTGCTGCAGTAAGATGGATAGGCAGGACTCTAGGACTTCCAACAAAATATGCTGAAGAGATAATGAACCTTGCAAACATAAACCCACAATCACCAGGAAATAGCCTTTCAGATAACGATATAGAAAGAATTTTTAGTGTTACAAAATTGATTACAGAAAAAGTTGTGAACGGAGTTCATGAACCATTACTAATACGTGATGAAAAAAAATCAGATGTTTTACCTCTGCCACTAGGAAATATAGAAAACAAAAATTATACTAGCGTAGCAAGCTTTATGGAAGGTCTTGATTTGCTGTTTACAGAAAATCTTCTCGAGGAAGGTAAAACATCACAAGCAAACTCTGTAACTCAAAAGATAGAAGAATTTGAGCATAGATTAGAGGAACAAACTAAAGCGATTTTGATAGTAAAACAAAAAACTAGTTTAATCTCAGCTGTAGCAAAATCTCTCTTGGAATTTTCTTCGATGGGGGCAAATTCACTTGAGGATCCTAAAATTTTACAGATGTTTAAGGAACAAAATACATCACTTGCAAAAGAGCGTGGAATTTTATTTGCAATTGTTAATGGAGAAAAAATCAAAATAAATCGTGATTCATCAATACCGGCTATAGCATCAACATTATTTAACGAATCAAAAATACAGTTAAAGGCAATTGAAACTATAGAGTTAGAAAAGAGAAAGACTGAAAAAATTCTAGAAGGATTTAGAAAACAAGCTAGTATAGCAAAGAACTCTGTTGTTTTTTCAGTACAAAAGAAGAGGGAATGGTATGAAAGATACAGATGGTTTTTCACTTCAGATGGTCTTTTGGCAATAGGTGGGCGTGATGCGTCATCAAATTCATCAGTTATAAGAAAACATCTCGAAAAAGGTGATAGAGTATTTCATGCAGAAATTGTTGGTTCTCCTTTTTTCTTATTAAAAAATAGTTCTGATAATACAGTTACAAGTGTAATGGAAACTGCACATGCTACAGTTTGTTTTAGCAGAGCTTGGAGGGAAGGAATGTATGGATTAAACGCATATTGGGTAAATTCAGATCAGATAAAAACCGCAGCACCAAGTGGCCAGTTTATTGCAAAGGGTTCCTTTATAGTTGAAGGAACAAGAAATTTTGTTAAAGTAACTACACTACAACTCTCTGTAGGACTTTATCAAAAGGGTGATAGCTATTCTTTGATGTGTGGACCCTCTGAATCAATAAAAAAAAATTGTATTTACTATGTCACTATAGCCCCATCAGGTCATGAAATGGTAGAAGCAGCTAAAAAAATCAAGCTTGAATTTCTAAAATTTAAAGAAAAAGAAGAAATCCTCAAGGCAATAAGTATAGATGACTTTATCAGAGTTTTACCTGCAGGGGATAGTCATATAGTGGAATCGGGCGTAGGAAAGGAAATCTAATTGAGTGAAAAAAAGCCTAACTTCATAATAGATGCAATGCTAGGTAATCTGGCAAAAAAATTGCGAATTCTTGGATATGATTCAAAATATTTTTCATCCATTGAGGATGATAAGCTGATTGTAATAGCAAAAAATGAAAAACGAATAATCCTAACAAAAGATGAACAACTCACAAAGAATGCTGAAAAACAAAATGTTCATGCCATAATTATTCGAGGAAATGATGAGCTTGAACAAATTGCACAGATAAATGCAAAGATAAAATTTGACAAGTTTGTGATGGATACAAATAATTCTCGTTGCATTGCTTGCAACGGAAATCTACAACCAGTAGAAAAACACAGAATCATAGGCAAAGTTCCTGAAGGAGTACTAGAAAGGGTAGAAAATTTTTGGATGTGTGATTCGTGTAAAAAGATCTATTGGGAGGGAACGCATTTTGAAAAACTTCAAGAATTTGTAAATAAATTAAACAATAGATTTCAATGAGTCTTTCAAATCATGATGGCGAACTATTAGTAAGGACAGCAAGAACAGCAGTGACTGAATATCTTAAGACTAGAAACAAAATTACTTTACAGGAAGATTTCAAGTCAAAATTTTCCTTTAATTCTGGAGTCTTTGTAACTTTAAGCAAGAAAGAAAATCTTAGAGGATGTATTGGATTTCCAACGCCAACAAAAAGACTCTATCAATCTCTTGTTGAAGCCGCGATTGCCTCTGCTACTGAAGACCCAAGATTTCCACCCCTTAGGTTTGAAGAACTGGATGAAATTTCCTTTGAAGTAACAATTTTGACTACTCCTGAAGAGGTAAAAGTGGCAGATCCCCCTGAATATCTTACCAAGATCAAGGTAGGCAGAGACGGTCTAATTGTGAAATGGGAATTTGGTTCTGGCCTTCTTTTGCCCCAAGTCCCAATTGAGTATGGTTGGAATGAAGAGGAATTTCTTAGCCATACATGTGAAAAAGCAGGGGCTCCACAGGATTGTTGGAAGAGAAAAAATACAATGATACTACGATTTGAGGGAATTGTTTTCAAAGAAACACAACCAAACGGAAGCATCGTCAGAGTCCCGCTATAGTCTTTTTCTTATTTAGGTATGATCCTGGTTTCTATTTTGTGTTAAATTGAAAAATCTTCAATCCAACAATTGGTATTTTCAAAATTGCCTTTTTTACAGACATTAGAAATTTAATTCATTTATAATATCTTATACGTATGCTTATAGTCGTATAAGGCATCTTTTTTAATCATATAAGAAAGCAAATATGCTCTTGTAATTCTTCCTCCACGCTGAAAGTTTTATTCAAAAAATGAGGATTATAAAAATATTTTATTTTCATTGAGCAATCCATTTTAAAACCAAATTTTGTTTTTGAAAATGATCACAAAATTTTTTTCAAACAAAATAAAAAACTGTCGTTTTGTGCCTGTTTTACATACTTTTTTTCCAAAACGGAAGGGTATCTGGCATCTATTTCCAGCATGGACCCAACATTTTGCGAGTAATTCCGCCCCTCTTAATGATTATAAAATTTTATTATTTGTAAGATGATTTGTAAAAAATCTATTTTTGTTGTAGCATATCCAATTGAAATTGTAGATCTAAACACACCACAAACTTTCTACAGTTTTGTTTTGGGTCGTATATGCAGCAAAGGTTTTGCCAATCATATAAAAATCGGAAGGAAAATCAATTGAAAACAAAAACAATTTCCCTGGCAATCTTTTTTGTACTGGCAGTTTCTCTTCTAACAAACGCTAGCGCGGATTCGGTAAATTTTGGTTATAACAAATTTTTTGCCAATCCACAATTCCACATAAAAACAAATGTGATACCACAAAATCATGTAATTAATCTGGAAGAAAAAATGGGTGTCAGCACCAATGACATGTCAGACCATAAACACACTGACCCAATTACAACAACATCTGTAAATTCCAAACGTATAAGCTTGTCTGAAAACATTTCAATCGAATCAAACAATTTTGCTCCAAAAATAATTGCTACACTAAAAGAAAATTCTGAAAGATTGGCAACGCTTGAAAAGATTTCAAATTCAGAAAGAATAAG
>Ga0210384_10002730_pt1 | contig 21231 bp, 19 predicted proteins | sample IncBWH2MmetaG_FD_160574 | JGI IMG/M metagenome (GOLD analysis project Ga0210384, IMG submission 160574) | Forest soil microbial communities from Barre Woods Harvard Forest LTER site, Petersham, Massachusetts, United States - Inc-BW-H-2-M | ecosystem: Environmental > Terrestrial > Soil >...
CAGTTTACAGTCATAGTATCTCCACTAACAGAATTGACTACAGTTCCAGATGCTGAGATTGGGTCGATACCCCATCTGGGCGAAGTATTATTCACAGAACTAGTTACTGCCGGAGTAGAACTTACAGTAAATGTATTAGAAGCAGTGTTGCCAAATGAATCTATTGCAAAAACAGTGTGAGCACCATCAGTTGATGATGGTATTGTAAGTGGTGTACTAAACTTGCCAGATGAATCTGTCGCAGCTGTTGTTTGATTTATCCCATCGTACTGGATTATTACATTATTTGAAATAGCAAATCCTGTACCGCTAACGGTTGTCTGAGAATTTGATAGTCCTGTTGCTGGTATGAGAGATACGCTAGCTGTGCCATCTGCTAATGAATGTGTTGTTATGGTCATATTAGATGCGCCAGAGTTAGACTGAAAGTAGTTGTTATCACCTGCAAAGGCTGCACTAACTTGGCCTGATCCTATTGAACCAGATGCAGTTAGAGTGGTTTGTGCATGACCAGTAGAGTTGGTAGTGACCAATGTTGTACCAACAGTACCATTGCCATTGTAGCTGATCTGGTCTCCAGATATTGTTGTGCCAGTATCAGAATCAATCAGTATGGAATCTGCCTTGAATGTCTTACTCCACGGTACTGATGTACGATCAAATGTCGGATTGGAAAGTGCTGTTATGTGCTTTCGCACGTTAACGGATGATGCTACACTGGTTGCCTTTACCGAGGTATCACTGGCTACAAGTTTTGCGATGACTTGGTTTGGATTTGTGTTAATCGAGTTGGAGTCATAAGTATGGACTACAGGACCCCATGAATTGCTAGAAATAGAAATTCCGGTAGAATTGGTTCCATCACCCCAGTTTACAGTCATAGTATCTCCACTAACAGAATTGACTACAGTTCCAGATGCTGAGATTGGGTCGATACCCCATCTGGGCGAAGTATTATTCACAGAACTAGTTACTGCCTGAAAACTTACACTCACTTTAAACGAGCCTGTTCCAACATTACCAGCTGCATCACTTGCTGTGCATGTTACAGTGGTATTGCCCGGAGGAAAGACAGATCCTGAAGATGGATTACAAGTAGGACCGCTTGTTACGCCAACATTGTCAGTTGCAGTGACGGTATAGTTTACTTTAGCACCAGAAGATGAATTGGCCTGTATTATAATATTAGCAGGTACGGTTATGGAGGGAGGAATTGTGTCTTGCTTTACATTAACAACAAATGATTTTGTTCCAATATTTCCTGCCCAATCATTTGCTGTACATGTTACTGTGGTATTTCCTTTTGAAAATACGGATCCTGAAGCTGGATTGCACGTTGGTCCATTTAGCATGCCTACATTATCAGTTGCAGTAGCGGTATAGTTTATTTGAATACCGGCTAATTTAGTTAGTAAAGTAATGCCAGAAGGTACGGATATTGATGGAGGTGTCTTGTCAGCTGCTATTTCACATTGTTTGCCTAATCCTTGTGCTTGCGACATTGTTTCAACTTTAAGCAATCCTTGATCAGATTTTTGTTTGATGTAATCAATTGTTTGTATATACGATGAAAAAGACACCGGATATTGCTCGCCAAGATAATCACTTGTAGAGTTTACTATATCATGGAAATGAAGATGCAAAAATGCTTTGGTTTGTATTGCTTTGTCTATCTGCGCTTTTATTTGAGTAAAGTTTGTCACGTAACCTAATTGGGTAGGATCTAGATCTCCAGTTCCCATTATGAGAAGATATGGAATTCCATTTTGGGCTTTTGATAGTGCTATGGAATTAAGCGTGTTTGGATTAATGCCAATTTGTGTAGAATAATTATAAAATTTATCTATCACTGCTATGGTGGTGCTATTCTTCCCAGCCGATGGAATTACAAAGCCACATACATTGAATCCTTGATTCTGCAAATCCAGCTTACTTCCGTAAATTTCTGAATACAATGTCTTATTTGATAAGCCATTGATTTCAGGAAGATGGAGTCTTGAGTGTGAGGCCATTTCAAATCCTTTATTGTACAGTATGTGAAGATAGCTCCAGGGAAACAAATTTGGGTTTTGTTGTATTGTACGATTCGTCACTACATACATAGTACCTGAAAAATTCTTGCTTGAAAGATACATCATGGGGTTCCATTGAGAATAAAATCCATGGTCGAATCCTATGGAAACAACCCCTATGGTACCGTCATATTTGGGAGGCGGAAGAGTACCAGCCACAGGAGAAATAAATCCTAATAAAATCACTAGAACTATCACAGTAGAAATTACTTTAGTTTTCATCCATCCCCAGACCCACCACAAAATTAACAGGAGCATTTATATACGTTTTCCATTTTTGGAAATGAAAAAAAGAAAAATTATTGATTCGTTACCATGTTATTTGAATTATTGTAAGAAAATACAAATTTGATGCAAAATATGTATAGCTTGCAAAAATACATAAATAACAAAAAATTGAATATTAATTGAAAAGCCGTAACCTTTGAGGAATTTTACGTTGTAATGATTAGTTTTTCCTTTTAGAGTCATGTTTTTATAATTAACTCCTTAGTAGAGTTTTCATTTCCTACTTCTTATCCAAAAAAATATACCAGATCCTATTGCAATTGGGATCAGAGATAATATTGCAAAGAATGGCATAAGTGATTCCTCTCCAACTGGGAAAGTGATACATTCCGTTTCACTTGATCGTATTTTTCCTACTCCGTCTATTTTACTAATTATTGATTTTGTCATGTTGATTGTTTTTTCATCTACACTTGGAATTACTATATAGATTGCGTGTTCGTCTATTTGTTGAAAACCGACATATTTCCACCAAGGAAACGTACCATGATAATCTCTAAAGTCATCTTTTGATAGATTATCTCGCAAGGCGTTTATAATTATAGTTTGATTATATTTAGCAGGTTCTCCATAGACAAGTATCATCCTAGTATCACAATGTGGAGTATTAATTTTCTCAATGGCTAGGTGAGTAATGAAAGAAAAAACAATACCTAGTGACAAGATTATACCCCCGAGAGCAAGAAATGAAATCCCCACAATGGATAATTTTTTCACATCGTCATTACTGTCGTATTGATCTTAAAGATTCTCCAACAAATCATAACGTACGATATTATCTAAACAGCTTCAGTTTTTACGAAGGAGAGGGGGGCTTTCCCTTTTTACTCTTTGTCAATAAATTCGTCCGCTGTTGGCGGATCTGGACTCAATCCTTTTCTCTTTCTTATTTCTCCAAGTATTGTAGGTAAGACCGAGTTTGGAACTGGCGTCCAAGCTTTAAAGTGCGTGTTCCACATTGCTTTGCCTGCAGTTTGTCCCCGCATTACTTCAGAAAGATCAAAAGTTTCAGATGCTGGAATTTCTCCTGAGAGAATATGTACAACACCTTTTTGTTCCATGTTTAGTACTTTGCCTCTTTTACCTGATATTACACCTGCTACATTTCCAATCATTTCCTGTGGAACTCTGACTTCAATTCCAAGTGTGGGTTCTAAAAGTACAGGATTTGCCAATAGCATTACACCCATGCAAGCACGCCTTGATGCAGGGCCAAGTTGTGACAAGCCTCTATGAGCTGGATCCTCGTGGGGTACAAAATGGTGGAAGGTAAATTTGCATCCTCTCACTTGTTCTCTTGCAAGAGGACCTTCTTTCATTGTATCCTCAAATCCAGATAAAATAGAATCGGATGATTCTTGAATAAATTGGACACCTTTTGTTCCGTCTACCATGACATTTCCTCGTGGATCAAACCGCATGACACGCTTTGCCTCATCTCTTTCCCAGCCTGCATTTCTTAAAATTTCTGCAACTTCTTTTGTATCCTTGTATTCGTTTAGAGTACCATTTCTTATCATTTCAGAGACTTTATCGTCAAGAGACTCTACTTTCATAAAGATCTTGTTGTGTCTGTTTGGTGATTTTGCCATGATAGGACCAGCTGCAGTTCTAATCGTTTCTCTATAATTTATCAAGGGTTGTGAAGTCACAACTTGTACGCCGGCGTCTGCAATAAGCGAAGTTGCAATCTCAAGATGTAAAACTCCCATTCCTGCAATCACTGTTTCACCACTCTCTTCGTTGATTTTTACAACAAGGTTCGGATCCTCAATTGTGATACGTCGTAGTGCTTCAACAAGTTTTGGAAGATCTTTTGGATGTTTTGGTTCTACAGCAATTTGTACCACTGGTTCAGAAACATATTGAATCCCTTCAAAAGTGTGAATTCCTGGTACACTTGAAATTGTTTGACCCGCTCTTGCATGTTCCAATCCTAAAAGTGCCGGAATGTTTCCTGCTGCAAGCTCTCCTACCATTTCACGTTGATTTCCCATGAAAAAGTTAACCGATTGGATCCTTCCTTCTCTTTTGGTATCTATAATGTGTATTCTGTCACCATCTTTGATCTTACCTGAAAATAATCTGCCAATAGCTACAGGTCCCGCAGCTGGATCAACTGTCATGTTTACAATCATCATTACAGTTGGACCATTATCATCACAGTTCAATAGCGCTTTGCCCAAATCAGATTCCAAGTCACCTTTCCAAATTTTTGGAATTCTGTATTTTTGTGCAACATCTGGTGATGGGTGGTGTTTTACAACCATTCCAAGTACTGCGTCATAGAGTGGTGCTTTTTCTGCAAGCGCTTTGATGTCTCCACCTTCAGAATATGCAGCGTATATATCCTTGAATGAGATTCCTTTTTTCTTCATTATATCTGCATTGAATCCCCATTTGTCCTTTGCAGACCCAAAAGAAACACTTCCGTCCTGAATACTTACCTTCCATTTTTCCTTGTACTCGGGTTCTCCATAAATGTCAATTAACCTGTTAAAGTTTGTAATAATCTCTACAAGCCACTCTTGCATTTTTTCTGGGGTAAGTCTGAGTTCTTTAATGAGACGATCTATTTTATTTATATAAAGCACTGGTCTGACCCTTTCCTCAAGAGCTTGTCTTGTCACTGTCTCTGTCTGCGTCATTATTCCTTCCACAGAATCTGAAACCACTACTGCACCGTCTATTGCTCTAAGACTACGTGTGACACGACCAGTAAAGTCAATGTGTCCTGGTGTATCAATCATGTTGATCACATATTCTTCACCTTCCTTTTCATAAAGTAAGGTAACATTTGCTTGAACAATTGTCATTTGTCTGTCCTGCTCTAATTTCATAGAGTCCAAAGCAAGAGCTTGACCTGCAACAGAAGGGCTGATAATTCCACTTGATGCCAAGAGACTATCGCTCATGGTTGTTTTTCCATGGTCTACGTGAGCTATTACTCCAAAGTTTCTAATGTTCTTCTTATTTCCAATTATTTTAAGAATCTGATCTGTTGCCTTGAATTTCATCTTTTAAAAAAAATCCTTTCCTAGCCGGTATTAAACGTTTAGAACATCTTTTCAAGATTTTACAATATCAATAGATCATTGATGAACTAGCATGTCTTAGTTTTTTTGCTTTCACAAAATAGACATCCATTTGGTTTTTTTTCTTGGCATGATACAATGCCATGAATTCTGACACAAAAGTAAAAAACAAAATTTCTTCTTGTGCGTTTTTTGTTTTTGGATCAAAGTGTTTGACATTAAGGCCATACTTTTTTAGAATATTTGCAAGCATCAAGTTGTGTTTGTTCTTGGTTTCAAAAATTATCACAGTATCACCCTTTTTTGCAGAAAACAAGCCAGTATGCGAGAACTGTTCTAATCTCTCATAATGGGCATCAAGACCTGCGACTTCGTATAGTTTGGCTGCCCCAAACATTGCTATTGGAAAAGTATGCAGATTACCAAGTAGGAAGATCTTGCCTCTCAGAGATACTTTTTTGCCTTGTTTCTGTGCATTTTTGTAAATTGCGGAAACATCGCGTATAGCAATTTTTGTTACTAAAGAAAGGCAGGTCATGAAACTAGCAAGAAAGCTTATGCTTCCAGCTGTGAAGATGCCAGAATTTTCATAATTTAGAACTAGTGTTTTTTTACAATTCTTTGCAAGTCTGCTTTGAGGATTTGCAGTTATTGCAATTCCATTTTTGATTGCGTTTGCTAATTTTATATTGGATATAGTATTTCCTGAAATTGAAATCAAATAAACCTGAGAATTTTTTGTCAGTCTTTTATTTTGTAAAAGATCAAGAGGATCAAATGCAGATGTTCTAAAATCAGAAAAAATTTGTGCAATTTGTGCAGCTACGAATGAATCTCCAGTGCCGCAAAAAATTGTTTTTCTCTGTTGTGATTTTGAAAGTATTTGCTGCCCTACAAATTTCTTTAGAAAATTTATTTGCAATCCAATTTCTTTTTCAAAGGCGAAAACTGTTCTCATCTTTTTCATACCTTCATTTTTATAATAGACATAAAAATCATCTTTATGGAAATCACGCTAGGCCACACTCCCGATGCTGATGATGCCTTCATGTTTTATGGCATGCTTTCTGGAAAAGTAACATCGCCACATTTTAAGGTAAATCATGTTGTAGAAGACATAGAAGCGCTTAACAGGCGAGCATTAAAACACGAGCTTGATGTAACTGCTGTTTCAGTACATGCATGTGCATACATTCCAAATTATACCATTCTACGTAGCGGTGGAAGTTTCGGCAAAGGATACGGGCCAATTGTTATTTCAAAGAAAAACCTATCAATAGATGAACTGAAAAAAACAAAGATAGCTATTCCCGGTAAGATGACTTCGGCATTTTTGCTTTTACAATTAATGATTGGAAAGTTTGATTATGTCGAGATGAAGTTTAGTGATATTACTGGCGCAGTTGAGAAAGGAGAGGTTGATGCAGGATTGGTAATACATGAAACCCAGATTACCTATGATCAGAAAAATCTTTCAAAAATTCTAGACGTTGGGCTGTGGTGGAGAGATTCTACAGGTGGTCTTCCTGTCCCGCTTGGAATCAATGTGATGAGCAACCACTTTGGTATCGAGACTTTAAGGAGATTTGATGAATTTTTCCGTGAATCAATCGTATATGGAATGGCACGTGTAAGTGAAGCACTAGATTATGCAATGCAGTATAGTCGTGGACAACCACGAGACCTTATTGAAAAATTTGTAAGGATGTATGTTAATGATATCACTATAGAGATGGGCATTTTAGGCGAAAGTTCGATAAGAGATCTATTCAAGTTTGGTATCGAAAAGGGACTTGTTCCTGAGTTTGATCTTCGTATAACTTAATGGTTATAGGGCTCAAATTGTAAATCACATCTATTGGACAAGCGCATCTTTTTTATTGGAATAATAATTCTAGTATTAGGATTTACAGTTTCACAATATCTAAATGCAAATATGCCAACTGGCAAAGCTGACATGACACAGGACGAACAATTAAAACTGTATCAAGATGAGGCAACATATACCAGCCTATCTACGTTTTTTCAGATAATTGCAGGACTAGGGTTTTTTATTTTATTAATTAGCATAGGCTTGAAAAGAAGGCAAAAAGGTGGCGCCGGAAAACCAATAACGCAAAAACCTACAGAGATCTAGAAATTTTTTAAAACATTAAAGAATGTATCGCGCTGTGCTGGCTGTCTGCCAATTTCCTTTACCATGTTTGCAAGCTCCAAAATTGAGGAATTTGTTCCCTTTCCTGCTGCCTTGTAGATCTCCTCAGAAAAAGCTGTGCCAACCAAGTCATTTCCCCCATGTGTCAAAGCTACTTGCGCAAGTTTTTTTCCAAGAGCTACCCAGTATACAGAAATGTTATCAAGAGCACCTGTAAGCATCAGCCGCGAAAGGGCAATAATTCTAAGATCATATGTAGAAGCGCTCTCGGTTGAAACCAGTCCTTTTTGTTCAAGCTCGGTATTTTCTAAACTGAACTTTAGCGGAATAAGAGTGATAAATCCTTTAGTTCGCTTTTGAACATCTCTTAATTTGATCAAGTGATCCACTATATGTTCTGGTTTTTCTACATGGCCAAAAAGCATGGTTGCATTGCTTTTGATTCCGAGATTATGAGCTTGCTCAATTGTATCAAGCCATTCTTGACCCGAACACTTTCCGCGAACTATCTTGTTTCTAACATCAGGATGAAATAACTCTGCCCCACCGCCAGGCATTGAGTCAAGTCCGGCAGATTTCAGCCTCAAGAGTACTTCTTTGACAGAGTTGTGTGTCAATCTTGCAATAAAGAAAATTTCTGCCGCGGTAAGTGCCTTGATATTCATTTCAGGGTGGCTTTTCTTAATAGTCCTAAACATTTCTTCATAATATTCAAGCGGGAGTTCTGGATGAAAACCTCCTACAATGTGCACTTCGGTAGCTCCAAGTTCCTTAGCCATTCCAACTCTAGATTCTATATCTTTTGCAGATAGTTTGTATGCATCATCTTCATTTCCTTTTCTATAAAATGCGCACATTTGACAACTTGCTGCACACACGTTTGTATAATTAAGATAGTAAGAAGCAGCAAAAGTTACTCTATCCCCTACACTTCTTTGACGAATCAAATCTGCCGCAGCTCCAATCATGTACAAATTATCATATGACATTAATTCCAAGCCGTCGTTGTATGAGAGCTCTTCACCTGACATGGCTTTCTCAAGAGCTTTAGAGTCTTTGATCAGTTTTTCTAACATGCTTTTGTGTGTATTTGATATCAATATAAAATTAGCACAAATATTGATAATTGGGTGTTTTGAGATGATGTAATTTTCGTTAGGTTATTGTATATGAACAAAGGTGTCATGATATGAGGCTACATCATATAGGTATCGTTGTGCCTAAGATCAAAGATTCCATTGGGGATCTTGCAAATTACATAAAATTTGAGACAATTGGTAACATAATGCCAGTTGGCAGCCAAAAAGTAAACATTTGTTTTTTAAAAGTTGGACAACCTTTTTTAGAATTGATAGAGCCGGTAGAAAAAGATTCGCCTGTCTATGATTTTGCAAAAAATGGGGGCGGAATACACCATACCTGTTTTGAGGTAAAGGATATTCATGCTCAACTAACAGACATGGAACAAAAAGGTGCCACCGTACTTGTTAAACCAGTTATTGGATTTGATAATAGATTGATTGCTTTTTTGGATTTGAACATGAAGAATACTAGATGTGGATTGATTGAACTTTTGGAATCCAAAAACTAGTTTATCTTTTGTGATACCTTGATCAGAGACCAGAGGTCATTTTTAGGCGCGGAATTGTTTTTGCAGATAGAATGATTATGGATATTATTGCAACTACAAGTACCAATGAGGCAAGAGTACCAAACTCTGGCACAAACGTTGTACTTTTTGCAAAGAGTATCTCGTGTTGATTTGGAAGCCCGTCTTGCCATACTGCATATACATTATTTTCAGATACTGTCATTTGTTTGAAATTTGAATCATCTGGCGTGTTGCTGATATTGTCAGGGGCGCTAAAGGTGGCTCCACCGTCCGTGCTTTTTGCTATAAAGATATCATAGTTTCCAGGGGCAGAATCTTCCCAGATCACATAGATATTTCCGTTTACAGTTATTTGAGCCCAACCTGATGCGCCAATATTCTTACTGATGTTAACAGGAGCACTAAAGGTAGCTCCGCCGTCTGTACTTTTTGCAAAAAGAACGTCATAGTTTTTATTTGAAATCGTATCAGTCCATACAACATAGAGAGTATTTTCAGACATTGTCATTTGCGGATAGCCTGAATCACCGGCATTATTGCTGACATTAACTGGCTGTCCAAACGTAGAACCATTGTCTGTACTTTTTGCTACAAATATGTCATAATTTCCGGGAGTGCTATCCATCCATACTACATACACATTATTTCCAGATGCAAGAATCTGGGGCGCACCTGAAGGTTTAGGATTATTGCTTACATTAACTGGTATACCAAATGTCTTGCCATTGTCTGTACTTTTTGCTACAAATACATCAAAGTTACCAGATGCATTATTCTCCCATGTCACATAAACATCATTTCCAGATGACGTTATTTGTGGGAGACCAGTATCTCCCAAAGTGTTACTAAGATTAACTGGAGTGCTAAAGGTTGTCCCCCCATCTGAGCTTGTTGCAAACAAGATGTCAAAATCTTTGTTTGTAACGGTAAATGCCCATGTCACATAGAGATTATTTCCTGAAATGGCAATTTTTGGAAAGCTGGAATCTCCAGAGTTATTACTGATATTAACTGGGGTGCTAAAAGTAGCTCCGCCGTCTGTACTTTTTGCAAAGATTATTTGATATTTACCTGTAGTTTTGCCTTGCCATACCACAAACACTTCATTTCCAGACACAGCAAATTGCGGTGATGTTGAGGAACCAATATTCTTGCTAATATTAACGGGGGCGCCAAAGTTTGTACCACCATCCGTGCTTTTTGCAAGAAATATGCCAAACTTTCCTGTGGAATTATCATTCCATAATATGTATACGTCATTACCAGACACAGCCATTTGTGGTATGACAGAATCTCCTTGATTGTTGCTTATGTTAATCGAATTAGTAAATCCTGACTGCGTAGCTTCAATTGATCTTAAATTACCGAGCAAAACAACAAGTATCAACATCGTCATTAATAATTTTAGAAGTCTTTTCACGTTTTTATCCTGACTGACTGATATAAGATAGTTTCAATTAAACAAACTTGATAATAAAAAATCAGTTAACTAAAGAACGATATTTTATAACAAAGATAGATTTTATTCTAATCTAGTTTTATCAACTATGAGATTCAAATCTAGTTTGGTATTGCTATTAATGGTGTTTGTAAGATGAGTAACAAGTGTAAGGCTTGCTTGTTTTCCATTTACCTCTAGATTTGTTTTGATTTCAAGAGGCTTGAAATCTGTGTTAGGGCCTAACATTACTTTTGAGATTAGTGGAATAAGAGACAGATCATTTGTGGTAGCTTTGATCTTGTATGCAGTAGTATCTGAAAAATAGACACCTCCTCTAGTGGTTGGTTTTCTAACTGGAACAGATGATTTTGCCACCGTAACATTTGCTAATGGGTATTCTTTATCGTCAAGATGTAATGTGTATTTTATGTCAGGCATTTCTATTAATTTTGATAAAATTTCTTCATCTATTTCCATCAGCAATTTGATTTATGCCCATTTCTAATAACTTTAAGGTATCTAGTATAATTTCTGAAAAATCCTTTATCGTGAATCCTTATATTTTTGCGATCTAATTCAACAGGAATATGAAAATCAGAGCGAGGCACATAATACTTGCATTACTCATTCTAATACCGTCAGCCGTAAACCTGTATGTTCCTATATACAACAGGGACCTTCCTGAAATTTTTGGTCTGCCTTTCTTTTACTGGTTTCAGACAATCTGGCTTTTTGCATGTTCTGGGTTTTACCTTGCTTTTGCACATTTAATGAAAGGGAGTTCAAAGTGATAGGACTAGACAGCCTGATTCCATTTGTTAGCCTCTTTGTATTATTTGTGGTCCTAGGCTTTTATGGCAAATATTGGAGAAGTGGGGACCTAAATCAAGTACACGAATGGTCACTAGCAGGGAGAAAGCTTGGCACAACACTTGTCTTCTTTTTGATTGGTGCTGATCTGTACACGGCGTACACGTTTGTTGCAATTCCTTCTGGAGTCTTTGCAAAAGGCGCACTATACTTTTTTGCAGTTCCATATGTCATGCTCACATTCGCGGTAGCACTAGTAACAATGCCAAGACTATGGTCTCTTTCAAGAGAAAAGGGCTACATCACTGCCTCTGATTTTGTAAAAGACAGATTCAGCAGCTTGGCATTAGCAGTCATGATAGCAGTAACTGGCATTGTGGCCGAGCTGCCCTATATCGCATTACAAATAGTTGGAATGCAATCTGTCCTAACTGTCATGCTTGCAGGTTCAACTAATGCTCAGACAGTAGGAGAGATTTCATTATTGATATCTTTTGTAATTTTGGCAGCATTTACTTATACCAGCGGTCTGCGTGGAGCAACACTTACTGCAATTTTCAAAGACATACTGATCTGGATTACTGTAATTGCGGTGATTGTTGTTGTACCAATTAGCTTTGGCGGATTTGGAAATGCTTTCAAAGAGATCAAACCAAACTATGTTACACTCTCTGATTCCCTTGTTCCAGCTTATGCAACCCTTGTGCTTGGCAGTGCTTTGGCACTCTATCTATATCCGCATGCGATAAATGGTGTCTTGAGCGCAGAAAGCGCCAAAAAACTTCGAACCAGTACGGGATTACTCCCACTCTACGGAATCGGTTTAGCAATAATGGCATTGATGGGAATCCTAGTCTATGCTGTTCCTTCTGCGATGAATTTTCTGTCTGGCTTTCCTGAAAGCTCGCGTGGCATACTAGTTGTACCTTCTTTGATCTTGTATTCAATGCCAGGATGGTTTTCAGGCATAGCATTGCTTGGAATATTCATTGGAGGTCTGGTACCAGCTGCTATCATGGCAATGGCACAGGCAAACTTGCTTACGCGAAACATAATCAAGGAAATAAAACCAAATTTATCGCCAAGATCTGAGATTAGGATTACAAAAATTTCATCAACTGTATTCAAGTTTGTAGCTTTGGGATTTGTGTTTACGGTGCCGGCTACCTATGCAATATCACTTCAGCTTTTAGGCGGAATTTTAATTGCACAAATTTTGCCTGCGGTTTTTTTTGGAATGTATGTGAAATCACTAAGAAAAGAGCCCCTTATTGCAGGTTTGATAGTTGGAATCTCTCTTGGAATTTACATGGTAGAATCAGTAAACAATTTTGGTCCGTTATCGAGCTCGCTTTTCCACACTACATTTGGTTCTCTGTATATAGCAGTTATAGCACTGGCGATAAATCTGGTCATATCATTTGCTGGAAGTGCCATCCTAAACAAAAGACAGGGACAGATGAAAATATCATGATTAAGATAAATAAAACTCGGCTACATCATAACCGTGGAGGAGATAATCTGCACTGCTTGTAATTTGCCTATGCAATACCAAGGCAAAAAAGGAAATAATTTTGTATGGCAGTGTTTCAAATGCGAATCAAAATTTATTGATGAAAGAGAACCTAAAGATTTGGTTGACATTGATTAATTTTGCAGGTTCTTGGCATACAAGTAATAAGCATTTTGAATTTTGGTTCTGTCAAGTTTCGGAGGGTATTAATCTATGTTGGTGATACACGACCAGCAATATCTGGTACAACATCTATAATCTTCTGATATTGTTCAAGTGACCATAACTTATCTTCTGTAATGTTTACTGCAAATGCGTTTAGATTAGAAAGTTCAGAGTCTATTATGCCTCCCAAATGTTTTATGAAAGTAGTGTCATTGTCAGTTGGTTTTTCTTTGAAAACAACAATGACTTGCACCATGCCTCCTATTCGCATAGGAAGTGCTGTTTGATGTTCTATTATCTTACCCCATCCACGATTGACAATTTTATTAGCAGTTTCTTGACTCATACATGCAGTAAATGGATCTGACATTTTCTTGACCAAAACATATCCAGATTCACAAACTACGCTATGCGGTAATATTCCATTTTTCATTTGTCGTAGTGGCGATAATTCAGTTTCGTTTATTGTCTTTATTCCCGTATTATTATCGTATATTGTAAACAAGAATGATTTTGAAATGGTCGTCGAAATCTCTGTTTGATTTTTTACAAAATATGAGAATGTTACAGTCGCATTTGCAGTTCCAGCTTCAGTTGCTCGATAAACAGAGTTGAAATATGGACTGGTTGAGGTGATGTTTTCATGAGCCTTTACAGAATTTATAACGACAACGGCAGGGCATGCTATTCCTGATTCTTTATGTTCAATCATAACATGACTATCAAAGATTACAGGAAAGAGATCTGAGCACCAATTAGAGTAATAAATTGGATTTGGTGAATTGTTGACTATAGTTGCAGTAACTGAAAACGTATCTCCCACTTTTATTATAGGTGGTTGCACATGAGGATTGATAATCTCTACTTTGTTTGTATTGTCTGCTTGAATCGGATCTGCATATGCGTTGTGTATGAAGAAAATTAGAACTAGAGCAAAAAATGGCGTAGTCCAATAATAAGACATTATATCACATGGTACATCAAAACTGAAAAGCATTTGGATGTAATGATATTCTATTTACTCTTAGAAGCCATCTTGATTAATGATTCAATTTTATTCTGACCTAAATCTAGCCTAATCCCTGCTTACTCAGCTGGTGTTTTCTTTATCGAACCATGATTTCTAATAAAGTTGTAATGGATTCGGTAAGCGTCAATAAGCTTCTGAGCAGATTTCTTATGATCCATGCCTCTCATTACCTTCTCTCTATCTCTGAAAACTCCGTTGAGAAGTATAATTAATTATGAAGTCTGTAGTTATGTATAACATGACGAAGAAACAATTGCCAAAAAAACGAGTGATTCCAATAGAAATTGATGACCATTTTAGACTTTTTGGCAAAGAACCATGGGAAGTTGAATATCTGGAAAAATGTCCTCTCTGTAAGTCTAGAATAGATGAATATGGTTTTTGCTCCTGTGGTTCAAGAGGCGATTAGAATTTTCTTCAAACGCAGTTTGATTCAAGAACTGGAAAACAATATTGCAAGATAAGAGTTACTCAGAATTCATCAGTGAAGGTTATCAATGACGAAACAAACTATACTGTATGACAGTGCTTTATCTATCGTTAAGAGCGGAATCCAATACGGAGACTGCTAATATTCCTCTTGAAATTATCCAAGATATCTTCTTGGCTGACAAGACAGGATTGAAGGTTGAAAATGATAGGGATTCAGCGAAAAAGACTAGTTAACTGGTTTACACACAATGTAGATTTATCCATAACACTATCAGGAATCACTGTAGTAATCGCAGCAAAACAGCTAGGCAATTATAACATGGAATTAGATAGCCTCTCTACAAATGTCAGATTTTGGTTACTGTTTTTTGGCATTGAAGTATTATCAATAGGAATAGCATCTCTGGTCTGTTACAGAATTCTATTAAGACAGAACAGATTTTCTAGTTAAAATCATGCCATGCTTTAATTAATAATATTCCATATACGTGAAAATCGAAACATACCTACCCATCCACCAATCATAAAAGCCATCGCCAACACAAAAATAAAATACAAATCTCTTTTGCGATGCGCCAAGTCCAGGTTTAAAAACAAAAATACTCCCAGCCCGATCAGTCCAAACCATAATGCAACATTTCCATAATTTTTCCAATTTACCATGTAAGGTTCAATCAAAGATGTGCAAAGTAAGCGTTGTGCTCAAATTGTGATTATAAATTAGCTATTCTCCATACATGATGGCAGTTTACCATTGTGCTTTTCAAGGTAATCCTTAACGAGTTGTTCTTTGATTATTTCCTTTGATTCCGTTATCATGTATCTAAACCTCTTTGCTTTTTCTAGGCATGGAGTTGTGAGGGCTTCTAAAAGGGACGTTCTAAGATTTTGAGCGCTACCAATAAACAATATCTTCATTGCCGTATGCATTACAAAAACTCCACTTTGCTCAGGAGCAGTTGTTGTGTTATCATGATTAAAATCAAGCCATTCTGACCATTGTTCAGTATTTATATCGCTCACAAATCCATAATCATTTTTTATATATTAAACATTATTTGTATATAATTCTAAAATCTTTTTTTGGGTAAGTGCCTGCTGTAGATAGAAAACTGCTTAGCTAGATTAACAAACATTTAGCTAATTGCTCTAGTGGCATCAATAAACCAGCAAGGCCATTAGATCCCTATGAGTCACAATAACAAGGAGGGTGTATAGTTTGGGTGGCATAGGCGGACCATTTCCTCGTTAGAATAGAGTAGTACCTTGCAATCATGGCAGGTACTATGTTAGATTGTATCTTACGACTTGAGACAATACGACACAGTAAAACAATTTGTCAAAATACTAATGTTTACAATTATATTTTGGATACTGTGTTTCTAAGTTAAAATGGGTTTTAAGAAATTTTTTGGTCGCAACAAAGATGATAAAGAAATCTATGAAAAACAAAGCGATATTGATAAAATAAAAAGTGAAATTGAGGAAGAAGATAGAATATTCCAGCAAGAATTACAGGCTAAAGATAAATTATTAAACAAATTTGAACTTGATCAATTAAAGCAACTTTGTATGGACATGCTAGGAAGAGAACCAGAACCTGAATATTATGAAGAAAGAGAAACTGGAAAACAGATCGAGTTGCCTATTTATAAAAACGATTACATGCACTTTATAATTGAGGAATTGAGACTAGCTCAGATTAGTGATTATGCCCTTAAAAATAAAATTGTCTCCGCTAGTTTCTTTAACAAATAAAGAATCTTCTAATTTTTAATCAAAAACCAACTCCATTTTTGGATGATTCTGATTTATTGCATTATTGCAATATTTCCAAATCTAGAAAAATAGTTTTTGTTACCTTTCCATCAGTTGCACTGATACCTAAGGTATAGTTTCCAAGCGGCGCAGAGTCGTTTTGTAGTAAAAGGTGTACTTGGTGTGTCTTTGATAGATCAATTGGATTAGCAGAAAACTTTACATCGACATTTTCAAAGCCAGCATTTGATTGCATCGAGCTTGACGCATTAAGAAAGACAATATCATTGTCGTAAGAAGCAATACTGTTCTTAGAAATTTCAATGTTTACAGATTGTTTAGAACCATTACTTAGAATTATTTTGTTAATGTCTGAACGGATTTCAAAAGGTATAGGCGTTTCACCGTTTACCACACCAACCTTGTCAGTATTCCATTCGGAAAACCACAGTTTACTGCCATCAAGTGGATCTACTGCAATATTTAGCGGGTATACCAAATAGCTATCTGCAGGATGTGAGGGAATTTCATATTCCGTAAGTGTTCTGTTTACTGTATTAAATAAAGCAATCTTGTTGCCTTCATGTTCATTGAACCATATCCCTTTACCATTATTGACATCTCTCATCCAAAAGGGCAAAGTTGTAACCTGATATGCATTTTGAGATGTGGGAAATCTTGTTAGGTTTTCAGAACCCGTTTGATATCTGGTGATAAAACTGGTACCATGCTCAGTTAGCCAAACGGTATCATTTTGCACAAAAAGATCAGTTGGAGAACCAAGTGAAATCTTGTCGCTAGTTGGTATCTCTAAAATTTTTTTAATATTATTTACAATGCCATTGTCATACATTACACTGTATTTTATGATTTTTTGGTTTGAAATTTCTGTCACCCATAAATCATTATTTGTTAGGAACAATCCCGCAGGTTGAGTATCATTACCAGTGTTAAACTCCGTAATTTTGTATTGTTCATTTTTATTTTGAATTTTTTGTATCACACCAACCGTATTACCTGAAAGTGTTGTAAACCAGATATTCCCAGATTTATCAATTTTCATTTGAAAAGGTGCAGCACTCACTGAATGATCAGAATCAAATTTATTATTACTAGGATCATATCTCCATATTGAATTTGTTCCCAATTGTGAAAACCATATTAGTCCATCATTATCTTGCAACATTGTCCACACCATTAGTGATCTTCCAGTCGCATTATTCAGCAAACTGCCATCTTCAATTGGATATGAACTAATATTTCCGTTTTTTGGATCTAATCTAAAAAGCGAATTGATTTTTGATCCTGCAACCCAAATATCTCCATTTTTGTCTACCAAGATGCCATTAGGCCAGCTTCCAGCAGGCAAAGAATATTCTTTTACATACGGGTTGTTCTCGTTTGGCATTAATGGCTTTTCTGAATTGATTTCACTTGGTTTTGAAATGCTTAACATGCTGCTAACTACAATAATAGCAATTGCCGCTATTACAATTATCAAAATAATCCATTTTAAAGAAGGCAATTATTTCTCTAGTTTGGAGTAATTTCTTTTCTCTTTATTAGTTTCCTGCAAAAAATTCATCTTTTTGGCTTTTATGTGGAGGTTTATTTGGTAGATAGGTACTTTCATTTATTTCTTAAATTCAAGAACTTTAATTTTGATGAAAGTATGATTATTGATGCTGTTGATGCTGCAAGGAGAATAGGTGCCAATGAACCAAACTCTGGGACTGGTGTTGTGGTATTGTTATAAATTTTATAGACATTTTCCTTGTTTGTAGGAACGGTTCCATTAAATACAATCAAACTGTCAAACGAAATGTCATTGTTTTCGTTGGTGTCACCTATTGTATTTGAAGGATCTGCATCAAAAAACAGATGATAAATTCCAGATTTTTCCGGCAGCCAGCTAAAACTTATTGGAACGCTTTGCTTTACACCAATGTCTGCCTTTGCCAGATTATCATAGACAAGAAAATTAGTGCCATTTTTTATTTGTAGTCTAAACGTTATTGATGAAGCATCTGTTCCCCCACTATTGATGACATTTTTTGTTATTGTAACAGGCTTATTGACGATAGGAATGCTCATATTATTTCCAGATTTATCAAGTAAGTTCAAAGAGCCATTGACCCATGCAAGCTCAGCATGAAGGGGTTTTCCAGCTTGAACCATGACAATTCCTGCCACCCAGGGGTTTGTTATATCAAAATATTGATATTTTCCAATTGTACCAAAAAACTGTTTAAATGATTTACCTGGCGCAATATAACCACTGTCAAAGTTTCCTACAGGTCCAGTGTCCCTGCTGCCTGCTGTAACAGTATGTGTTTTATTATCAAGATTTGTCCAAGTCACAGAATCTCCTAAAGATATCGTTACTTGATAAGGAAGAAAACAAGTGGCGTACGAACATTCTTTTGTTGATGTATTATTTTTTATGTAAACTTGGGTATCAATAGCAAAGACCGGAGAAATTGAAATAATGCCAAGCGGGACAAGCAGAAGACATATGACGATTATTGTTTTTTCCATGCGCTAAAACATGAAGTTTTTTCAGATAAATTGGGCGTAGTAATCGTACGTAATGTTTATCATATAGTTTCAAACACAATAGCTAAAATTTGCAAGAATAATTTTATGCATAATTTATTTGAAATTTATTTCAAAGTTAATTCTTAATTATGATTTTATCAAATTTTTATTTATTAAAGATAGGGCAAAAATTGAGGATATTGCAACCAATAGTATCATGACAGATGTTGGAAATTCAGGTACTGCGTTTGTACCTACTATCTCAATTGTGTGGGTACTGTGATGATAGTTGATCTCAAGTGTGGTTTCATCCTGTGTATCTGCTGTCTCAATGATGTTGTCTTGTGACATGACTTGGCCATCTATCATTATACTAAAATCACCGTTTAGAAGTGATTTTGGAATTGTGATATCTGATACTCCACTTGTCCCGGTTTCACCAGAAACTGTAAAAGTGATCTTTTTTTGTTGCTTGTCAAATTGAAGATTACCTATATGAGAATTACTTGCTATCTTTAGATCGAAATCTTTTCCTTCAGCATTTACCGTAAACGCATTAGGACCTGAAACTAGAAACTTTGCCGAGGATTGCAGGTTTGCTTGACTTTTTATTGTTAAGCTGTTTATCAAGTCTGCACTCACTTCTATTTTCGCATTTGTTGAATATGTGCCATTTACTACGTTTTCAGGCAAGATAAAATCTGTGCTGTACTTGCCATCACTAGTTATCTGAGCTGTTCCATTATTGATTACACTTCCATTGTTATCTAAAATCTGAAATGTAACTAGGTTTGCACCACCAAGTTGGGCAATCAGGCCAGACCAAATTGATCCTTCAACTTTTACATCGTCACCGGGTTTGTACAGATGTTTATCTGTTTCAATTGTAAATGAATTTTCTGAGTCGCTAGACATTGCCGCATAAGATGTCTTGTAGTGATGATATTCTTGAGTATTTGTCTGGGACTGCATGGTTGCTTGTGATTGCGAGTTTTCTTTGGATTGAGTGTTAGTTTCACCTGAACTTACTGCAGAAGCGTTAGCTTGAGCGCTAGAATTTGATGTGATCCCTGAATTTCCTAAATTGGTTTTTGTGGTAACATTGGCATTTAGACCAACTTGTTCATTTTGTGCATATACAGTCTGTGATGAAAAAGTAGCTGCCATTAATCCTACAAGACACATTATAATTATAATTGCAAGTGATTGAGATGATTCATACAACTTAAAATTTGTGAGTATCATATTTTTATTATGAGCAAGAAAGATATAGATAAGTAGTTCGTTTTTTTCCTACTAATTTTGCGTTATAAAATATAGAACAATGTTGTATTATAAAAAAAGTTGGTGGAGCTACTGGTCTCCAATTAAAAAGATCACGTTTGCAGTAGTTGTGACATCTTGGTTTGACGAGAAGATTGGTGTCTGTTTTGCAAAAGAAGGTACATCTGCTGATTGGTAAATTGGTGGCGGTGGTGGAGCGTTAAAATCTGAAAGACTTACCAATTTTACTCCGATTATCTTCTGACTCAGTGGGGCAAGTGCCTTTTCTGCCTTTGATTTGGCATCTACTACTGCCTTGCTTAACATATCATCTTGTACTGTTTGTTGTTTTGCAGGAGAGAGTGAGAATGCCACGCTGTCTACTCTATTTGCGCCTGCACCTACTGCTGAATCAATGATGTTTCCAGCAAGCGATAGCTTGTCGGTCTTGACAAACAAGGTGTTTGATGCCCTGTATCCAGTTAGTGTTGTTTTGTGTATCCCAGTTAGCGGATCTGGTATGGAGTCATTGTACACTGGATAGATGCTGAAACTTGCCGTGCTTATTTGGTCTTTTGTTATTCCAAGACTTGTGACTGCAGTAACAATTGCATTCATTGCTTCTGAATTTTTAGATATTGCATCTTGTGCAGTCTTTGCTTCTGTATCAACTCCAAACTGTAATGTCAGAAGGTCTGGAGATATTGAAGTTGTCGCAGTTCCAGTAACAGAGATTGTTCTTTCTCTTGTTGAAACTGGCACTTGCTGACCATATGCTTGAGTTTGTGATGTCTGCATGCTAGTAACAATTACTGTAGAGACGATTGCTATTACAGCAAATGTTGCAAGCATGATTTTTGTTCTGTTTGTTGTCATTGATATGGTAATAGATGGCAGTGCATATAGGCTTTGATTAAATTTGAATTTAATCTAACTTTTTGCTAAAAATTTGTAAAACAAGTTCAAATAATATGTATTTTTTATTTTCAATAAGATTATTTAAAATTTATAATTTAAAATTTATAATTTGAAATTAATTCAATTTTTTGATTTTTTTTCTTTTGAGATAAAATCTAGTTCCAAAAAACATTGCACAAAAAATTGCTACTCCACCAATGA
>Ga0210384_10002732_pt1 | contig 21227 bp, 23 predicted proteins | sample IncBWH2MmetaG_FD_160574 | JGI IMG/M metagenome (GOLD analysis project Ga0210384, IMG submission 160574) | Forest soil microbial communities from Barre Woods Harvard Forest LTER site, Petersham, Massachusetts, United States - Inc-BW-H-2-M | ecosystem: Environmental > Terrestrial > Soil >...
CGCGGGCATCTGCACACCCGGGCGTTATCGTTGTGCCGTCGTGCGATGGCACCGGCACTAATGCCCTGGCGCGCACGCCGCCCGATTGCATCGAGAGCCGCTTTGGTCCCGGCAGCTGCCGCCTGCATCTCGATCAGGCGCGCTCGAAAGGCTTGCCCGCGGAGGTCCTGCGCATTCCGGGGCTGATGTTCGACCTCGACACTCCCGAGGATGTTGCCGAATTTCTGGCGCGTCCCGATGAGTCTCAAATTTCGTCCTTTCTGCGAGCCGCATGCGCCTCGAAATAGTAGCGCTCTCCACGCTGCCCGAAGTGCGGCGGGACGATGACCTCGCGTTGCTGATCCGTCACGCCGCGGCCAGAGAAGGACAATCCATCGATCGCTCGGTGGTGCTTGCCGTGGCGCAAAAAATCGTCTCCAAAGCGGAAGGCGCCGTCGTGGATCTGCGCGAGATTCAACCTTCCGCGCTGGCTCGATCCTGGGCGGCCGAATGGAAGAAGGACGAGCGCTTGATCGAACTGATCCTGGCTCAATCGCGCCGCATCGTGAAAATGGATCGCGGCGTCGTGATCGCCGAGACACTGACCGGTTTAGTCTGTGCCAATGCGGGTGTCGATCAGTCGAACGTCGAGGGTGGCGATTTCGCAACGGTGCTGCCAAGCGATCCCGATGCTTCCGCGCACCGTCTCCGCGCAAGTCTTGAGTGCGGCGCGGTCATTATCACCGATACATTCGGCAGGCCGTGGCGCGAAGGCCTGGTAGATGTCGCCATTGGCGTGGCCGGCCTGGACCCCTTGGATGATCTTCGCGGACGCACGGACCGCAATGGGCGGAAGCTCGCCAGCACGATCATCGCGGTGGCAGATCAACTGGCTGCCGCGGCTGGCCTCGTGATGCTCAAAGCAGCCGGACGTCCGGTGGCACTCATTCGAGGATTCGAGTGGCAGGCAGCAGAGGGCTCCGCCCGTTCCCTGCTGCGCAAGCCAGAGCAGGATCTGTTTCGCTGAGTGCTTAAGAACGCACGCGAACCTAGCTGATCGGGCAGGGTCGTGCCACCCGTTCTAGGGATGTGCCCGGAGGCCATGTTGGTTCACTCTGTAGTCAGGAGATAACATCATGGCAAGTTCCTTAGTTTCGCTTTCGAATGAACTGGCGTCGCTGGTCGAGAGTTCCGCGGCCCCGGTTGTCGCGGTCCACGCCAGGCCGCGCTTTAATTCGAGCGGCGTTCATTGGTCGCCGGGCATTGTCGTTACCGCCGAGCACACGCTTCGTCACGATGACGATATCGTTGTGAGGACCGGCGCGGGCGACGAGCTTCGAGCAGAAATCGCCGGACGCGACCCCGGTACAGACCTGGCCGTTTTGCGGATCAAAGATCTGACGATACCTACAGCGCCCAAATCCGAGGACTCCAGGCATCGCCCCGGCGACCTGATTGTCGCAGTCGGTCGCAACAAAAACAGCGCCAATGCCGCGCTGGGCGTCATCAGCAGCCTGGGCGCGGCGTCACAGACTTGGCGGGGCGGCAAATTGGACCAAGTGATCCGGCTGGACATCGCGCTCCATCCGGTGGCATCCGGCGGCGCCGTCGTGGATTCTTCGGGCAAGCTCATCGGCATCGCCACACCGATTCTTTCCCGAGCTGCGGTATTCGCGGTCCCCAACGCGACGGTTGAGCGCGTGGTTCAAGCTCTCCTGGCGCATGGACGGCTGCCGCAAGGGTATCTGGGCGCCGGCCTACAACCAATTCGGCTTCCCGAGCATCTAACAAAAGGTTTGGGATTGGCGATCGGCGGCGGACTGATGACCGTGAGCGTCGATCAGAATGCGCCCGCCGGTAAGGCCGGGCTGATGATCGGCGATGTGCTTTTCGAGTTGAACAATCAATTCGTGGACCGGCCCGAGGCCGTCAGGCCGCTGCTTGCCGAATCTGTGGGCAAGACCATATCCGCGCGAATTCTACGGGGCGGTAAGCTTGTGAATCTGGAGATCGCCGTGGCGGAGCGGCCAGGGAGAAATTGACGTGGGAATTGGCGAAGTCGGGGAATTATTGCGCCGGTCCACGGTTCATATCCGCAGCATAAGCTCGCGGCAAAGCGCCGGCTCGGGCGTGATCTGGGACACCGAAGGAACCATCATCACCAATGCCCACGTGCTCGGAAAGGGATCGCATTCAGTTGAACTGTGGGATGGGCGGTCCCTGCCAGCGGACATCAAAGCACGAGACGACCAGCGGGATTTGGCGAGGCTCAAGCTGGCCACCACAGGTTTGCCCGCGGCGACATTTCGAAACAATCCGGCCAGGCCGGGCGAGCTCGTGGTCGCGGTCGGAAACCCGCTCGGCTTCACGGGCGCGCTCACAACCGGAATCGTACATGCCGCTGGGCCGTTCTCAGGCTTGGGCCGCCGGCCGTGGGTGCAAGCCGCCATCCGCTTGGCGCCGGGAAACTCAGGCGGTCCACTTGCGGATGCCGCGGGGCATGTAATCGGAATCAATACCATGATCGTTTACGGTGGAATCGCGTTAGCCATACCGAGCATTACCGTCGAGGCGTTCGTAAGAAATGGAGTGGGTCCGAGGCTGGGCATCGCTGTTCGACCCGTGCGCGTGAACCGGCGAAGCGGACTCGGCCTGCTGATCCTGAGCGTCGATCGGGAGAGCCCTGCCGAGCGAGCGTCGCTTCTGATCGGAGATGTGCTCATCGGTACCCAGAAGGTTGCGTTTACCACCCCTGCCGATCTGATCGACGCGATCGAGGAGTCTGACTCGGGTCGTCTCACGCTTCGGTTCCTGCGGGGCGACAACTCAAGTGAGCGCGAGGTCGTGGTTTCACTCGGCGGCCGATTCACGCGGGAGGCCGCTTGATTCGTGTTTGGATTGAGACCGCCTCCACTGTCACGCGCGCCGGTTTTGAATCTGTGCTCGACGGCAGCGTGGGCATCGAATTGGTGGATTCGCCATCGCAAGCGGACGTGGTTTTGGGCGACGTGTTGGGTGAAGATCTACCAGAGGGATCCGAAGAACCCGGCGCTGTTCCTATCGTGGTTTTATCGGATGAGCGTCTTACTTCGCGTTTGTTTCGTAGGGGCGTCCACGCAATCTTGCCGCACGATGCTCCCGCGGAGCAGATCATCGCGGCGCTGCACGCGGCTTCCGCCGGGCTGATCGCCGTTCCGGTGGAAGCCAGCGCATTAGTGATTCCGGCGGCCTCCGAGTCTGAGGTCGAGAGCCTGACTCCCAGGGAGATGGAGACTTTGGAGATGCTCGCGGAAGGATTAAGCAACAAACAGATTGCCGCGCGCTTGCATATTTCCGAGCACACGGCAAAGTTCCACGTTAATTCGATCCTCGGCAAGCTCGGTGCGGGAACGCGTACCGAAGCGGTGATGCGCGGGCTGCGCAGCGGATTGCTGAAAGTGTGATGTCAGCTCGTCACAGCGCCTTGCGCGGCCGAACCGACCAGCTTTACGTATTTCTGGAATACTCCCGACGTATATTTCGGCACGGGCGGCGCCCAATCCCTCAGGCGGGCAGCGAGTTCATCGGAGCTGATGTCCAGATCCATGGTTCGCTTCTCGACATTGATCGAGATGATGTCGCCCTCGCGCACCGCGGCGATGGGGCCTCCCATGGCTGCCTCGGGGGCGACATGGCCCACCATGAACCCGCGGGTCGCGCCGCTGAAGCGGCCATCGGTGAGTAACGCCACGTCGTCCGCCAATCCCGCGCCCACGATGGCTCCGGTGACGCCCAACATTTCGCGCATTCCGGGACCGCCGCGCGGTCCCTCATAGCGGACCACCACCACATCGCCCTTCTTGATCTGCCCGCTGGTGACGGCGCGCATGGCATCCTCTTCGCGCTCGAAGACCCGCGCGGGACCGCGATGTTCCTTGCGATCCGTGCCGGCCACTTTGATGACGCAGCCTTCCGGGGCGAGGCTTCCCCGCAGAATCACGAGGCCGCCCGTGGCTTTCAGCGGATTCGACAGCGGCCGGATCACCTCCTGTCCCGGCGTCTCCTGGGCGTCGGCGGCTTCTTGCGCAAAGGTGCGTCCGGTGACGGTCATAGCGTCGTCATGCACGTAGCCGCCATCCACCAGCCTCTTTGCGACCACCGGCCAGCCGCCGGCTTTGTCCACGTCCACGGCCACAAAACGCCCGCCGGGTTTCAGGTCCACCAGTAGCGGAGTGCGCGCGCTGATGGCCTGGAAATCGTCGATCTTTAAATCGACACCGGCATCGCGCGCCATCGCCAGAAGATGCAGCACGGCGTTGGTCGAGCCGCCGGTGGCGGCCACGGATGCGATGGCGTTCTCGAAAGCCTGGCGCGTGGCTATGTCGCGAGCGCGGCGTCCGGCTTTCACCGCGTCGAGGATGACTTGCCCGCAGCGGAAAGCCACCTGGTGCTTGCGCGGGTCCACCTGGGGCACTGACGCCGTGTTCATCGGAGACAGCCCAATCATCTCCATCACGGTGGCCATGGTGTTAGCGGTGTACTGGCCTCCGCAAGCGCCGGCGCCGGGGCACGCGAGGTTCTCGATGGCCAGGAAATCCTCGTCCGACATCTTTCCGGCGGCGTTGGCGCCCACGGCCTCGAACACATCGAGCACCGTCAAATCGCGCCCTTTGTAATGGCCGGGCATGATCGAACCGCCGTACAGCACCACGCCGGGAATGTTGAGCCGCAGCAGCGCCATGGCGGCTCCGGGAATGGTTTTATCGCAGGCCACCAGCGCCACGATGCCGTCGAACATGTGGCCGCGGGCCACCAGTTCGATCGAGTCCGCAATCAGGTCGCGGCTGACGAGCGAGGCCTTCATTCCCTCGGTGCCCATGGTCACGCCGTCGCTGATGGCGATGGTGTTGTACTCCATCGGAGTGCCGCCGGCGGCGCGAATACCGGCCTTGACGTGCTCCGCCAGCTCGCGCAGGTTGTAGTTGCACGGCATGGTTTCGATCCACGTGTTGGCCACGCCGATGATGGGTTTCTTCAGGTCCTCATCGGTGAAGCCGATGGCCTTGAGCATGGCGCGCGCGGGCGCACGGTCCCGCCCCTGGGTGATGGTGTAGCTCTGCAGTTTCATGTGAAATTCTATGGTAGCGGATCAGAGGAAGGGGAACCGTTTATGTGCGGTAGGGTTGACAATCCAATGTGCTCCATCGCGGAGTTTCCGACGGATAGCATGCGTTTTCTCTCCGTACACTATTCCGTGTGAGGGTTCGTCTGGTTTCGGGTCCCGTGCCACCGATTGATTGAGTGAGCGTGCATGCGTTGCGGTAATAGCCGCTAGTCCGAAGCCGGCATAGCCGCGAATTGCCTCAGCGGGCTCGCGGCCAGCCTCTGCCATCACCGAGCTCAGATTCACCGAAAGCTCCCGATCCCTGAATGCCGCTGATGAGATGTTGGGATCGCCACTCTCGTCCCAGTTCACGTGATTGGGATGGATTCGGCGGAGAAGGCTTTCATCCCCAGGGATCGTAGGGTCATCTTCGAAGACGCGATCCGGCATGATGCGCCGCCGCTATTCCAGCGCGGAAATGATAGTACGAAGCAGGTGGCCTTCCTTAGGCAACTCATGATCACCCTCTTCCCCGCTCGCGCGGTTTCTGTAGTACAGAGAAGGCGATTCGCCGGGGTCGAAGACAATCTCCAGATCGATTCCTTTTCGGTGCCATTCCAACTGAAGCCCGCCGCTCGACAGCGGAACAACACGGGGAGCCGGGCTGTTCGGACCCAATACCGCATTCATGCAATCCATGGCCGCTTGGACAACACTCGGATCGATCGTTCCAGCCCCGTAGCTATCCCAGTTCAGTGGCAGCGTCAGAAGGTCTACAAAACCCTGCATCAGAGGGTCGAACCACGTGGGCAACGGCTGTCCATAGTCCTGCCACGTGATCGTGTACTCTTGACCACGCGAAGAATACCCGCGGGTTCGCGCGATCAGATTCGGCTGCTGAGAACCCGCGACAGACCGTCGTTCTGCCCTGGAGAACTGGTCCAAATGTTTAGCTACGGCGCTAGACGCGAGAATTCCCCTTTCTTGTAGGCTCAGCTCAGCCGCTTCTGTTGTTCGCATCATTCTCTGATCCTCCAAACGCGATGCATTGCATTACTGGTTAACCTCGTGAACGTCCGGACAATCCACTCGCGTCCGATATCGAAGAAGTCCACGCCGTCGCCCACTTGACCGCGCGCGGTTAATTCCATGACATACATCGGATGGTTGTCGGTGGTCCTTACGGCAGGCTGCAGATCGACGTGCAGCCGCCCAATCGGCACCTCATCGTTGCCCGGGATCACGAATCGCACATGCATCCGCAGGTCCTCGGCAGGGCCGGGCGGAGTTAGATCCGAAGAACTCCAAAAATTAAAGATTTTCCCAAAGTCGCTGTAATGCTCCCAGCCTTCACCAGCCAGAATATGATTCACGTAAGTGATCTCGCATTGATTGACGGCCGGCTTCCCGAGTCGGTGTTTCTCAAGAAACTCCAGAAATATCCTGTAGTCGCGATCGAAATGTGGTCGGATCGTTTTCTCGTAACGGGGGTACTGTTCGCCCTCCCCTTCCTTGCGCCAGTTCTTGACGAATCGGCCGTTCTGAACCTGGATCATTTCATTGCCGCGTTCGTTGGTGAACCAGAGGCGCGGCACAGGTGGAGTCTCTAAGGTCTGTACGCGCAGGCCAACGCGAATAGCAGGGGCTTCCGGAAACTGTTCGCGGACGAGATCAAGCGGTAGCCGTTCCTCAGTCTTAGGAAAGGAATCCCGATACTCCCCCCAAAGAAGGCCGAGATGCGCCGTCTTAACCAGCAACAACGGGTCGAACTGGACAGACAGGACGGTTTCGACAACCGGAGGCTCGTCGAATTCCGGCAAATTGCTTGAGTGCCGTGGCATCAGCTTCAAAAAACAATTTTCATATAAATTGTTCTAGCACTCTGGGCTGATTGTACGGTAGTTGCCTGTGCCAGGTCAACCGGCACCGTAGAGTGATGCGCGGGCGCACGGTCCCGCCCCTGGGTGATGGTGTAGCTCTGCAGTTTCATGTGAAATTCTATGGTAGCGGATCGCGTTACGATGGGAACATCGTCCCGCAAAACATCGTCTAACTTGGAAACCCGTGACGCGTTCTTCCAAAATCACACTGGCAGTAGTGGCCGCTCTGCTCATCGCGGGCGGCGTGGCGGGCGGGCTCCGCTGGAGCCGCCGCAATCTGGTCACCGTCCAAACCGGCGTGGCGATGAAGGGCGATCTGACCGCCGTAGTGACCGCCTCGGGCGAAATCAAGCCTCGCAATTACATCAACTTAGGCGCGAACGCCCAGGGGCCGATCACGGAGCTGCTGATCAAGGAAGGCGACCGGGTGCGCAAGGGCCAAGTAGTCGCGCGCATCGAGCACATCCAGCCCGCCGCGGATGTGGACGCGCAAAGGGCTGCGGTGGCCTCCGCCGTGGCGGACGCGAACGCCTTTGAAGCGGCGCTGAAGACCCAGGATCAGGCCATCGCCACCGCGCAGGCCACGCTCGACAAATCGAAATCCGATCTCGACCTTGCGCGGCTCAACTACGAACGTTACGAGCAGTTGTATAAGGCGCAATTGATCGCCCGGCAGGAGTATGAGCAGATGAAGGCCAACTTCACCTCGGCCGAGGCCGGCGTTCGCGCCAGCGCCGCGCAAGTCTCGCAGGTGCAGGCGCAGCGCACCCAGATGGTCGCCCAGCTTGCCAGTGCGCAGCGCCGCATCACTCAAGCCGAGGCGGGCCAGACGCGCCTGGCCGATGTGCTCGCCAAGTTCGACGTGGTCGCGCCCATCGATGGCATGGTGACCAATCTGCCGGTGCGCGTGGGCGAGACGGTGGTGCCGGGCATCCAGAATTCCGCCGCCTCTACCGTGATGACCATCGCCGACATGTCGCTGATCACCGCCGAGGTCAAAGCGGATGAGACCGACATCGTGAGCGTGCAGCTCGGGCAGGATGCCACCATCACCATCGACGCCATGCCCAATCGCGTGTTTCGCGGGAAGGTGATCGAGATCGGCAACACGGCCATTCTGCGTTCCTCGGGTCTCGCGGCATCACAGAGCGCGACCTCCAGCCAGGAGGCCAAGGACTTCAAAGTGGTGGTGGCGCTGGACGATCCGCCGGACGAGATTCGACCCGGCCTCTCGTGCACCGCCAAGATCGTCACCGCGACGCGGCACGACGTTCTTTCAATACCGATCCAGGCGCTGACGGTGCGCAAAAAGAGCGAGCTTGAGACCGCTTCCGGCGTCCCCTCAGCCCGAGCCCAGAGCGAGGAACTGCAAGGCGTATTCCTGGTCAACAACGGCCGCGCGGAGTTTCGCAAAGTGGAGACCGGCATCACCGGGCCGAGCGATATCGAGGTGACCGGCGGCCTGCAACCGGGCGAGGAGATCATCACCGGAAGTTACAAAGTGATCCGCACGCTTCGCAATCAGGCGCGCGTAGTCGTGGACAACAAACCGCCGCCCGCGGGCGGACCTTCCAGCTAACGCGTATGGCCAACGTGGCGAGTCTCGATAAAATCGAACGCGGCGAGCAGTTGAAGCGCGACGGCATCCTGATTCGCACCTGGGATCTTCGCAAGAATTATGTGATGGGCGATCAGGAGATCCACGCGGTCTCGGGCATCGATCTCGAAATGAAGAAGGGCGAGTACGTGGCCGTCATGGGGCCATCGGGCTCCGGCAAATCGACCTTGATGAACCTGATTGGTTGCCTGGATACGCCCAGCTCGGGCCTGTACTACCTGAATGGAAGCCTGGTCAGCGATATGAACGACGACCAGCTTGCGCGCATCCGCAACCAGGAGATCGGATTCGTGTTCCAGACCTTCAATCTGCTGGCGCGCGCCACCGCCCTGCACAATGTGGAGCTGCCGCTGATCTACGCGGGCATCAACCGTAAGGAGCGGGAAGGGCGCGCCAAGGAAGCGCTGCGCGAGGTCGATCTCGAGCCGCGCATGAACCACAAACCGAGCGAGCTATCCGGCGGCCAGCGCCAGCGCGTGGCGATCGCGCGCGCACTGGTCAATCACCCGTCTCTCCTGTTGGCCGACGAACCAACCGGCGCGCTAGACACCGCCACCGGCAACGAGATCATGGCGCTATTCGACCGCCTGCACTCGCTAGGCAATACCATCATCCTGGTGACCCACGAAAACGACATCGCCATGCGCGCCCGCCGCATCATCCACATTCGCGACGGCCAAGTGGAGCGCGACGAAAAAATCAGGTAGGAGGCGGGCTCGCCCGGCCCGCGATTCGCTGGCGAATAATGATATCCCGCCGGTGAGCGACCTCGCATCGACGCTGTGGCGCCCCCCCGCGCCCTGCACCTTTTATGGTACATATGGTAGCTGGAGAGGGCGATGGCATATGATCCGCCGCCACGAAAAATTCCCCTCATCTTTTTCCGCACGGAAGCCGGCACTGAGCCAGTGCGAGAGTGGCTAAAGGGATTGCCGGAAGTCGAGCGCCAAGCCATAGGGAGGGACCTGCTACGGGCGCAATGGCGGTGGCCGGCGGGCATGCCACTGTGTCGCCCGTTGCAGGATGGGCTGTGGGAAATTCGGACCCATCTTCCGAGCCGGCGGACGACACGGGTGCTGCTCTGTTTGTACCGCGGGCATTTGGTCGCCTTGCATGGATTTATCAAGAAGACGCGCAGGACGCCGGATGACGATTTGGCGTTGGCGCGCAGGCGTCGGAAGGAGTTGGAGCAGTGAGCAAGAAAAACATGGGTTCGAGCATTGATGATTTCCTCAAAAAGGAGGGCCTGTTTGAAGAGGCCCAGACCCAGGCGATCAAAGAGGTCGTGGCGTGGCAGCTCTCCGAGGCCATGAGGAAAAAGAAAATCTCGAAAGCGCGCATGGCCACGCTGCTGAAGACAAGCCGTACGCAGGTTGATCGCTTACTCGATCCGAAGAATGATGTGACACTTTCGAGCCTCCAACGAGCGGCGGCGATCGTCGGGCGTCGGGTCACGATCGAACTGGTGTAGGAGGCGGGCTCGCCCGCCGCGGCCCTACTGCGCGATTCCCGCTTTCTTGAAATCCCCGGCCTTGAAGTAAGCGATGGTCGCCGGGTCCATGTATTTCCTCACCGTCGCGTTGAGTTGCGCCACCGTGAGCGCGGAGATCTTGGATTCGAGATCGGCCTGGCGCGTCATGGTCCAACCGTACTGCGCGTTGCGCGCCAGCTCGCCGGCGAGGCCGCCGTCCTGGGAGCGCCCCAGCGTCCTCTGCTCCAGATACGCCTTCTTGGCGGCCGCGACTTCGTCCTCGCTGAACCCATCCTTCAGCAGGTTGGCGACCTCATCTTTGAAGGCCGCCTCCACTTTCAGCACGTTCTCCGGCGCGGCGATCGCTTGCACAAACAACTGCCCGTATTTGGATTTGACGCCCGCCTGGAAGCCGCTGCCCACGCCGTAGCTGAGGCCGTCCTTCTCCCGGATACGCCGCCACAAGCGGCTCTTCAGATCGCCGCCGAACATCCGGTTGGCCAGCACCATGGCCGGGTAGTCGGGGTCGTCTTCGTTGAGCGCCATCGTCGTGCCGGCCGCGAAGAGAGCGTTGGCTTTGTCAGGAGTCTCGATCATCCGGTTCACCGGCTCGATCTTCTGCCACGTCCGCGTCACTTGCGTGTAGGGAGCCGGGCTCTTCCAGCCGCCGAACTCCTCTTGAGCGATCTTGCGGACCTCGGCCGGATCGAAGTCGCCCACCACCGCCAGCTCCGCGTTCGACGCGCCAAAGAAATCGGTGTAGAATTTCTTGGCGTCGGCCAGCGTGACTTTGTTCAAATCCTCCAGATCCTCTTCGATGGTGGTGACCGCGCGCGGATCGCCCTTGGGGAAGGGAGCGAAGTGACGCCGCAAGGCAATAGGCGCGAGCGCTTGGGGCTCCCCGCGGTTATTTTCGGTGCGGCCCAGCGACGCCTGCCTGAGCTGCTCGAATTCGGTTTCAGAAAAGGCAGGCTGCCGCAACACTTCAGCCGCCAGCCGCAACGCCGCGGGGAAACTCGCGCGCACGGTGGAGACGTTCATGTTGGCGTCGGTGCCGGAGGCGTTCACCACCATCTGCGTCTTCAGCTTGTCGAGTTCGTCTTGAAGCTGCTGCCGGTTATGCTTCTGCGTGCCGCGCATCAGCAACGCACCGGCGAATTGCGCCGCCGTGCCCTTGCCGAAAACGCTCTTCTCATCGCCATAGTGAAGCGCGAGCGTAGCCGTCACCCCGCCGCCGCGGGTCTTTTTGGGAAGCATCACCAGCTTCATCCCGTTAGCGAGGGTCACGCGCTCGGTGCGCGAATCGATGTTGGCCGGCGAAGGATCAAATGCCTCGCCTGCCTCTACCGCAGCGCGCCCCGCATAATTCTTGAGCATTCCCTCCACATCCGGCGTGGAAGCAACCTCAGTCCGATCTGGGTTCTCAGTGGGGATGAACTCGCCAATCGTCCGATTGGACGCCTTCAGGTACTTTTTCGCAACGCGCGCCACATCCTCCGGCGTAACTTTCTCGATGCGGTCGCGATTCAGGAACATCAGCCGCCAGTCGCCCATCGACGACCACTCACTCAGGATCAGCGCCACACGCTGCGAATTGTTGAACGTCAGCTCAAAATCCTTGAGCATGCGCGTGCGGATCCGGTCGACTTCCTCTTTACTGGGCGGTTCTTTCGCAACTCCGTCCAGCACATCGATCATGGTCTTGCGCACATCATCGAGTGAGCCTTCCTTGCGCACGTCGGCCCGGAACAGCAGGTAGCCAGGATCGCGAAGCTGGTTGTTTTCTCCGCGCACCGAAACCGCCTTCTTCGATTCCACCAGCGCCTTGTACAAACGGCCGGAGGGCGCCTCATCCAGAATCGAGCTCAGCACATCGAGCGCGGGGGAATCCGGATCGGAGCCGGCCGGCGCATGATAGGCCGCCATGATCATCTGGTTGTCGCCCACCCGGCGCAGCATCACTTCGCGCTCACCGTCCTGCACCGGCTCCTCGGTGTAAGTCGGGATTAGTTTGCGTGCCGGCTTCGGAATCGCACCGAAGGTACCCTTGATCAACGCCAGTGTCTTGTCTGGATCAAATTTGCCGGCGACAATCAGAATCGCGTTATCGGGCTGATAATAATTGCGGTAAAAAGCCTGCAAGCGCTCGATGGGCACGTGCTCGATGTCGGAGCGGGAGCCGATGGCGCTGCGCCCGTAACTGTGCCACAGGTAGGCGGTCGAAACCACGCGCTCCTCTAAAATGCGCCCCGCGTTGTTCTCGCCACGCTCAAATTCGTTGCGTACCACCGTCATCTCGGTGTCCAAATCTTGCCGCGAGACCCGCGAATTCACCATGCGGTCGGCTTCCATCTCCAGCGCCCATCGCAGATTTTCGTCAGTCGAGGTCAACGTTTCGAAGTAGTTGGTGCGGTCGTAGGATGTGGTGCCGTTGAACTGCGCGCCGTGATTGCTCAGCTCCGGCATAATGCCCGGGCGCGTCGCCGTGCCCTTGAACAGCATGTGCTCGAGCAGGTGCGCCATGCCGCTCTCCCCGTAGCCCTCGTATCGCGAGCCCACCAGGTAGGTGACGTTCACGGTCACCGTGGGCTTGGAGCTGTCCGGGAATAGCAGCACCTTCAGGCCGTTATCGAGGCGATACTCGGTAATCCCTTCGACTGAGGTGATTTTGTTTTGGGTAAATCCTGTCGGGGCCAGGCCCAGCCCGGCCAACAATGCGAGCGCCAAAGTGAGCCGTCTCATGGTTCCTAGACTATCAGACGGCGCAGGAACCGTTGTGTCTCGCTGTTACTAATGTTTGCCGTCGTGCTTATCGCGGTAGATCTTCCGGCTCAACACGTTCTGCTGATGGTTGATCTGCCGCCGCTCCTGCGGAGACAGGCCGCCGCCAGTCGCGCGGTCGTGCCGAATCTGCTTATTGAGCCGCGTTTCCTGATGCTCGAGCTGCGAAGTCTCTTTGGGCGTGAGGGAGCCGTTCTCGACCCCTTCCCCGATCCGGTCCTGCTGGTTTTCCTGCCGCTGGCGGATCTGCGCAAAGGAGGCCGTCCCCGTCAGCAGCGCGCCCATCATGACACCCAGAATCATTCGTTTCATAGTCGTTTTTCCTTTCCTCCGTAGGAGGCGGGCTTGCCCGCCTCTGTATTCTCAAACCAACATCGACCGCCGGAAGTTTCTCCGCGGCGCGTTAAAATCACGTCATGAAGCCAGTCGCCGTGGTCGCGTTGTCGGCCCTGGGTTGTGCGCCGGTGCAGGCCCAGTCCGCAAAACAAAAAATAGAACCGCAAGAATCGGATGGCGGCGCCGCGCATAGTGTCGAAAGCTGGAACCATGCATAACGTATTCGAACAACGCATCCGGAAGGTCTGCGACTACATCCGCGCTCACTCCGATGAGAACCTCCGCCTCGACAGTCTGGCCGAGCGGGCGAGTCTGAGCCGATTCCATTTTCAGCGCAGCTTCAAGGCCGTAGTGGGGCTGACCCCTAGGCAGTTCGTCGAAGCCAGCCGCCTGGAAAAGCTCAAAGGCCATTTGCGCGCCGTCCCTTCGCAATCACGGTTGGAGGTCTACCGGAGGGCCGCGCGTCCCTCGGTGACCGACGCGATCTATGAGGCCGGCTTCGGTTCCAGCAGCCGTGTATATGAGCGGGTGGACACGCGCCTGGGCATGACTCCCGCTCAATATCGCGAGGGCGGGAAAGACGTCGCCATCTCTTACGTTTCGGTCGATTCGGTCCTGGGCCGCATGATGATCGGAGCTACGGACCGCGGCCTCTGCTTCGTTCAGTTCGCCGAACGCGATGAGGATCTGCTGGCGCTTCTCCGCGCCGAATATCCCGCCGCGCGGCTGGAGCCGATGCATGCGCCGCATCCCGAGCCGTTCGAGCGCTGGATGATTGCGCTACGCGAGCACCTCGCCGGACAGCAGCCGCGCCTCGATCTGCCGCTCGATCTTCGGGCGACGGCATTTCAGATGAAGGTGTGGCGATACCTGCAGTCGATCCCCTACGGCAGCGTTCAGTCCTACTCGGAGGTGGCTGCCGCCGTGGGCCAGCCCCAGGCCGCCCGCGCCGTGGCCCGCGCCTGCGCCGCAAATCGCGTAGCCCTGGTCATCCCTTGTCACCGCGTGATCCGGGGCACCGGCGAATTGGGCGGCTATCGCTGGGGCCTCGAGCGCAAGCGCGCGCTCATCGATCGGGAGCGCAGATCGATGATAGCCCTGAGTCATTGACGAACCGGAGCAGGCACTCTACACTGAAAGCGGACTTCCTATCATGAAGACGAGCCCAAGCCAAGAGCGAACCGGACGCGTGGGGCAGCGCCGCCAGGTAGTGATTCCACGAGAGATCCTCGAAACCCTCAAGCTCCGGGCTGGGGACTTGGTAGCATTCGCCACGCAAAAAAATGGCGTGCTAATAAAACCTAAACGCATGGTTGGTCCCGATGACACTCTGTCGCCCGCGGAAGCCAAGATCGTGCGCCGCGGCGAGGCGCAGCTCAAGCGTGGAGAGTCGAAACCATGGCGCGTGGTGAAGCATGCGCTTTCGCGTTGAGCTTTCCCGCGAAGCCCAAAAGCAGCTTTCCCAGTTCCCACGCGACGTGCGGGAACGGTTGGAGCACGCCATTGATGAGTTTGAAGAGAAGGACGACTCCCAATGGAGCAACATAAAGTCGCTGCAAGGAGCCGAGTGGAAGGGACGGCTGCGCAAGAAAGTCGGCCCGTACCGGATCATTTTCAGGAAATATCCAGAGCGCGGCGCGTTGGAAATTTCCGCCATACTCATCAGATCCAAAGACACCTATCGATAGCGCCGAGCTTGACACTCCACACTCCCCGGCGATAGCATAACGGCGAGTTGCAAACGAAAATGCGGATCACGAAATTGTGCGGACGATGGATGATTGCGGGAGGCCTCCTTTCACTTGCGGCTCTGCCGGCGGCGGGCCAGACCGCGGCGTACAAAGCACCGCGCACGGCCGATGGCAAGCCCGACTTGAACGGGATCTGGCAGGTTCTCAACACCGCCAATTGGGACCTCCAGAGCCACGCGGCCGGACCCGGCTTGGTGGTCGCCTTGGGCGCGGCCGCGGCCATTCCTCCGGGTCAGGGTGTGGTCGAGGGCGATCAGATCCCTTATCTGCCCGCAGCCGCGGCGAAAAAGAAGGCCAACTTCGACAACCGGCTGACGCTCGACCCGGAAGTTAAGTGCTACATGCCCGGTGTGCCGCGCGCCACCTACATGCCCTTCCCTTTTCAAATCGTGCAGAGCACCAAGTTCATCATGATCGCGTATGAGTACGCCAACGCGACCCGCACCATTTACATGGAAGATCCGGGCCCCAGCCCGATCGATTCCTGGATGGGCCAGTCGGTTGGCCATTGGGAAGGCGACACGCTGGTGGTCGACGTCAAAAGCTTGAACGACCAGACCTGGTTTGATCGCGCTGGGGATTTTCACAGCGATGCCCTGCATGTAGTCGAGCGCTACACGCGCACCGGTCCCGGCGTCCTTGCCTATGAAGCCACCATCGAGGATCCCAACGTGTTTTCGCGGCCCTGGAAGATCACCATGCCTATCTATCGCCGTCTGGAGAAGAACGTCCAGTTGATGGACTTCAAGTGCGTGGAGTTCGTCGAAGAGTTGCTCTACGGCAAATATCGCAAGCGGCCCGCCAAGTAAGCGTACAACGGCAGTTGCGAGGGTGAAGAAATGAAGCTCGGAGGCTTCACTTATGATCATCGCCGTCACCGGGTCATCCGGATTCATCGGGCGCCGCCTGACCCAGCGGCTGCGCACCGAGGGTCACACGGTGCGCGAGATCTCACTGCGTAGAGGGCCGGTGATCGTCCCGGTATGCCATGCGGTGGTTCATTTGGCCGGCGAGCCCGTCGCCCAAAGATGGACCCGGTCTGCGCGCGACCGGATTCGCAATAGCCGCGTGGAAGGCACGAAATTCCTAGTCAAGGCCTTGAGCGAGCATCCGCCGCCGGTGCTGATCAGCGCGTCCGCCATCGGATACTATGGCTCGCGAGGCGGCGAGATTTTGACTGAGACGTCCAAGCCCGGCGGCGACTTTCTCGCGCAGGTGGTGATCGGGTGGGAGCGGGAGGCGCGCTCCGCCGAACAGTTCGGTGTCCGCGTTGTGCCGCTGCGTTTCGGGGCGGTGCTTGGCCGCGGTGGCGGCGCGCTGAAAAAGATTCTGCTTCCGTTTCGGCTGGGCCTGGGCGGCAGGCTTGGCAGCGGCCAACAGTGGATGTCCTGGATTCACCTGGACGATCTCATTGCGCTCATCGGTTTCGCCATCGAGTCGGAGCAATGTAAGGGAGTGATGAACGCCGTGGCGCCTCATCCCGTGACGAATGACGAATTCACGCACGATCTTGCTCGCGCGCTGCATCGCCCGGCCGTCTTCCCAGTGCCGGAATTCGGGCTCAAACTGCTGTACGGCGAAATGTCGCAGGTAATCCTAGGAAGCCAGCGCGTCGTACCGGAAGCCGCTCTACAGGCCGGCTTCCAGTTTCGTTTCGCGGAGCTCGGCCCCGCATTACGGCAGATTGTGGCCTAAGTTTCGCGGGCTGACGCGGCCTGGTTCGGCTCCCACAAAACCTCGGGCATCCCCAAGGTGTGATTCACCCAGCGGCTCCACACGAACATCGCGTCGCTCAATCGGTTCAGATACCGGATCGCCTCCGGAGGAACCGAGTCCGTCCGCGCCAGCGCGACCAGCAGGCGCTCGGCCCGCCGGCAGACGCTGCGCGTGACGTGCAACTCGGCGTTGAGCCGCGTGCCTCCCGGCAGCACGAAGCTCCGCAACGGCGGAAGATCTTGGTTCATCGAATCGATCTCGCGTTCGAGCAGGGCCACTTCGGCCTCCGTCACGCGCGGCTGCTTGGGATGCACATCTTCGGGCAGGGTCGCCAGAATGGAGCCCAGGTTGAACAACTCATGCTGCACGCGCCGCAGAATCGTGGCCAGCGCCGCCAGTTTTGGCTGTTCCCCGCAAGAAACCGCCGCCAGGCCGAGGAAGGCATTTAGTTCGTCGATCACGCCGTAGGCTTCGATGCGCGCGGCATCTTTGCCGACGCGTTGTCCGCCCACCAGGCTGGTCTCACCCGCGTCGCCGCGTTTGGTGTAGATGCGGTTCAGCGCCAGGCGCGGCTCGTTGAAAGGTTTCTCCGGCACATCCTTATTGTGAAATAAAAAAAGGGGGAAGCGGCCTCCGAGATCCGCCTCCCCGGCTGAAGGGAACTCCCCGGCTTACTTCTCGACAATGTCCGTTTTCATCGGACCCAGCGCTCCCAGCAAGTCGCCCTTCTCCTTCTCACCTACTTCGTATATACGAGGCAGGGGCGGGATCGGATTTAGAAAAACGGTGCCGGAGTGCTACAATCCTCCCCCAGATGCTATGAGACACGCGATGAGAGAGCCTGCGGCAGTTGATACCGCCGTGAGCAGCGGCGCGTTCGGTTGGCTGTCCGATCTGACGGCCAGGGAGAGGCGCGCCTTTACGGCCTGCGCCGGCGGCTGGGCGCTCGACGCCATGGACGTGCAGATGTACAGCTTCGTCATCCCCACGCTCATCGCCATCTGGGGCATCACCCGCGGGCAAGCGGGGATGCTCGGGACGGCGGCTCTGCTGGTGTCGGCCGCGGGCGGATGGTTGGCCGGATGGTTCGCCGACCGCTTCGGCCGCGTGCGAACGCTGCAAGTGGCGATCCTGTTTTTCGCGGCATTCACGTTCCTGTCGGGGCTCGCCCAAAATTTCGAGCAGTTGTTCGCCGCCCGCGCGCTCATGGGGATTGGCTTTGGAGGCGAATGGGCCGCGGGCGCGGTCCTGCTCGGCGAAGTGATCCGCGCCGAGCATCGCGGCAAAGCCCTCGGTCTCATGCAAGCCGGATGGGCCGTCGGCTGGGGGGCAGCCGCGCTGCTGTACGCTTTCTTCTTCTCGGTGCTGCCTCCAGAAACCGCCTGGCGCGCGCTGTTCCTGATCGGCATCCTACCCGCGCTGCTCGTGTTCTTCGTGCGCCGGTATGTGGAGGAGCCCGAGGTCTATTGTCAATCGCGCGCCGAACTCGCCGCGAGCGGCGACCATCCGTCGTTCTTTGAAATTTTTCGGCCGCCGCTGTTGCGGGTCACGTGCCTGGGCGGGCTGATGGGAACCGGCGCGCAGGGCGGCTACTACGCCGTTACTACCTGGCTTCCGACTTTTCTTCGCACCGAGCGCCATTTGTCGATCCTCGACTCGGCCGGATATCTTGCCGTTTCGATCGCCGGCGCGTTCTGCGGCTATCTGACCGGCGGTTATCTCGCCGACCGCATCGGGCGGCGACTCACGTTCCTAGTGTTCGCCACCGGCGCAGGCTCAGTCGCGATTCTATACACCATGGTTCCGTTCAGTGATCGAGCCATGCTGGTTCTGGGTTTCCCTCTCGGCTTTTTCGCCTCCGGCGTGTTCAGCGCGATGGGTCCATTCTTCACCGAGCACTTTCCTACGCGAGTGCGCGGCGTCGGCCAGGGCTTCGCCTACAACATCGGCCGGGCGACGGGTGCGTTGTTTCCGGCGCTGGTCGGAATTCTTTCCGCGAAGATGCCGCTAGGCGAGGCCATTGGATTATTTGCCGGCATCGCCTACGCGACGATGGCCGTCGCCGCGTTTCTATTGCCCGAAACGCGCGGCAAAGTCCTGACGGTCTGAGTGGCGCACGATTCATCGTGCCGCTGTGGGCTTCAGACCACAGCTTGCGCGCTACGCCGGAATCTTCGGGACCACCAGGTGAAACAGCTTCATCGACGCGCCATCCGCCGCCTGAATGGTCGCGCTTTCCGATGGCCCCAGATACACGCCCGCGCCCTTGGAAACATCGTAATCCTTGTTTTCAAGGTTGATGCGCCCCTGCCCTTCCATCAGGTAGATGAGCTGGTGCTTGTCGGAGCTCTCGGCCTTGAATTTTTCGCCCGACCCCAGCCAGCGCAGCATCCCGAGCACGTTCTTGGCGCCCGCCAGCGCGCCGTTCAGGATCTCGGTTGCTTCGCCCTGCGGAGTTTTCTGTCGCGGCAGCTTGTTTGTATCGATAAATGTCAGCGCCATAAATAATTCCTTCTAAGTTTGCACCCACACGCGGCCATCCACGCGCTCCCAGCGCAAATCGTCGGGCGTGCCGTCCAGAATCGTGGTCACGAAGCGGTTGGGCGCTTGAAATTCAAAATAGAACAGCGGGCTTTCGGTGGCGCGCAGGCGATGCTTCTCTTCGGCCGGAATGAAAACCATGTCGCCCGGGCCGACCTTCCGCACTCCCTCCTCGCTCTCTACCGTTCCGTTGCCCTCCATGATGAAGTAGAAATGCTCGCAGTTGGCGTGCAGATGATATGGCGAGGAGCCGCCTTTCACGTAATGCATCACCCCGGCCAGCATATCGTCGATGTTGGTCAGTTCCTTGTTGACGAAGAAAGTTCGCTCGCGGCCCGGCACCACCGAGACTAGCTTCGGCAACTCGTCTTCATTAAAAATGTATGCCATATTTATTCTCCTTATGCTTGAACCGCAGTCCGCCCCCACAGTTCCCTGCTGGCGATGCGCGCGCCTTCGGCCATCGCTTCCAGTTTGGCCCACATGATCGAAGGATGAACGCGGCGGTTGAGCTCTTCCTGCGCGAAGCCGCAATCGGTGCCGGCGATGATGTTCTCGCGGCCGACGCACCCCGCGAACCGGAGCAGCCGTTCCGCCACCAGCTCGGGATGCTCCACCAAATTTGTGCCGTGGCTGACGACTCCGGGAACCAGCACCTTGCCCGCGGGCAGCTTGACGTTTTTCCACACCTGCCATTCGTGTTCATGACGCGGATTCGCCGCCTCGATCAAATACGCGCCCGCCTTGACCTTCAGAATCAGATCGACGATTTTCTTGAGCGGAACGTCGGTGGTATGCGGCCCCGGCCAACTGCCCCAGCACACGTGGTAGCGAATGCGGTCTTCCGGGATTCCCTCCAGCGCATGATTGAGCACCTCGACGTGCCGCGCCAGCCATTTATAGTAGTCGTCGAAACTCGCCGGAGGCACCATGCGGTCGTAGGTCACCGCCGCGCGCGCGTCATCCACTTGCAGAAGGATGCCCGATTCCGCAATGGTTCGGTATTCGGTTCGCAGAGCCTCGGCCAGCGCCACCACGCACTCTTCATCGTCCTTGTAATATTCGTTCTTGCGATCTGGAATCGCGCTCGACGGCGCAGCCACCGGCAGGAACGCCTCTTCCACATTGACGCCCTGCAAACCCGCTTTCAAATTATCGATATCGCGCTGCAGTTCGGCCTGGCCCGTGTATCTTATGGGCGCGACGCACACTGCGTCCATCTGGGTCACGTTCGACCACGCCGCAGTGGCCCGCTTGCCCTCGAGTTCGTCGTAAAAGTCCTTGAAGCGCTCGCGATCCGCGCCCCGCGCGAAGGGACTCCCGCCCGCTTTCACCGGCCGCATTTCGAAGCCGCTCAGCCGCTTCAATGCGTACAGCGACCAACTCGTGGACTTGCCGAATTCACCGTCGTTGACGATATCCACGCCGGCCTGGGCCTGTTGCCGAACCACCTCGGCCACCGATTCTTTGAGCGATTTCGCGTACGCTTGTTCGTCAACCACCCCGCCGCTCTGCCGGGCGCGTATCGACTCCACCAACTGGGGAGGCCGAATCAAACTGCCGACGTGCGTGGATAAAATCCGGTTCGTACTGCGCTTCATGATGGCGGACATACCGCTCCCTCACGGTCGCGGCTCCGTAACTGAGCCGCGCACGTCAGTAAGCGGTCCGTTCTGAATTATACCAGCGCCTTTTACGAGGCAACCGAAACTGCTTGATGGAGCGGCTCAGCCTTGTGATCCAGAATGTCGCGCAGAGCTTTTGGATCGAGCTCATGTTCCCAACGCGCCACTACCACCGTCGCGACGCCGTTGCCGAGCATGTTGACGCAGGCGCGGCACATGCTCATGAAGCGGTCGATGCCCAAGATCAACGCCATGCCGGCCACGGGAATCGTGGGGATCACCTGCAGCGTCGCCACCAGAGCGATGAACCCAGCGCCCTGCACACCGCTCGCGCCCTTGGAGGTAAGAACGGCCACCCCCAGGATCGTGAGCTGCTGCGCCAGCGTCAGCGGCGTGTTGGTCGCCTGCGCCACAAACAGCACCGCCAGGGTCATGTACATGCTGGT
>Ga0210384_10002733_pt1 | contig 21224 bp, 12 predicted proteins | sample IncBWH2MmetaG_FD_160574 | JGI IMG/M metagenome (GOLD analysis project Ga0210384, IMG submission 160574) | Forest soil microbial communities from Barre Woods Harvard Forest LTER site, Petersham, Massachusetts, United States - Inc-BW-H-2-M | ecosystem: Environmental > Terrestrial > Soil >...
CCACGCGCAAAGGCAGCGCCGGTGAATCCATCGCGATGAACCTCGCCCCCGAATTTGAAGGCGTGCTTCCCCCAAGTGTAGGAGACGTGGTCAACAAACTGGAACCGCGTGTCGGGTCCCTGAATCTTGGGCCAGACAAAGCCGCCCAGCGTGTTGGGGGCGATGAATTGGGGCAGGGTGATCAGCGGCAATCCGCCAAATAGTGGATTGGTGACGCCGGTGTTGAGTCCATAGGAGGACGCAGGCACATTGTGATCGGCGGTGAAGGTAGGCTGGTACAGCCGGTTGTACCCGAAACGGGCTTCATTAACCCAGTAGGAATTTGGGACGTAGGCCCAATTCACGCCGAAGACCTGCGCGCGGGTGTGAATGAGCGTCAACCAAATCGGCTGCACTTCCTGCGCGTCGTCCACGGTACCCTTGTTGTTGCCGAAGAAATATCTACCGCTGATGGTGTGGCGGTCGTTGATGCGGTAATCGATCTTGCCTACGGCATTGTCGGCGTTGACGACGTTCGGGAATCCGATATTCACTAGGCCAGGGGCGACGGTCTGATTATTCAGCGGAAAGCCTTTACCGTTGCACATGGTCGTCGCCGGTGGCGTAAATTGGCACCCGGCCACTTGTAGGCTGACCGGACTGACATCGGGCGACATGCCGGCCAGAAAGGCCGCGTGAACATCGGCGATCGCATCAGGGATGCTGTTCGCACAGTCGCCAACGGAGATAAACGTGCAGTTCGAGGCGGGATTATTGGGAAACGGGACGGTGTTGGGTTGGCCTTCGACAAAGGAATTGCCGACTTTGTAGCGCTGGCCTTCATAACCGCCAAAGAAGAAGAGTTTGTCTTTGATGATGGGGCCGCCCAGCGTGGTGCCGAATTGCTTCAAGCTCCTTGGCGTCTTTGGCGAACCCACCGGGTTGAAGAAGTTGCGCGCATCGAAGATCGTATCGCGGTAGAAGCCATAGCCTGTACCGTGAAGGCTGTTTGTTCCGGATTTCAGTCCCACATTGACGATGGTGCCCGGCTTCCATCCATATTCCGCCGAAGGGTTCTGCTGGACGTTGAACTCCTGGATGGAATCGATCGGAAGTATGGTGGCTGAATCGCCGGCGATGCCCGCGCCATTGATGATGCTCTGGCCGGAAAACGGCTCGCTGTTGAACAGTCCGTCGATCAGATATGCATTGTCCTCGGCTCTCAGGCCATTTGTGCTGGTGGTGGAAAAGCCGCCGCCGGGATAGCGTATGACGCCCGGACGGAGCTGAATTAGATTTTCGTAGTTGCGTCCATTCAAGGGGAGATCGTTTATCTCTTCATTGCTCAGTGTGCCGCCAAGTGTCGCGGACGTGGTGTTAAGAAGCGGTACCTGCTCGGTGACCACGACTGTTTCCGCGGCATCGCCTGGTTGCAACAGGATGTCCACGCGGACATCGGTCGCCACCTCTATCTGAATGTTCTGCCGCTCGTAGGTTTTGAAGCCCTTGGCTTCGGCGCGCACCTTGTACATTCCCGGAAGCAGATCAGGCGCGACAAACTCTCCCGCCTGATCGGTGGCGAGCGAGCGCGTGAGGTTTCTCTGCACGTCCGTGATGCCGACCTGTGCGCCGACGATTACAGCATCCGATTTGTCATGAACGCTGCCCAAAATGCGACCTGTGTACGATTGCGAGTATAGGGGCAGGCTAAGCAGGAGCGCCCCAATGCCCGCGGCAAGAATCCGAGCGGAGGGCCGCGTTACAGTGGCCAACCGCGAACAGGTATGTGCTTCAAGGCAATTCATGCCAACCCCCTCAGGGCGAGATTGTATAGATTGTCGCTTGACATGCCCATCTGGTCTGGCAGCTGTACCACCATACATCAAAAACTGTCAAGAGCATTTATCCAACTGATTCGAATATGGTATGGTGGTTGAACCAAAAACCAAGTAGACTTTGGCTCCGCAATTGGCAGAAGGTCGACCAACACTTCGGAGAGCAAGAAATGGCCATCGCAACAACCAACCCCGCCTCTGGACAGGTCCTGAAAACATTTGAGGCTCTTTCCGGCGCGGAAATCGAAGCGAAACTTTGTCTTGCGGCAGAGGCATTTTCCAAACACCGCCGAGTCGCCATCGCTGAGCGCGCGCGCATCATGGTGAAAGCCGCGGAAATAATCGAGGCCGAAAAAGAGGCGCACGGCAGGATGATGACCCTGGAAATGGGCAAGCCAGTCCGCGCAGGCGTCGAGGAAGCGGCCAAGTGTGCCTGGGTATGCCGTTACTATGCGGAGAACGCCGAACGATTCCTGGCAGACGAAAAAGTTGAAACGCCCGCCACCAACAGTTTCATCCGTTACCAGCCGCTGGGGCCCATCCTGGCTGTGATGCCCTGGAATTTTCCATTCTGGCAGGTCTTCCGCTTCGCCGCGCCCGCGCTGATGGCTGGGAACGTCGGGCTGTTGAAGCACGCTTCGAACGTGCCGCAGAGTGCACTGGCCATCGAGAGTATTTTCCGGCGCGCGGGATTTGCAGAGGGCGTGTTTCAGACTCTGCTGATCAGCTCGAAGCAGGTGGAAGGAATTTTGAACGATCCGCGTGTTGTGGCGGCCTCTCTCACCGGAAGCGAGGAGGCCGGGATACAGGTAGGCGCCGCTGCTGCGAAAAAGATCAAGAAAGTAGTCCTCGAACTGGGCGGCAGTGATCCTTTCATCGTAATGCCGAGCGCAAATCTGGACGAAGCAGTGGCGACCGCCGTGAAGGCGCGTGTGCAGAACAATGGACAGTCTTGCATCGCGGCCAAGCGATTTATTGTCGCTGAGCCGATTGCCGACGAATTTGAACGCAAATTCGTGGCGCGGATGGAAGCTCTCAAGATCGGCGATCCCCTTGATGAAAGCACGGAGCTCGGCCCGCTCTCCACTGCGGACGGAGTGACCAGCCTTGATGCCGATGTTCAGAAGACCATCCGCGCGGGTGCACGCGTCTTGACCGGCGGAAAGAAACTGGATCGTCCGGGAAATTACTACGCTCCTACTGTGTTGACGGACATTCCGAAAGATTCGCCTGCTTACCGGGAAGAATTGTTCGGCCCGGTTGCATCTCTGTTCAGGGCAAAAGATTTGAAGGACGCTATTCGCATTGCAAATGACACGCGATTCGGATTGGGCGCGAGCGCGTGGACAAACGACGCAAAGGAACGCGAAACACTCATCAACGAAATTGAAGCCGGAATGGTCTTCATCAACCGTATGGTCGCTTCGGATCCGCGACTCCCGTTTGGGGGCGTAAAGAGTTCCGGGTACGGGCGCGAGCTTGGAGTTCACGGGATCCGGGAGTTCACGGACATCAAAACGGTGTGGGTGCAGGGCGCGAGTTGAACTAGTTGCGGAGCGAAGAATGTACAAGATTCTCCGGAGTTCCAGACTCTACGAGCAAATCATCGATCAAATCGAAGGCTCCATTCTGTCCGGAGAGCTTAAGGCCGGAGATCAATTGCCGGCCGAGCGCGAGCTGGCGCAGAAATTTGGAGTCAGCCGCACTGCGGTTCGCGAAGCGGTGAAAGCGCTACGGGAAAAAGGTTTGGTGGAGGCATATTCCGGGCGCGGCACTTTCATTACCAACGGTACTTCGCAGGCCATCCGACAATCCCTTGATTTGATGATGAAAATCGGGCAGCCCGACGGAGGCGTCCATCTGGCTGAAATGCGGCTGATCTTCGAGCCGGGAATCGCCGCGCTGGCCGCAACTCGCGTAGAGGAGCAGCATCTGACGGCCATGCGAGAAGCAATCGCGGTGATGGACGCTGCCAGGCAGAACCCGGACGCGTTTATCGAGGCCGACTTGGATTTCCACTTGGCGCTTGCTGAAGCGGCTGCAAACCCTATGATCTTGTCGCTGCTCGATTCCATTGTGGGTTTGCTTCGTGAGCAGCGCATGCGAATCTTCAATGTCGATGGCGGACCGGAGCGCGGCCAGTTTCACCATAAACGTATCCTGGCGGCCATCGAAAGTCGTAACCCGGAAAGAGCGCGCGAAGCTATGGAGGCGCATCTGCTGCAAGTCCATGAAGACTCGCAAGTCTCCTTCATAGGACGGGACAAGGCGTTTTCTAAACCGGCGTCGTAACCTGGGATTGGGAGCGATGGCGAACCTTGGATTCATCGGACTCGGGGTGATGGGCGGCCAGATGGTCAACAGGCTTCTCGATAAAGGTCACCTTGTGACCGGGTACAACCGCACGCGTGCTAAGGCCCAGTGGCTAACCGAACGGGGAATGAAGTGGGCAGATTCGCCTCGCGCTGTTGTGGCGGCCGCCGATGTAACCTTCGCGATGGTAACTAACGTCGCGGCGCTCCAGTCGATCGCGGAGGGCCCCGACGGTCTTCTGGCCGGGTTGAGCCAGGGCAAAATATTTGTGGACATCAGCACGGTGAGTCCTGCTGCCAGCCGCACACTTGCGGCCAAGGTCCGGGAAAAAGGCGCGGATATGCTCGACGCGCCCGTCTCTGGGAGTGTTATCACTCTGCAGGAAGGAAAATTGTCGGTGATGGTGGGAGGAAGGCGCGATACATTCGAGCGCGCCAAGCCATTGCTGCTGGATATCGGACCGAAGGTGACCCATGTCGGAGACAATGGCCTCGCTCTGTCCATGAAAATCGCGACGAATCTCAGTCTCGCTGTGCAGATGATGGCGTTTTCAGAAGGCTTGCTTCTGGCAGAAAAAAGTGGAATCGCGCGCGAGACGGCAGTCGACGTGTTGACTCACAGCGCGGTCGCTTCGCCGATGATTCAATATCGCGGTCCCTTCGTCCTGCGCATGCCGGAAGAAGCCTGGTTCGATGTCAACATGATGCAGAAAGACATGCTTTTGGCGATGGAGCTGGGACGGCAGCTGAATGTTCCCCTGCCCACGACTGCTGCGAGTAACGAATTTCTGACCGCGGCGCGCGGCATGGGCTGGGAGAACAAGGATTTCGCAGTGGTCTTCGACGTACTCGCTCGGATGTCGGGAGTATCCAAATGACAACGGCCACGAAACAACCTGCAGCAGAGGCCAGGCTTGCCGTGGAGAAATGGCTCCGCATGTACCGGCAGATGCTCAGCATTCGACTGTTCGAGGAGCAGGTTAATGAGCTTTACACGCGCGCATTGATGCCAGGCCTGGCGCATTTGTATGTCGGTGAAGAAGCAGTTGCCGTCGGGATCTGCGAGGCGCTGCGCCCAGACGACTACATCACCAGCACGCACCGCGGCCACGGCCATTGCCTGGCAAAGGGTGCGACGCCGGACCGGATGTTCGCGGAACTGCTGGGCAAGGAAGCGGGATACTGCCGCGGCAAGGGCGGGTCCATGCATATAGCGGACCCGGACACCGGAAACCTGGGAGCCAATGCGATCGTCGCGGGGAGCGCAGGAATCGCAACTGGTGCGGCATTTTCGGCGAAGCGCTTAGGGACCGGACAGGTTTCCGTCTGCTTCTTTGGCGAAGGAGCTCTAGGTCAAGGCGTCCTCTACGAAGTGATGAACCTTGCACAACTCTGGAGGCTGCCCGTGATTTACGTTTGCGAGAATAATCTGTACACGGAGTACACGCATTTCTCGGAGACGACGGCGGGCGACATTCTCGCACGTGCCACTGCATTTGGATTGCAGGCAAGAACCGTAGATGGTCAAGATGTGCGCGCCGTGCATGCCACTGCAACGGAATTTGCGGCGCGTGCGCGAACAGGAGGCGGCCCCGCATTCATTCTTTGCAACACCTACCGGTTCCGGGGCCACCACGTGGGTGATATCAACCGCGAATATTACCGCTCGAAAAAGGAAGAGCAACAGTGGGCCACGGAGCGTGACCCGATCAAAAACCTTGGCGATTGGCTGCTGGAACAAAACTATGCCGACCGGGCGCTCTTCGAGCAGCTTCATTCAGAGATCGAGGTGGAGATGAAAAAGGCTGTTGAGTTCGCAATCGCCGCTCCTTTCCCGAAACCCGATGAAGTGGACCAGGATGTGTATGCCTGAAGCGGCTCAGCGCGAAGTGACATTCGCGGAGGCAATTCGAGAAGCGCTCGCTGAAGAGATGCGCAGGGATTCGCGCGTCTGCATCCTTGGCGAAGACGTGGCGGAAGCAGGCACTCCCTTCAAAGTCCTGTCAGGTCTGGTTGAAGAATTCGGCAAAGACCGCGTGGTGGATACTCCCATTTCGGAAGCAGGGTTTACGGGGTTGGCAGTTGGCGCGGCGATGACCGGAATGCGTCCCGTGGTCGATATCATGTTCGGCGATTTCATCACCCTGACCATGGACCAGATGGCCAACCAGGCCGCCAAAGTCCATTACATGTCTGGAGGAAAATGGAAGGTTCCTATGGTAATGCGCACCACGCTCGGAGCAGCGCGCCGCTCCGCCGCGCAACACTCGCAGTCGCTGCATGCCTGGTTCAGCCACGTCCCGGGGTTGAAAGTTGCGTTGCCCTCAACCCCCTACGACGCGAAGGGGCTTCTGAAGACCGCCATCCGCGATGAAAATCCGGTCGTGTTTTTCGAAGATAAGATGATGTTCAAAATGAAGGGCCCGGTTCCGACGGAGGAATACACCATCCCATTCGGCGTCGCGGATGTGAAGCGTGAAGGCTCCGACGTCACCATTGTAGGAACCAGCAGCATGGTACAGGTTGCGCTAGGCGCGGCGAAACTGCTCGAAGAAATCGGCATAAGCGCGGAAGTAATTGATCCGCGCACCACCTGGCCGCTGGACGAGCAGACATTGATCGAATCGGCGAAGAAGACCTCGCGAGCAATTGTTGTCGATGAGGGCTATGGCCGCTACGGGGTGACGGCGGAAATCGCCGCCGTAATCGCCGAGGGCGCATTTTACAGTCTCGACGGTCCGGTGAAGCGAATGGGTGCGATGCATGTTCCGATTCCCTTCTCGCCCCCGCTTGAGGATGCCACCGTTCCAAACGAACAGATGGTCTTCGAGATGGCGCGAGAGCTTTGCGGCCGATCCTAGACTTCAAGAACGGGAGACAAATCATGGCGCTACCGACTCATGGAACGATGGCTGTTGACTGGGAGCAGCGAATTGATTTCGACCGCCTGCGCACGGAGCGTCTGGCGCGGGTGAAAGCTCTACTTACCAGGTCCGAAATGGGCGCCCTGCTCTGCTTCGACATGAATAATGTGCGCTACCTCACCGCAACGCACATCGGCACATGGGCGCAGGACAAGGCCAACAGGTTTTCGCTTCTGCCGCAGAACGATGAGCCGATCCTGTGGGATTTCGGATCGGCAGCGCGACATCATCAGCTGCACTGCCCGTGGCTGGGTGAGCGCTCGCGACCTGGAATCTCAATGCTCCGCGGCGCGATGTCGCCCGAGATGGGACGCGCTGAAGATGTCGCCAAGAAGATCCGAATCGAGCTCGAAGAGCGCGGCCTGCACAAAGAGCCGCTCGGAATCGACATCATCGAGCCGCCGGTCCTGTTCGCGTTGCAGCGCGAGGGCATCAAGGTGGTGGATGGACAGCCGTTGATGTCGGATGCGCGTGAAATCAAAACGCGGGACGAGATATCGCTGCTGAATATGTCGGCCATGATGGTGGACGCCGCTTACGACGAACTCTATCGCGCAATGAAACCTGGGATGCGCGAAAACGAAGCCGTCGGACTGGTGAGCAAGGTCCTCTACGATCTCGGATCCGAATACGTCGAAGCGGTCAATGCGATATCGGGAGAGCGTTGCAATCCGCACCCCCACGTGTTCTCGGACCGCGTGCTCCGGCCCGGCGATCCGGTGTACTACGACATTCTTCACTCTTACATGGGATATCGAACCTGCTACTACCGCTGCTTCACCATCGGCTACGCGTCGCATGCCATGGTGGACGCTTACAAGCGCTGCCGCGAATATTTGGACGCCGCGATTTCACTCGTCCGCCCCGGCCGCACTACCGCCGAGATTGCCGCTGTCTGGCCGAGAGCACAGGAATTTGGCTTCCCGAATGAAGAAGCCTGCTTCGCCCTGCAGTACGGGCATGGCATTGGCCTGGCAATCTGGGAAAAGCCTGTCATCAGCCGCCTGGTTTCATTCGAACATCCGCACCAGATCAAGCCCGGCATGGTCTTTGCGCTCGAGACGTTCTGGCCCTCGACGGACGGCTGGAGTGCGGCGCGCATCGAAGAGGAAATCGTGGTCACCGAAACAGGTCACGAAGTGATTACGCGGTTCCCCGCCGAAGAACTTCTGGTCGCGGGTGCGCACTATCACACCGTCAATGGCCCGCTCGCAACCACGCGCGAGCAGGAAGCGCCACCCAGCAAGCGCGTGAGAGAGATGGTCGAGGCCAGCGCGAAAACGGAGCGCGTGGGAGTCACGGACTAACGGCTGGCTTTCGCCGCGCCCGACAAAATATGGCCATTAGCGTCGTAATGCCCGCGCTCGAGCTAACACAGGAAACAGGCAAGCTCGTCGCCTGGCGAAAAAAAGAAGGCGAACGAGTGGCCAAGGGCGAACTGCTGCTGGAGGTCGAAACAGATAAGGCTGTGGTGGAAATCGAATCTCCCGCGGAAGGAATTCTCGCCGGCATTCGCGCACAAGAAGGCGCTGTCATTCCTGTGGGACAGACCATCGCGTGGATCGTGAAGCAAGGCGAAGCCGCTCCCGTGGATGGCTCGGCTGCCAAGTCCGATAGTCGAGCGGCGAGCTCCCCGGCGCGTGCCGCGGACAGCGGGGCGAGAGTGTCCCGTCAGACCATTCCCGGTGAAACAAGAATTTCCCCCAAGGCTCGCCGTCTCGCCCAGGAAAAAGGCGTCGACATCAAGAACGTTCAGGGCTCAGGCGCCGGAGGAGAAATCTTGGCATCCGACATTCTCGCAGCCGCGACGTCAAATAGCGCACCCGCACCAGCACGCGCCTCGGGAGCCGCGGCTGGTGGCGTTGTCTCGCAGGGTGCAGTCGGGCGACTGATGGCCGAGCGAACCACGCGGAGCTGGGCAAGCGTGCCGCATTTTTTCGTTGTGCGGGATGTGGATGCCGCTGCGCTGCTGGCCGCCCGTGAACAACTTGCTCCAAACGTGGAGAAGACGCGCGGCGTGCGGCTTACCCACACCGATTTGCTGATTGCGTTGGTAGCGCGCGCGCTGGCACGGCACCCGCGAATGAATGCGAGTTGGAGCGCCGAGGGCATTTGCCAGAATCGTGAAGTGAATATCGGCGTGGCCATGGCAGTCGAGGATGGAGTGGTTGCCCCCGTGATCCACAATGCGGGTGTAGCAGCCCTGGCTGAAATCGCGGCTCAGCGGCAAGACTTGACGGAGCGAGCCCGGTCAAATAAATTGCGCCCTCCGGATATTTCCGGGGCGACCTTCACCATCAGCAATCTGGGGATGTATCAAGTGGATGCCTTCACCGCAATCATCAACCCTCCTCAAGCGGGGATTCTCGCCGTGGGGCAGATCGCAGACCGTGTGGTACCCGTCGATGGCCGACCCGGTATCCGTCCAATGGTCACGCTGACGCTTTCCTGCGACCACCGCGTAGTGGATGGCGCGCGCGCCGCTCAGTTTCTGAACGATGTTGCCGAATCGATTCGCGACGCTACTAAGCATCTGGTATGACGTGGCGCGCGGCACGCTGGACAGAATGAAAGCAGCATCGGCCCGACCGGCAAATTGTCACAGGGCCATCACTTTCCTGAATTCGCAATCGGCCCCCAATCCACCCTGCACTCGCACGCTGTCGTCGCTGCAAGCCGGCAGCGTGAACAAGGAGAATTGACCATGGGAACTTTCGGCGACGCTCAGCCCCTTCCCGCAACTGTGTCAGCACCGCCCAGAAAACCCTTCTACGCGAATCTGTGGGTGCAAGTACTCATCGCCATTGCCTTGGCCATCGCGGTCGGTCATTTCTATCCGGCGAGAGCCATCACCATGAAGCCGCTCGGCGATGCATTCATCCGGCTGATCTCGATGATCATCTCGCTGATCATCTTTTGCACTGTCGTCACAGGCATTGCCGGCATGGAGAACATGAAGAAAGTTGGCCGTGTGGGCGGAAAGGCGCTTCTCTATTTCGAGGTGGTATCCACGCTGGCGCTGTTCATCGGATTGGTGGTCGGTAACGTCGTGCATCCCGGCAGCGGCTTCAATGTCAACCCAGCCAACCTCGACGCCAAAGCCGTCGCGGACTATGCCGGGCAGGCCAAGGCTCAGAGCGTGACGGAATTCCTGATGCACATCATTCCCACCACGGTCACCGATGCGTTTGCCAAGGGCGACATTCTGCAGGTCCTGCTGGTATCGCTCCTGTTTGGATTTGCGATGTCAGCCATCGGGCCGCGCTGCAAGCCTCTGGTGGATGTTTTCGATTCGCTCGCACGCGTGGTTTTCGGCGTGGTCAATATCCTGATGCGCCTTGCGCCCATCGGCGCGTTCGGTGCAATGGCCTTTACTGTCGGGAAATACGGCCTTGCCTCGCTTGGGCCGCTCGCCAAGCTAATTGCCACGTTTTGGATCACTTGCTTTTTCTTCGTGTTCATTATTCTCGGCACCATTGCTTGGATCACCGGATTCAACATCATCCGGTTTCTGCTTTACATCAAAGAAGAAATCCTACTCGTCTTGGCAATCAGTTCGTCGGAGCCCGCCCTCCCTCTGTTGATGGCGAAGATGGAAAAACTTGGCTGTTCCAAAGCCCTGGTGGGTCTGGTCGTGCCGACTGGCTACACCTTCAACACCGAAGCGACCAGCCTGTACATGACCCTCGCCGCACTCTTCGTCGCCCAAGCGACCAACACGCAGCTCACTCTCACTCAGCAGTTGACCATCTTTGCCGTCGCACTCCTCACTTCCAAAGGAGCCAGCGGTGTCCAGGGTGCTTCCTTCATTGCGCTGGTGGGGACCCTTTCAGTCGTCCCCGCAATTCCTGTCGCAGGGATGGCGCTCATCCTCGGCATAGATCGCTTCATGAGCATGTTCCGCGCTACCGTCAACATGATCGGCAACGGAGTGGCGACGGTGGTGGTGGCGCGCTGGGAGAGGGAGCTCGACCGGGAAACACTTCAGAAAAATCTCGCATAGCTAATCTGGCGTTGGAACTTTCACTGCCCGTCCGGGTCCCCTGACCCAAAACTGTCCTTTAATCCAGATGACATAAACTCCTCGTTACGGTACCCTCTGGCCCAATCCTGCTCGATCTAAGAAGGGCCCATACGCCTATGTTTTTGTCCCGCGCACGGCCGGTGCAAATACCTGAGGTGAAACCTCCGATTGCTTGGATTAAATCGACCTAGCAGAAAGATGGAGAATTATATGGCCGAAAAACGCACTCGCAGTGTTGATCAGAATACCTCCATACAAAATCATGTTGTTGAAACAGACATTTCGCCCGACCGTTTTGACATCCCAAGTTCCGGAAGTCGGCGGAAATTTCTTCGAAACGTCAGCGGCGCCGCAGTGGCGGGTGCCACCCTCGCTGCGATCTGCTTGGAGCCCCTCCTAGGCGGAAGGGATTCGATCGCTCGCGCGGATGAGAACGGCGGCCTAACCGGAGCGGCTCGTGCCGAAGAGTCACAGGAAATCCGCATCAAGGCCGCGAACCGTGAACGAGCGGTTCGAATTCCAAACCATCCGACAAACGGCGACCAGAACCGCTATGCCGACCAGGCCAACACTTACACCAAAGCCCTGCCGCACGACAATTTTGGACGAGTGGATTTGAATGCGTTCGCGACCTTGGTCAACGCGTTGAACACCGGCGAGCACGAGGATTTCGGAAAGATCATCATGGGTGGCACGAGAACGCTCAATTGCCCACAGGGTGGATTCGCCTTCGACCTGGAGGGTACTGATGCTTACCAGTTCGGTGCTCCCCTCGTTCCGCCGGCACCAGCGCTCGCCAGCGACTTGAACGCCGCTGAATTGCTCGAACACTATTGGGCTTCCTTGCTGCGTGATGTTCCGTTCACGCAGTATGCAACAAACCCCATCGCCATTTCGGCGGCCGCGGAGACCTCTGGAATTTCGGTGTATCAGGGGCCGAGGAACATTGGCGGTCAAGTGACCCCGGACTTGCTATTCCGCGGTTCTTTTCCGGGTGAAACGCTCGGGCCATACATTTCCCAGTTTTTCATTACGCCGACATCCCTCGGCCAGCAGCCAGTAAATCAACAGCAGGTTACCTACGTTCCGAACATCGATTACATGACCGACTTCAGCTCCTGGTTGCTCGTCCAGAATGGAATCGACACCGGTGTGCGAAATCAAACCGATCCTCAAGCGCGCTTCGCGCATGATGGGCGGGGACTCGCTGCCTGGACTCACACGGACGTGCTTTATCAGGCGTATTTCGTAGCGTTCCTTGTACTCAACACCATGAAGGCACCACTGAATCCAGGCAACCCATATATAGGGTCCACGACGGAGAACGGCTTTGGCACTTTCGGCGGTCCAGACATCGCAGGGACGCTGGCGGAAATGGCAACACGCGCCTTGAAAGCTGTCTGGTACCAGAAATGGCAGGTTCACCTGCGAGCGCGCCCCGAGGCGACCGGCGGACTCGTCCACCTAATCAAGACAGGTCAGGCAGACAAGACCAACGGGAAGCTGAGCAACACCATCCTGAACTCTCAGGGACTTCAGCAGAGCTTCAACAAATACGGGACCTGGCTGCTTTCGCAGGCTTTTCCCGAAGGTTCCCCGACGCATCCTTCCTACCCGACGGGGCACGGTACGGTGGGCGGTGCTTGCATCACAGCGTTGAAGTTCTTCTTCGACGGCAACTTCGTAATTCCTAATCCCGTGATGCCCTCGGATGACGGCCTTTCGCTGGTGCCGTACACCGGTTCGGATGCGGGCCAACTCACGGTGAATGGCGAGCTAAACAAACTAGGGCACAACGTCAGTTTCGGTCATGGAATACATGCCGGCATCCACTGGCGTACCGATACAGATGTGTCTTTGAAACTAGGTGAAGCCGTGGCGCTCAGCGTTCTTCACGATCGCGCGCAGACTTACAACGAGAAGTTCACCGTCCAATTGACCAAGTTTGACGGGACCACTGCAACTATCTCGAACCACTAACGCTGGCAATCGAGTAGGTCCGATCACGACAAAATATTTCGGGTGCCTGCCACGAAAGCTGGCGGAGAGTCTATTTCCTGTCTAAGGCGATTCGGGCATGTGCGATAAGCCCATGGCAAGCACGCCGATTTTAGCCCTAATAATTTGACGCTGAACGCTGCTCGGGTCATTGGGGGCAGGTCAGATTATCGGCCGGGTATGGAATCACTCCGTGAGCCCAATAAGGAGAGACTGGACCCGGCGTCCAGGTGCAGCCGCCGTACGTGTCGTAGTTGGCGGGACCGTCATAATTGCCATTGCCTCCGTAACTGCCGTCGTAGCCGCCGCCATTTCCGAAATCACCGAAACCCGATTCGAGTAAATTCAGGGCCAAGCCAGGTAGGCCGAAGCCGCGTGCGCCGAAACTCCCGAAAGCTATCGCCAGGCCAAGCAAGTCTGGGAAAAATGGGAAGGCGTCGCCACCGTATGAAGACTCCCGCCCGAAGCCAAATCTCGATTCACCACCGCGAAATTCTTGTCGGTCGCCAAGTTCTGGACGCTCGAACCGCCGGACATGCGACCCGAATCGCGAATTTGAGAATGAGAATCGGTTCGTAGCAGAATTTCCGAATCGAGAGTGGTCTATGTTCGATACCGCGCGGCTCGCAGAAATCGTCGACCCAGTCGTTCTTCGTGGAGGTTCGGCGAACCTTCGATTTGAAGCCGTTGCGACGGTATTTGACGCCCGACTTCGCGCCTCGCTGTGCGCGAACCTGGGCGATCCAAAGCTATTCGGAGACGTTTGGTGGCCTTGGCCATTCCACCTATTTGCTGCTCCTCCCTGCCATCTACTCATTGACCCTCGCCCAGCCGTGATGGAGCTGTTGCCACGGTTTTCAAACGAGCGCCATTGACCGTCGCCGACGAAACTCGATGGTCCTCGCGCTCCCGTGACAGAGAAATTCCCGCGGTTTGAAAATGAGTGCCACTGCCCGTCGCCGGTGGTGTGGCCTTGCGCTCCTGATCCCTTTAATGAAGAAGGACGTGCCGAATGATTGGGTGCGAAAGTTGTTCCATGGGAGCCACCGCCAGCCTGCGAGGGGCCAACTGGTGCGCCACCATGAGAACTACGGCCAGCAAAGTGTCTGCCGTCATTCCCTTGAGAGCTGGCGCGGTGGAAGCCATCGCTACTGCGCGAACTGCGCCCGCCGCGGCTCGCGTGGGGACGTCCTTGGCCGCGAGAAACGCTGCCCCGGGAACTGCCGTGAAAACCGCCGCCGTGAGAGCTAGCACCGCCATGGAATTTACTGCCGCTGGCATGGCCATGCCCACCACCATGAGAACCGCCACCATGGGACCCGCCGTGAGAACTGCCGCCATGAGAACCAGGTCCGCGACGTTGACCGAAGGCTGGTCTAGGGCTGCACACGAGAACGAGCGCAACAAGTGATAAAAACAGGAGGCTTACGGGTGAGAATTTCATCATTTCATTCCCTCCACCCCATGTACGTGTATCTGGCGAACTCGCAATCAGGTTGTCGAAGTAGAAAGAGCAGAGATTTCGGCCACAGCATCATCGTCTGCAGATGGGGTGTTGACCCCCAATCTCCCATTGTCGTTTCGCATGGGAGCAAACCGATGCCCGAACCCTTGAGGAGAGCGGCCGCTGAAAGGAAGGCGGATAGGGCGTCGTAGGGACGGGAATCGCGCGCATCCTGCAAGGTCTGCCCGACACTGGCGTCTATTACTGACGGCTTCTGCTATATACTGAAGCAGCCCTCCGCCCGCACCCTTCATCGAAATCGACAGGAGATCGACCTATGCCTTTTCGGCCTCTTACGCGGCGTGAATTACTTAGACTGTCTGGTGCCACAGCTGCGTCCGGTCTTGCTTCCGCACTGCTCTCCAGGTGTGGGACCGGTGGGGGTGTTGTAGGAGGTGGGCCCGGCCCTGCGGCGTGCGCGAAGCTTAGCGACATCGAACACGTCGTCATCCTGATCCAGGAAAATCGTTCCTTCGATCACTATTTCGGAAGCTACCGCGGCGTCCGTGGATTTTCCGACCAAAGCATGGCGTTCCGGCAGCCTGATCCCGCGAACATGACGAGCCCGCCGGTAGGAACGCTCCTGCCATTCCACCTGGACACCTCCACAACGAATGCAGCCTGTACGCACGACATCAACCACGACTGGGCGCCGCAGCACCAGAGCTGGAACAATGGAGCCATGGATGGTTTTGTGACTTCGCGTCTTCCGATTGATTCCAATGACGCCGTACTAAGCATGGGCTACTACACGCGCGCAGACCTTCCCTACTACTACGCCCTGGCCGATGCCTTCACCATCTGCGACAACTATTTTTGCTCGGTAATGGGTCCGACCGACCCGAATCGGCTGTACACCATGACGGCCTCCATTGATCCGGACGGAAAAAACGGTGGGCCGATTTTGCAGACAATTGTCACAAACCGCCCAGCCGTTTATGGCCGTCTGACCTATACAACGATGCCCGAGCAGCTTCAGGCTCGAGGGATTTCCTGGAAGGTTTATTCATCACCAGACGAGAATTTTCTCGGCGGGATTCTTTCGGACAATGTCCTCCCCTACTTCAAAAATTTTCAGGATCCTGCATCGGTACTTCACCAAAACGCATTCGGACCACAATTCCCCGGCGACTTCCTGGCTGATGTATTATCTGGGAATTTGCCACATGTCTCCTGGTTGGTCGGCTCAGTACTAACCTCGGACCATCCGCCTTCACCTTCGATCTTTGGTGAGAATATTCTTTCCCTAATCATTGAAGCTTTCAGGGTGAACCCACCATTGTGGGCAAAGACGGTCTTGTTTGTGACTTACGATGAGAATGGGGGATTCTTCGATCATGTTCCTCCGGTAACGGCGCCTGCCAACACGCCAGGCGAATTTGTAACCGCGCCCCCCGTTCCGGACCCAACGGTAATCGGTAGTCCAGCCATTACCGGTCCGATTGGACTGGGTTTCCGCGTCCCCATGCTGATCATCTCGCCATTCAGTCGAGGAGGCTTCGTATCATCGGACATGTTCGATCATACTTCCGTGTTGCGATTCCTCGAGACTCGGTTCGGTGCTGAAGTGCCAAACTTGAGTGCCTGGCGCCGAGCAACTGTCGGGGATCTGACCAGCGCGCTAAATTTCAAAAAGCCTGACCAATCGATTCCGAATTTACCGCCCACGCTTCCTCCCATCCAGCAGGCGCTCGAGCAATGTGCTGCGAACTTGGCTGGGACGACTCCCTACACAGTGCCGAGCATGCAAACCGTTCCAGCGCAGGAATCCGGAACCGCGACTCGCCCCAGCGGCTTGTGCTAGTAGGGATATACAGAAAACTGACGTCGGATTTTCTGGCTAGCGCGAATGGCGGCCTGAAGTTTCCTGATCTCTGGACTGTGCTGTCCTGTCCGCCGCATCAATCGGCCGCTCTGACCAATGGTTAAATGTCGTCACTACCGGTGTGGCTGGTGGCGAACTGCGCTTTTATCTCAGGGTATCTGACATTCAGAAGTAACACCCGCGAAGTGTAATTTGGAAAACGACTCAATAACCTCTATCAATATCTGCAGTTTGATCCCCCCTCCACAAGGCTCCAAACGTCCCCAAAAACAACAAGAATCGCAACGACGGAGCACATCGCAATCGGTCGGAGAGTCCGTCATAGCCCATGTCATGGGAGTCAGCCGTCAGGAGCCGGCAAAAGAACTTCCACGATTGTGATAGCCTCTTTAATCGAACGAGGGTCGCGATCTTAGTTCTCGGCTGAATGATTCGAGGGAAGGGCAGATGAGCTACGTAGAATCGAACTTGGTGCCCGGAGAGACGGTGATTTACGAGACTCGCCTCCATTGGATCGTCATGCTTGGGCACATTCTGTTTGGATGCTTGTTTCTCGGTCTGCCCGGAGTGGTCTTGCTTTATTACGCCTTCACCCACACAGAAATTGAGAGCAGGACTCTGCATGCTATGGAAGGCGGGGGCATTGTATTGCTTGTTTGCGGCGTGGTGGTGATTCTACTGGGCATGGTGCGGCGGAACGCGACAGAAATGGCGGTGACGAACCGGCGCGTAGTGATCAAGACGGGCTTGTTCAGCCGGAAGACAATCGAGATGCTGCTGAACAAAGTGGAAAGCATTGAAGTGAGCGAGACGGCCTTCGGGCGGACGATGGGTTTTGGAACGATTGTAGTGATCGGGACAGGCGGAACTCTGGAGCCATTTCACAAGGTCGCGCATCCGCTCGAATTTCGCAGTCAGGTGCAGCAACAGATTGAGAAAGTGCACTGAGAAAAACGCAGCGTGTGGATGAACATGATCGTACTTCCTCCGGAGTGACGCAAGCGGGCTAGAACTTTTCTACTAGCAGTACCATTACCGTAAAGTTGGTCTGGAAAAAATCTCCCTCAAATTTATTTTCGCACGCGCTCATATTTGGTCTAATCTCAGAGCTTTTTGATGGTATCCTTTTTGGGCCAGATTTTTTGGACCGCCCCTCTCAAGATCTGGGACGCCTCGCCTTGGAGCGAAATGTGGAAATCATCTCAAGCCGAATGATCGATGCGCCTTCTCACGACTGTAAGAGGGGTCGATTTGCGTTTTCCCCATCCTCTATCTGTTGGATTGCCACACTCACATCTATTCTGCTCATGGGGGCGATTCCGGGTGCAGCTCAAGTGAACGTCCCAACATATCAAATTAACAATCAACGCACCGGGGTAAACAGCAATGAAACGATCCTCACGCCGGCCAATGTCAACTCAACGAATTTTGGAAAGCTTTTCTCGCAACCAGTCGATGGGTATGTGTTCGCCCAGCCGTTGTACGTCTCAAATCTGACTATCAATGGCGCGGTGCATAACGTGGTTTTTGTCGCGACCGAACATGACAGTGTTTATGCCTTTGATGCGGACAGCAACACGGGCCCAAACGCGCAGCCACTCTGGCACACAAGCTTCCTATCAAGTGGTGTGACCACCGTTCCCAGCAGCGACCTCGGCTCGACCGACATCAATCCGGAATTCGGCATTACCGGCACACCTGTCATTGATCTCTCCACGAATATTTTGTACGTATCTGCCGAGACCAAGGAAAGCGGCGGCTGGTTGAAGAAACTCCACGCGCTGAACATCACGACGGGCACGGAAATGCCAGGAAGCCCCGTGGTGCTAGCTGCCTCAGTGACAGTACCCGGACAGAGCGCGGTGAATTTCGATGCGTTCTGGCATAACCAACGACCGGGACTCTTGCTCAATAATGGCATCGTCTATCTGGCCTTTGCTTCTCATGGTGACAACGGGGGTTGGCAAGGCTGGATCCTCGGCTACCACTACAACGGTTCGAGTCTTTCTCAAGTATTTGTGTTCTGTACCGAGCCATCTTCGGTGAATGGAAGCAGAGGCGGCATCTGGATGAGCGGACAGGGCCTCCCGATGGATTCCGGCTCAAACCTATACGTGGCCACGGGTAATGGACAGTTCGACACAAACTTAACGCCGCCCATTAATTTTGGCGACTCTATCATACGCATCGACCTTTCCAAAGGCCCGACAGTGCAGGACTATTTTACGCCTTCGGATCAGGCAACACTGGCTGGGGGAGATCTCGACTTGGGCTCAGGCGGAATCGCGATTCTGCCGGATCAGGCAGGGGCTAATCCACATTTGCTCGTGCAGGCAGGGAAACAAGGGAATATCTACGTCGTCAACCGGGACAATATGGGTCACTTCAACTCCTCGAGTAACAATATAGTGCAGGAACTCGACGGGGCCGTCGGTGGCATGTGGAGCGCACCAGTTTATTTTAATGGAAAGGTTTATTTCTGGGGCAGCGGTGACGTCCTCAAAGCTTACACGGTGACGAATGGCAGACTTCCTATTTCACCCAGCGATCGGGGAAGCATCACTTTTGGCTATCCCGGAGCGATGCCGACTATTTCCGCTAATGGGACTTCCAACGCGATCCTCTGGGCGCTGAGGTCCGAGGCCTTCAGCGATTCCGGACCAGGCGGTCCCGCCGTCCTGTATGCCTTTAACGCTGCAAATCTCGCGGCGGGAGAATTGTACGACTCCAACATGAATGCGACTCGCGACAATCCGGGGGGTGCAATCAAGTTTGCAGTTCCTACGGTGACGAACGGGAAAGTGTATGTGGGAGCCGAAGGGCAGTTGAGCGTTTACGGCTTGCTTGGAGGCCTCACACCCGCTGCCGCGCCATCCTTCAACCCCGGCGGCGGAACGTATTCCTCCACGCAAAACGTCAATATGTCGAGTACGACTCCGAATCCTACAATTTACTACACGACCGACGGGACAACGCCCAACACTAACTCAAACAAATACTCGACGCCTGTGCCGATTTCCACCACGACAAACCTCCAGGCCATTACGACGGCCCCCGGCTTTCTAACGAGCTCTGTAACCCAGGCGACCTACACAATAACGGCGCCACCCCCTCCGCCGACATTCAACCCCTTGCCAGGAACGTACTCCACCAGTCAATCAGTGAGGCTCAACGATTCGGTGTCTGGCGCGACCATTTATTACACCACCAACGGCACGCAGCCCACTACGAGTTCCACGGTGTATACTGGGCCGATTAGTGTCACTTCGACGACGACGATTGAGGCGATTGCAGTTGTTCCCGGTCCCCTAACGAGTTCGACTGCCACTGGCGTCTATACGATCCAGACAACCACCGGTTGGTGGAACAGTTCCTGGACTTATCGTGTGCCCATCACCATCCAGAATACTTCGAGCTCAGCTGCTCTACCTGTACGTTACTCCGTCAAGGCCACACTGAACACTAGCTCATTGATTTCCGCCGGTCAGATGCTCGCAAACTGCGCCGACTTAGTAGCCATCTATTTTGATGGCTCTGTGAATCATGAGATCGATCGTGTCGTTAACAATTGCGGCACTAGCAGCACCGATGTCTGGTTCTCCCTCCAGCGGCCGATTGCGGCTAGCGCCCAGGACAATGGCTACAATCTCTATTACGGCAACCCATCGGCTGGCACACCCCCTAGCAATGGGATGAACGTCTTTCTGTTTTACGAGGATTGGGAAAATGGAGCGAGCCACTGGATGAGCGCAGGCGGGCTGGATCCGGCCAGCACGGGTGTGCTGGGTACCTCAACGATTGCCACTTCGAATGCCTTCTCACCGACCCACAGTCAACAGTTCACACAGAAGGGAGCCGGAGGTGACGCCTTCAGTGGGTTTATCCCGGTGAATGCGAACACAGGCTATGCGGTTTTGGTCTGGGCCACGTCGGCCACTGGGGCTTTCTTTCCTGTGGGCTTCGATCCTTATGATGTGAACCACGTCAAGGGTCCGGAAACCTGGTTGTGGACGAGCGGCTGGACGCTCAGTCCACAGTGGACCCAAAACACTGCATCGTTTACCACCGGCCCTGGGGTTTCCTATATCAAGTTGAAGGACGAATGGTGGATTCAGGGTCCGGGGACTGCGCCTGTATATTCCGACAACTTGGCGCTGCGCTACGCTATCTCGAATGAACCGACCCTGACCTTGGGAAGCCAACAGACATCGGGTTTGGGCATCTCCTCGCTCACCTTGAACCCCTCCGCTGTGGTGGGTGGTGCTTCTTCGATGGGCACGGTGGCCTTGAATGGGGTGGCACCGGCAGGCGGTGTTGTTGTGACGCTGACCAACAGCAATACAACGGTAGCTATAGTGCCCGCAAATGTGACCGTGGCGGCGGGATCCTCCAGCGCTACTTTCACAGTGGGTACAAATGCTGTCAGTACATCTACTGCAGTGAACATCACAGGTAGTTACAACGGCACAACTCAAACGGGAACACTGACGGTGAACCCGTCCGGATTCCCATGGTGGAACAGTTCCTGGACTTATCGTGTGCCCATCACCATCCAGAATACTTCGAGCTCAGCTGCTCTCCCTGTACGCTACTCCGTAAAAGCCACGCTGAACACTAGCTCATTGATTTCCGCCGGCCAGATGCTCGCAAACTGCGCCGACTTGGTGGTCATCTATTTTGATGGCTCTGTGAATCACGAGATCGATCGTGTCGTTAACAATTGCGGCACTAGCAGCACCGATGTCTGGTTCTCCCTCCAGCGGCCGATTGCGGCTAGCGCCCAGGACAATGGCTACAATCTCTATTACGGCAACCCATCGGCT
>Ga0210384_10002735_pt1 | contig 21221 bp, 52 predicted proteins | sample IncBWH2MmetaG_FD_160574 | JGI IMG/M metagenome (GOLD analysis project Ga0210384, IMG submission 160574) | Forest soil microbial communities from Barre Woods Harvard Forest LTER site, Petersham, Massachusetts, United States - Inc-BW-H-2-M | ecosystem: Environmental > Terrestrial > Soil >...
TTCGCATCTGGCCGCTGTTCGCAGCGCGTTACGTCATGCGGGGCCAGACTCGTGCCATGGGCACCGCTGGCAACGCCATGAACGCCGTCATCACCAAGGGCCTAGGCGGGGGCGGTCCCAACCTCGCTGGTCCCATCATGCGCGCTGGTGGCGCTGGCATGGCCGCTAGTGAGGCTGTTGCCGCCGCTGGCGTCATGGGCGCTGCCTGGTACATCAACAAGGAGGAAGAGAAGTGGGGCGGAAGCCCTGCTCAGACTCACCCTGGCCTGACTGGCATCTTTGGTGGCGTCGGCGCTATCATCCTGTCGCTGGTGACCTTCGCTATCGCGCGTCCCTACCCTGAGTCGCATGGCGCTGCCTGGTTCGTGCTGGTCATCGGGATGGCATTCGGCATCTGGGCACTCGCTAAGGGCGTTGAGTCGGCTACCGGCAAGAGCAAGAGCGCGGCTAAGGTCAGTGCCCGTCCGGCACCTGTCGTTAGCAAGCAGGCTGTTCTCGCCCGCGAGAGCGCGCAGATGCGCATGCACGCGGCGGGAGCACTGGACATGGCCGCTAAGCTCCGTGCGAGGGGCCTGTAGTGGCCATGTTCGGGCTGTTCGCGCTTGCCTGCATGGGCGCGGGCTTGTACGTGGAGATTGGCCTGCACAGCTGGTGGTTCGCACCGCTGTTCATCCCGGCCATCCTCATAATAATCGCGAGTTTCGTTTTCCCCGGACCAGAAGGATATTAACATGACGTACGTATGGACAGACGAGATAGCGCTTAAGACGCTGCGAGAGCAAAACCCTTCCAAGCTGGCGATGGAGAAGCTAACCCGTTTCCTTGAGCTGCGGCTAGAGGGGCTTACGCCATCAGCAGCTAACAACAGGCTTGCGAAGAACACTTACGCCATTAAGTACAAGGCGCACAGTGCGCAGACACCATTCCACACGCTAATCGACGTTGAGTCCTTTGATGAGGCTATGGCCCTGTTCAAGGAAGCGCGCGTTGGTGAGTACGAGCTTCTCGAAATCAGGAAGGGAGGCTAATGCCGTTCACGTTCATCGGCATCATAACAGGCATCGTATCAGCCGTGCTGATAACTGCCTTTGCTCACGTGCATTCAGATTTCGCTGCGATTCTGATAGGGCTGGCATGCGGCGGTGCATGCACCACATTCGGCATATGGCTAGACTCAAACCGGAGGTAATACATTGCCGCATCCCGTAGACAAGTGCAAGAACTGTCACCAAGCCTGGTATGCGCACTGCGCTTGCCTTGCTCGTGGTGAATGCCTTTACCCTGACAAGTGCCATAACTTCGAGCAGTAACTACGTAGGTTCTTACCCTGAGCCTGTAAGGACGAAACAATGAGCATCTTCAAGCACCCGGCCAAGGCCATCGCAATCGGGATAATCATCATCCTGATAGGCGCTATCGCGGGCATCTCAGCCCTGCTGCTGAGCGGTAGCTCACCCAAGCCGCCTGCCACGCCACTCCAGAAGCTTCAGCACGACGGGTACTCGCAAGCACCCGGCATCAGCAACAACTCTGCATCAGACATCGGCCTTAACGTCGCTGGCCGCGCGGAATGGGCTAGCCAGGGATGCGCGGGCGAGAGCGGATTCAGGCAAGCCATCACCACGCTGCACGACAGCGGTAAGATTTCAGTTAACTGCTCGCAGGGCTTTCTTGTGGTTAACGCTGACAGCGGTACTGACCTGCTTAACTTCGCTGCATCTTTGGGAGTGTAAAAATGGATACCACCATCGACGTTGACCTGCTAATCGCCAAGCTGCGCGAGGTCAAGCAGAAGGAATCTGATTCAGCGATTGATGGCAATCCCAGTCAGCCCGTTGAAGCAGTGGACAGCGTTGTATGGGCATTGCGAGAGCTGTTGCCTGTTGCCTCTAGGCGCTTGTACGAAGAGGTCCTGGAGTTCTATCCTGACTATGAGACGTGATGCTAGTCTTCGATGTGCTTTTCTGGGTAGCGTTCGTGTCCTTCTGGGCGGCAATGTTCAGCCTGTGGCTGTGGCGAGAGCGAGCTGAGAAAGCTCGCAAGAAACGAGAGAGCGGGAATAACCGCAAGTGACTCCGTTGTTCTGGGTAGGACTGGCCCTGACGGCTTACGCGCTCACCAGGCTGTACTTCCGCTACCGCAAGGACAAGAAAGACAGGAGATTGCCATGACGGATTCGCCCTTTGGTCCTCCATACCACAAAATCCACACAGCGTTCAAGCGGGACACCGACGCCAAGAACAACCCCATCATTGAATGGGACTGGTCCCTGCCGGAATTCGCGTACCTGAAGGACCGCCCCTGGCGCTGGACAGAGAAAATTGACGGCACGAACACCCGTCTTTACTGGAACGGCGAGAGCGTAGTTCTCGGTGGACGAACCGACAACGCGCAGATGCCCGCGCACCTGACAGAAGCAATCCGCAACCTGGGCCTGCTTGACGCCAGTAAGTGGGAGAAGAAATTCCTGTTCACTGACGGCGAGAAGCCGTCTGTCACGCTTTACGGTGAGGGCTACGGGCCACGAATTCAGAAGGGCGGTGGCTTGTACCGGGATAACGTTAGCTTCATCCTGTTCGACGTGCGCGTCGGTAAGTGGTGGCTCACCCCTGAAGACGTTAAGGACGTAGCGCGTTACTTCGAAATCGGCCTGGTTCCCGAAATTTACTGGATATATTCTCCGGTAGAAGCGTGGGAAGCCATCAAGAGCGGCACGTTCCTGTCGTACTGGCACAAGCGCGGCGTTGTGATTGAGGGAGTAGTGGGCACGCCTGCTGTTCCGCTCTTCACGCGCGGCGGTGAGCGCCTTGTGATGAAGCTGAAGACTCGCGACGTACCTGTAAAGGCGCAACGAAATGACTGAAATGAATGATAACTGGAAAGAGCAAATCCGGCTGGGAATGGAAGCTTATAACCCTCTCGATGAGGCTAGTGAGCACACTAGCAAAGCTAATTTCGTTATCGCGCAAGCCTGCGAAGCGCTAGAAGAGATTGCTTTCGGCATCCGCAACACTACTGCTGACGACATTCAGCGAATGGAAAACATCCTGAACGAGGCAATGCGGGAAATACACACGGCTGTCCCACGCCTAGATAAAGCCCTTTCGAATCTTGCCGCCTACCGGCGCGTGCTGTAAGCCCTGTTGACGGCAGGGGAAGCCAGGGGCCTTAAGGGAGGTGATACGCCTATTCGACAGCGCAGTACCTACATACCCTAAAGATAGGAATGCTTTTCATGTTTCATGCACTCGCACTTGCTGCTTCTGTCTACACGACTCAGTCGGGCAACACGCTAAGCGGCATCGCTGCTAGCAACGGCGTCTCGCTGAGCCAGCTCGAAGCGGCCAATCCTCAGATTGGCAATCCCAATCTCATTTACATCGGCGAGTCGATTAACCTTTCAGGCGGTGGCAGCGCTAGCGCGCCTGCTGAGTCTTCCCCGTCCCCGTCGTCGGTGAGCACGGACACCTCCGGTGATTCGTCGGCCATCGTCTCGGGAGACTCGTCCTCATCGGGCAGCTCCCAGAGCAGCGCTCCCGCGCCTAGCGACGGCTCGTCGTCTGGCGGTAGCTCTAGCGGTGGCTCGGGTGGCTACAACATCCCCGGCATGTCCTCGTCCATGGCGAACTGCATCGCCTACCGCGAGTCCACGAACGGCACTAACCCCGCCGCTGGCGGTAACGTGTTCGGCATCATCCCGGCGAGTGGGTATAACGTTTCGGGTGACAGCCTTGCTCAGCAGGAGCAGGTTGCGGGCCAGATTTACGCCAACTCCGGTGGTGGCGCTTGGCAAGCAGACGGCTGCCCCGGTACCTGAGTAGTTAGGTAGGGGATATGCCCCCGCTTATTGGTGATGAGTTCAATAGATGGACTGTCATCGGTGATAGTTACACGCTCCCTGATAAGCGGGGGCACTTCCGCCGCTGGGTACCGTGTAGGTGTAAATGCGGAACTGAACGCGACATTCTAGCTTTCCAGCTAAATAACGGGCACTCTAAGAGTTGCGGTTGCTGGAAAGAAGATTATGTGGACGGGGAACTTCTCAGCTTCAAAGGCTTCGGTGAAGCACATGGGCTTAGCAGTAAGCATCCTCTCTACAAAACATGGCTTAACATGCGCAGGCGTTGTTACGATGTCGGTGCGCACAACTATAAGCACTATGGCGGACGCGGTATTCAGGTGTGTGAGGAATGGCGTGAAGATGCGCTAGCGTTCGTAACGTGGCTAGAGGCTAATCTAGGGCCTAGACCTAAAGGTCATACACTAGACCGCCTGGACAACAACGGTAACTACGAACCGGGTAATGTTCGCTGGGCCACTCAAGCCGAGCAAAATGCTAACAAGCATGCACCTAACGGCAGGAGGGTAAGCGAATGACTGCATGGAGCGTTAAGAACATAAGTAATAACATCAAGCACGCCCTGTCGTCTGACCATAGGTTCTCTCGCATTCGCGATGCGCATCCGGGACAAAATTTCGTTACGGGCAACAGTCACAAGCTCATTCTCCAGACCGTTGATGGCGGCAAGTTCCTGGTGACCATTGAGCCTATTCAAGAATGGAGCAGGGTGTGACGCTTACAATCTTCTGGTGGGTATTCTCTGTTGTCGCGTACATCGTCGGTGCTGGTGTTTCAGTTAAGCGTGTCGGCTGGTGGTTTATTAACGGCGATTACTGCATGGAGGACCTAGCTGACCTTGAGGAGGCATGGATTCCCGTTGCGCTTTTCGCGCTTACGTGGCCGATATGCGCACCTCCTACACTCGCGGTTCTTGGCATCAAGAACACCATTATCGGCACCGGACTAGGACGCTGGTTCAACACCAAGCCAATGCCGCGCGCTGAGCGCAAGGCTGCTCGCAAGAATGAAAGGCTGGACAAGCTTAACGACGACATCAAGAATGCTGAACTGGAACTGGCCAAGGTAAACGCAAACCTTCGCTTGCTGCAACCTGACCCACCCTGGTACGACTGTGATAATGAGGTTAGGTAATGACACTACGCGAGTACCTTAACGCCAAGCTCGGAACGCTGGAAGAGCGCATGGCCAAGATGTCCGCTAATGAGCGTAGTGACTTCGAGCGCATAGCGCGCATTCGTGCGTCAATCCTGGTTGCAGAGAGTCGTGAGAGCGGAAGACGCGATGGTAATAATTAAGGGAACACGAAAGCTAAGCAGGAAGAACAACCGCGCTACTTCACGCTGCCCGAATGTTGAGCTTGCCGTGGGAACAACCGCTACTCGCGTTCACCTGGACTTCTCAGAGGGCGGGTTGTTCGCGATGACATGGCTTGGCTTTGCTGAGCTGGTGAACGCGGTAGTCCCCGAGGCTTGCCTGCAAGAGGCAGGAATCACCCCCTGGGAATTCCGGAAGCTTATCCTTTCACTGTCGGGTAGCTCGCCGGAACTAGGAGAAGAGGAAACTTATGATGAGTAGTCCTGTGGTCGTGCGCAAGGATGTTCCTGTTCGCCTCCTCATGAATGAGGCTGCTGTTGTCCTCAGCGCGCATTTCGTTTACACCACTGCCGACCCCCATGCCGTGGAAGTCACTTTCAACACCGGTATGGATGGCCCTGTCGTGTGGACGTTCTCGCGTGACCTGCTCAGGGACGGCCTGACTAAGCCCAGTGGTGATGGGGACGTTAAGATATCACCGGCTGGCCTGATTCAGGACAAGAGCGCACTGTTCTCGCTGACTGGTGCAGGAAAGCTCATTTCCATGACGCTAACTTCGCCTTACGGCGTTGCCCAGTTCGTCATGAACGAGAAGCTAGTTGACGCTTTCATCAACGACATCTACAAGCTAGTGCCCGCTGGCGAGGAACTGGAGTACCTGAACCTTGACGAGGGCCTGACGGCACTTCTGGGTGAAGGGGACACGCTGTGACGTTCCACCGTAACCGTTATCTGGTAGATTCTTTTCAGGTTGCGCAAGAGCAGGTGAATTCATGCAAGGGGCCAGAGGCTGAGAGCACAGCAGAAGTGCTGGCTATTTTCATTATTCGCTTTTACGACCTGGCACCGTATGACCCTGAGCGTACGAGCGAGGGAATGCTCAAGCGATGGCTACTAGGTGAGTACCGGGAAACGAATGCTTCGACAATGGTAATGGCTCTCATTGAAGAGGGCGCTCACCAACTAGGAGGATAAATGGAAATCGGCGCAAAGACACAGAAGACAATCACAATCGTCCTCACTGAAGAGGAGGCTTTCCGGCTCAAGACTGCCCTGCACCGAAATCGCACAGTAGTTCCTCTGATTGCCGCCCTGGTGGCCGATGGCACTAAGGACACCCTGCTCAAGCTGGAAAACGGCCTTAAGAGCGTTCTGTACACGTAACACGCGGTAAACTAGCGACAACAGCAGTACCCAGACAGGAGACCATGATGACTGAAGTTACCACTCTTGACCTGCCCGCCGAGAAGCCGGAAGTCACCACCCAACCGGTTTTCACCATGCTTGACACGGTTACCGACCACACTTGCGACGGCTGCGGTCCTGCTGTTGTGGCTCTCATTGAGGTCTGCCTGCCTCCCACGGACAAGCTCCCGGAGGGTGGCTCACTGAGCCTTTGCGGGCATCACGGTCGCGCGTTCGGCTTCGAGCCGCACCAGCACCCGTCACTGGCCAACGAGAACAAGCTTCAGGGAAGCGACCACTAATCATGTTCCTGGCTCGTAAAGACGAAGATGAGGACCTGAAGGAAATGCGAATCCTGGCACTGCGCTTGGCGTTCCTTGCCCTTAAGTTCGCTTACAAGCGCTACAACAAGAAGAAAAGCAAGTAGATGTCATATGGTCACGGGGAACAGCTCAAAGGCGAGCTGACTCCCCTCCATGAACTGCGTGACTGCATCAACCAGCTAAACAGGTGGTCACGCCTTAATCCGGGACTTGAGCCTTTGTACAAGCGCTTTTACGATTGCATTGGCAGTATAGAGCGCGACTACGCTAAGAGGGACAATGGAGGATTACCTGCGGACGAAGGTCAGGTTTCGTGAGATGTACGCTCGCTACTGGGAAACAACTACTGACCACGTTTATGAGCTCATTAGGACAAGCGGTTCAGGCGCAAGCTGGTGGATTATATTCCACGACCAGGAGACATGCGTTCCTGATTGCTGCCTAGAGGTAGTTCGCTAGAGGGGAAATGATGGCAACTCCTGAGTACTGCATCTCCGGAGAGCCGGGGGAAGTCTTCTACGTCATTCAGTGTCGCGCTAAAGAGTACGGGCAAGCATGGCGACCTATTGGCTATGCGCGTTTCCCCGAAGACAAGCGCGACGAGGCATTCAAGAAAACCTGGCAGTGGAATGAGTTCATTACTGACCAGGAATACCGGGTGCTTAAGGTTACTGTAGAACTAGGTTAGGAGAGTAATGGCGTACACACCTCGCCTTATAGCTCGTGACGTGACTGGCGCTGTTATCCAACCAGGCGATATTCTGCTGGACCTTCAAGGACTCGCTTGGCTTTTTAAGATAGCGACTCGCATGGCTACACCCGACTTGCCAGGGAGAGTGCTGGTTGGCTTTCCTTCGAACCCGAATAGTTTCGGTCGTGAATTTGACGAGAGCGTTTTCCAGGTAAACGTTTCCCCTAATAGTGAGTACGAGGGAGAATAGTGGCACGCACGTTCAGTATCATCCTTGGTATTTCTGGCGACGGCTATAGCGGCTACAACCTGACTATTAACGGCACGGAATTCGCTTACCGTGCTTACGACGGCTCCATGATTTACGACGTGGAGACCGAGGTTGCCTCGGCACTAGGAAGCCTGCTGCTCAAGGAGCTGAAGAAAGGCACAGACGGTAAGCAGTGGAGTGAAAACGCACCAGACCCGGAGTGGTAAATGCACGTCGGAAACTTTGATTACGCGGTAACCCTGCTAACCCGGAAGTTCAACCGGGACGTTGCGGTAATCGCAGTCGGTCAGGCAATGATGACAGGCATCGCTGTTCTTAAGGACACAGAAATTGTGTTTGACAAGGACAATCTTTCTTTCGGAATCGAATGGGGTAATGGAGAAGACGGCGTTCAACCGGCACTTGCTAACGAAAGTCGAATCCGTGCTTGAGAAGCACGAATGGTTTGTGCTCATGGACCCCGAAGCTAAGTTTCGTGCAGTGGACAAGGCCCTGCAAGCCATGTTCGAAGACATGGACAGGCAAAAGACTGAAGGTCAGGTACCACGGATTCACATCCGGCATTTCGTAGAGGAATGGGCGCGATGAGCACCTTCATAGAAGAGCAACTGGAATCATTTTCAGAAGACTCTATCTATTACTTCAAAAACCGTATCGACAGCATAGTTAAAGACGAAGACTGGTACCGCAAGCTGGATTACAACGCCAAGAGTAATTTCCTGCTCAAAGCTCTCGCCGCCTGGTACCACCAGGTACTCAGTGACCCTTGCGCGGTCCCGAAGCCGCTGGATGCGTTCACGCGAGACTGGGTGCGGGAATAACCGGGGCGGGGCACTTGTTGACAAGGATGAGGGACGAGGACTACAGATGGGGTCAGTGATGGGCAAACTTAAGGAACTAGCTGCTTTGAGCGAACTAGGACGCGAGCACGGTTACACCCACTACGAGTGCACTTACAGTACCCTGACGGATTCTCACGATGTCGTTGGCATCACCCCGGAGGGTGACAAGCGGCTCGTAATCCGCCTGGAGGATGAGTCACGCGCCAAGGCTGTGGTGAACCTGCTTAACAGTGACATCGGCTGGGACGAGAGCCGCGAGGGCATCTGATGAATGACGAAGAGCTGGACGCCGCACTGCAACAGGCAGACGAGAACAGTGAGTTCTCTGGAACCCAGCGAGGTTTCCTTGCTCACCTTCTTCGCATGGAGGATTAAATGCCGTACATATACCAGCGTGCCGCAACAGAACGTGACAAAGAGCGAGCAATGCGCAGGCTGGAACTGGCGTGGAAAAAGCAGCCTGCAATGCGGCTCGGACAGCTACTCGTGAATGTGATGGGACCGCCAGGGACGATGGGACCTGACCTGTTCAATATCGAGGACTTCGCGCTAGTTGGTAAGGTCGAAGAATTCGTGAACAGGAATAGCAGTGCCTGAGCACAAGGTCAATAAGTGGGCGCATGATAAGTGGACGTTCTCCAATCAGGATTTTGTCAAGCGACTGGGCATGCCTGCTGGAACGCCTTTCTTTGACGTGACCTGGCAGTCTTGCGCGCAGAAGTTCATCGTTCACGTCAACGTGAAGACCAATAAGACCAAGGATGCCTGGGGCCGGGAGATACAAGCTAATTCCCACGAGACATGGGAATTCAGCAAGGCAGAGTTCTTGAACCTGCTGGGCATTCCTGTAGAGGCACCTGTATTTCTTGTCGGCAAGAACCGTTATGACGGAGCCGTGGAAATTATCGCTAGTCATCGCGAGTATCCAGACCCCGAGCCGCAACCAGAACCTGAGCCGGAAGGAGAAGTGCCATCAGCAAGCGAAAAGCCTCGTTCATCATGGTGGACCTCAATCACTTCCCGCTTTCGCAACCGGCACCCGTAACCTGCGGTAACCGTAGTGACCTGCCCAAGAAGGAAAGGCGCCACGCATGGGCGTCAATGGGCAAGGACGTTCGTAATGCGGGCAGTGCGGGATTCAAGGAGTACTTGATTGGCGCGTGCGTCACGTGCGGTCGCGACGAGAAATTTGACCTGGAGGTGAGCGATGCCGAATAACTCTAGCAGAGAGTTCCTTTTCGATGAAAACGATGAGCGCTACCAGGAGACGCTTGAAGCACTGAATAACCTGCGAGAGCGTCTTAACGCTGACGAGCTCATTGAACCCGTTGAGCCTGGACCGTCTCCGCAGGAGTGGAACTTCAATGACTTTATCCCGCAAGGGGAATACCCGCCACTTTCCCCTACTGATGTGCTGCCGCTAACTCCGGAGCAGATTGAACTGCGGGACCGCCTGCTCAATATCAGTATCCCGGATAGCCCTAGCCTGCACAGCATTGACGAAGTACGGGAAAGGCTAGGGCTTCCTACTACAGGTCGTAACCAGTCTGAGCCAATAGGGAGTGCCAATTCGTGGAGTTTTAGTAACTGCAACCCTGAATGGCGCGTTTCCAGTAACGACGTTACTGGAAACAACGACTATCCTCCCCCTCCAGACCCTAACCGCTATTCGTACATTCAGCCTCGTCCTATGTTTCGGGGTGGCCGTCTCCGCAATAGCGGGGGTACGGTTTACCGGGACCATTCCGGTGACGACCACGTTCCAGCCCCAATCGGTCGCGTTGACTGCGCTCCCTACATAAACGCGTACAGTAGCAACACAACAGCAATTACGCCTAGTACCCGACTTAACCTGTCGTGGGATGTCAACTACTACCCGGAAGGAAATGAGATGCCCCGTCTTGCCGTTCAGCCAACCCTTGTCGAGCGACTTAAGATTGACCTTGACGACCGTAAGCGCGAAGTGCGTCAGCAGGTTGACTCTGCAATCACCCAGATGGACCGGGCGCTTAACTCCCTCCGGGAGGCCGCTGGCTACCTGCGGGAAGAGGAAATCACCACGACTACTATTGAAGACTGCAAGTACATTGTCCGGGGCGTGCGAGAGAACCTGTCTCGCGCTGCGCGTTCAATCAACCCTGCTCCCGCTATCTTCACGAACATGGTCCGGCAGTCGCGTAACCTGGCGGCTGAGACTACCCGAATCATGAACGAGCGCTCTGAAGCGCAGCGGGAAGAGCGTGAGCTTGCATTCGCGGAAGCTGTTGCCGCTAGCACTGAATATGTGCCTGCTGTGGAGGACTACGTGATGGTGCAAAGCATCTCGTCGCTTCCGTGCCGCATCGTGCAGGTTGTTCCCAGCTCTGGCACGCCGAGTAGCCTTGAGCACGCTAGTGTCCTGTTCTCCGAGCAGGGTGGAATGTCTTACGAGCGTAGCCTAGGGTGGATGCGCCTTAACGGCCTTGCCAAGGCGACTGATGAGGAACTGCAAATGCTTCCGCAGTTCTACACCCCGCGTGAGGGTGACGTTATCGAGTTGCCTAACGGCATCACCGGTAACGACCCGACCGACATCACCGTGTTCACGGTGAACCACGTCACGCCAGAGACTACCGTGTTCGATGGCGATGGACGGCCCAACCCCAACATCCGCCTTACGTCGGCTGCCGCGCCTGACAGCTCGTGGACGCGCCGTGTTGCGCGACTGCGAAGCATCGGCATGCGACCGACTGACCGGGAAGACGTTGCCCCGCCGCCCGCGCCTGAGGTGTCCGCAGACGCGCCTCTTGAGGCAGGAGACACTTTCCGGTGCACGCGTGCAATGCAGGTTATCGATAACCTGCTTAACTCCGACACGGTTTTCGAGGTGACAGGCACGAGTGAGAGCACTTACGGCAGGGACAGGGAAGTGCGATTCCGTGTCCAGAATGGGACGGGCTACCAGTTCGAGCGCACAGTTCCGGAGCTGGGAGCTGCGGGGCTGGTGATTCACCAGCGCGTTGTTAACAACACCTGGATTCCCGTAATCGGGAACATCATCCAGTTCAACGGTTCCATGCGCTACCACGTCACTAACGTTGACTGGAATGGCACGGCTCGTAACCCCATGGTCAGTTTCTACGCTGAGAACGACAGGCGAAGCCCCGGCCGTTACGAGTACCGTTACCCGATTAGCGAGCTGCGAACGCTCGGCATGCGACTGGCTAACTAAGTAATCAGATAAAGGAGCTTAAATGCATACCGCATTCAAGGGTGTTTTTTCCTTCGGTCCCTTCTCCCTGCCCGTCCGGCTTGGCTCTGTAGTCCCGAGCAACAAGAACGGCGGCCTGCACATGCTGCGGAAGTCTGACGGCTCTCGTATCGAGTACGTGCGTGTTGCCAAGGCTGACCGGGAGAAGGGCGACCTTAACGAGGTTCGCTGGGAGGACATCGGGCGTGGCTTCGAGATTCCCGGTGGCAACGTCCTGCTCACGGACTCGGAACTAGAGGAAATCAAGGGGGATGAGCGGCACTGCGGGGAAATAGTAACGTTCGCCAAGGCGTCTGACATTCCCGCTCAGGCTATCGACAAGTCCTATCACGTCAAGCCCGGTGATGGCGGTGACAAGGGCTACGCCCTGCTGCACGCCGCGCTGAAGCGCGCTGGAAAGGTCGGGGTGCTTCGCTTCGCGATGCGCGACAGCGTTCACCTGGCCATCCTGTCGCCGGACGCGGAGGGCTACCTGGTTCTGTCCCAGCTCCATTGGGGCAATGACGTGACGCGGCCAGATTTTGAGGCCCCCAGCGCTACGTTCTCGGACAAGGAAAACTCGCTGGCTGACCAGCTTATCGAGACTCTGTCTGATGACGAGTTTGATTTCTCGCAGCACAAGGACGAAAGTGCTGAGCGCCTTGAGAAGCTGGTCATGGCCAAGATTCAGGACGGTCCCACGCATGTTACTGCTGATGCGGCGGTTCCGGACCAGGGCGTTGCTGCGTTCACCGACATGATGACTGCAATCCAGCAGACCATCGATGCCAAGAACGAGAGCAAGCCTAAGTCTCGCCGGAAGAGTGTCGCCTAAATGCTGTCCACGAGAATTTGCTGCTTCTGTGGAATTAGCACTATGTTCCTTGAAGCTCACTGGCTATCCGCCGAGTGCAGTAAGAACAAGAGCAAGGAGGTGTAGTGACTCAATTCTGGATTCGAGAGCGGGGTGGCCCGTGCAACGACCTGTCTGCCATCCCACTCGAAGAACTGAAGCACTACGAAGGTAAGCGCGTTCGTGTTGCCCTTGTTTATGAGGGTATCCTTGAGCGTGCTGACTACGGTAATGAGTTCGTCATCCGAGATGGCTGCACTCGTTACCTAAGGCGTTCCCACATCGAGTACATACAGGAGCAGAAATGACACCCCCCAAGAACGCAGTCCTTTCCGGTGGCGCTTTCAAGCCCGGTGACAGTCGTGAGGAAGACGGCTTCATGTGGCTCGCAGGCCCTAACGGCGAGTGGACAGTCTACGAGCGCCTTGAAGGTGGAGTTCGCCAGGTGCTGGACAGTTACGGCAATGCCAAGCGCTACCGAGTTACGGGCATCATGCTGGAGGAAGTCCTGTAAATGAATGAGCGCTACCGGCCAATGCGTGAGACTTTCCAGACCGTGGACGATGCAGACATCGTGACTACCTCGTTGCTTAACTTGGCCCGAGGACTGGACGATGAGGCTACGCGCCTGCTAATAGGCAAGCTCATTCAACACTACCTGGCTCGTTCTGCGGCTATAGACGATTACTACGACAAGTTGTACGCGCTGGAAGACTGTGAAGTCATCTTGTTCGCCTGGCGCAAGGAACTGCTGGAGCAACTGAAAGCACACCGTAAGGCAGGTGGTGACTAGTGGAATACGCTGCAATGTACGAGTACCTGAAAGCGCTTCTGCAAGTTCCGGAAGACGTGGTATACGAAATGCTGGACCTCCTGGAGACCTGGCAGCCAATCGACGCAATCGACTTCACGGCTAAGGGAGGTGCCTATACCCTCCGGTATCCGGGTGGTCAGTTCGAGCTGCGACAAGACGGAGAGCGGGTACTGCCGTGACAACCGGAATGAACGGGTTTAGTGAGAATGGCGAGTGGGACTTCGCAGCGGGAAGCGTTTACGGTTACCGCTCCTGGACACTTGAAATGAGTAATCCCAGTCCCGAGCTGGACCAAAGCACCTTCAAGCTAACAGGTAACTGGGGAGGTAATTGGACTTCCGGAACCCAGCAAGCTGAGTGCAAGTACAGTCGCAACTCGGACTTTCTTAACGCCGCCGGACTTGCCAGAAGTATTCCCGTACTGCACGAAAACGGTGACGTGATAATCCCTGATGAAAAGTGCGGGTGCGGTTTCTGGGCTTACTGGGAATCACCCTCCGTAGCCTGGTATATTTACCCGCATCGCCAGCTCAGTGACGAATATCTCAGTCTTGAGACAGGTAAAGCTAATTACAGTGACGAAGAGTGGGTGCGAGCCCTTAATGCTGCTTGGTACAGGTGCCCTATTCTGGCAGTTGAAATTCCGGTAGAGGGCATCATCCAAGGATTCGGCCGCACCATTATCGGCGAAAAGGGATTTCGCTGCGAGAAAGCAATCATCAAGAATCTCATTCTCGTAGATGATAATCCTCTTGTACTGCCTCGTATAGGCGGCACGAACCAGCAAGAAAAAATCAGGGCAGAAATTGAGAAACTAACAGGTATTAGCCTGCGAGTTCTTGCTGCTCACGGTCTTACGCAAGCCGGGATTGACATCCCGCTCTTTGATTCCCGCGAAGAACTGAATAGTGCGTACGAATCGTACAAAGGGGTTTAATGAACACGATTAAGGTAATGCCCCTCCCTAAGCCGCCTAACAACGCGGCTGCCGTGTACAAGAACGTGGTCTCATGGAATCTCAGCAACGGATTCCTGCTCATCCGGATTATGGAGCGAAATAAGGAAAACACAGTAGGCATCCCTATTACCCTCATCCACGATTTTAAGGTGATAGCGTGAACATTGACCTAATCGCCAAGGCGATTGTCCGTGACACTCTTCGGGAGATGGACGTTACTGGCGTGCAAGCGGTGGCAGAAGAAATTGTAATTGCCCTGCGTGAGGCTGGCTTGCTCTTGCCAGATTCTGCGGCTATTACCCATCACCAGCTCAATTACAGGGACGCCAGCCGTGGCCTGGCTGACGTTGAGCCGCGACCGTTCCGGCGTGACCCTCATCTCGAAAGCCTAGAGGAACCGTGGGTAGACGTGGACAGCAGCGGCAAGCACCGTGCTACCGGTCCTTCACCGCAGGGCACAGACCCTCAGCTAGGGCGCGAGACCTGGCGACGTGGCGCTGACGGCTCAGACGCGTGGTTGTCGCGTGACGTGCCACCGGGACCGCCTGTACCAGACCGGTAGGAATAACTCGGCGCAACATGTTGTTAACGCTTCGAGAGGGGACATGAAACCGGTAAAGATTGACAAGGGCTGGTTTTACCTCGGCTTCTGGAGCGAGATTTACCTGTTTCACCTTGCACTGGGCCGACTCGACATATCAGTACTGCACACTAAGTACCGTCGTGACAAGATTAGAGCGGCGCGCATTGAGCGCCTTAACAAGCTTAGGGGACAGAAGTGAACCGCAAGATTGCCATCGGTGGATTCGTTGTCGCGGGAATCGCGGCTATCTCGCTTACTGCGTGCGGTCCTGCTAAGCACAATGGCTACAGCGCTAGCCCGGCGCACAAGGTCACACTAGGCAACGTGGGCGTTGCTGGCGGGACGGTTCCCGCCGCTGACTGTGCTGTGAGCCTGACCGCCAAGGGCATTACCGCCTACCTGGACTTCCACGGCACCGTAGACGGCCTTACGGCTAGTTCCCAGTGCCACGAGCTGACCAAGGCTGCCACGCGCCAGAAGCACGTCACGGTCACGCAGGTAACCGATATCCCGACTGCTTACAAGTCGGTATGCTCGGCTACCTCGGCCAAGGGCTACACGGTTACTGTGTACTCCGACAACGCGCTGAGCGATGCTGCTGGCAAGCAGTTCTGCAAGGCTTTCGCTAAGTAACTCGAAGAGGGGGAGTAATGCCGCTAGACGGCTTCACTGAGAAGCATGAGCCTGAAGACTGGGACATGGGACTAGGCAAGGTAATCGGCTACCGAGCCTGGACTTTCCGCCGTCACGGCAAGTCCTGTGCGCTCACGCGTAAAGCCAATCCAATCGCCATTAACCCACATTACACCATGGGGGAGTACAGTTCTTACGCGTTGCTGAAGCAGCTAGGTTACGACTATACCCCGTCAACAGGCTGCTACTGCTCTTACGGGCTGTACGGAAAGTGGGGCCAGAAATGGCACTCTACCGTCACGAAAGCTCAGTGCGCGCGTGATGACTCGGCGTGGCCTAACTACAGGATGATGCTGACTCCTCGCTTGGCATCGATGATTAACTGTGAGCGAGTACTGGACAACCCTGATGCGTGCGGTTGTGGTATCTGGGCTTACTGGCAGTTGCCCACAGACTCTGACTTCAACATGGACAGGGACTATAGCACCGTATACTGGCCTGTCGCCGGGCGCGTTGAAGGCAGCGAGCGCGTGGTAATCGGTGAAAAGGGCTTCCGGTGTGAAAAGGCCACGCTAACTCACCTGTTCGTGGTGCATGATACGCCCAAGGACGTTACTGACGAGCTGGAAAAAACATTCAGTATTCCCGTTCTGGTAGCGGACCCGCACCGGCCATTCACTAACCCTGTCCATGACCTAATCAAGCGAAATACTGAGCCTGACCCTATGTACGGGCCTAAATGGCGCGTTAATGACCCGTCATGGCGGAAGGCAGTTAGGGCAATTACGGGATTCTGATGACAGCAACTGTAGAAGAAATCGCAATCGAGGGCATTGACCTTGACAGGGTCCCGCCTTGCAATCTGCCGGTTCGGCTATTGACGGATGGGATATGCGGAAAACCTAGTACCTATCATGTTCGTCCTAGATGCGCGGATTGTGGCTGGCTTACCGCTAAGTTCCTTTGCGATGACTGCCACGCTAAACTGCTAGACGGTAAAGTCTGGTGCCCGCGCCATGGGTCAGGTATTAAGGGCCTTCTAATCACATGGGAGTACTTGTAATGACAGAACGCGTCCCCCTGGAGACACTGGTTCGTTACCACGGCAGCATCGGCTATGCGCATGGTGATTACCGTGTTTCGGGTTACTGTGACCCTCACCAGCGATACGACCTGACCGATTCTCATATCGAAGAGCACTGGCCCGATGGCGTTGCTTACGAACTGTGGCCAGACGGCATGGAGCGTAAGTTCGGGTTGCGCGATAATGCGCTACTCTACGTGCGCCGTAGCTCTTTCACGATACTGGAGGGCTAATGAGTGATGATGAGCACCAGGACGCCGTAGACCGCGAAGCGCTCGGCCTTATCCTGATGATAGCCAATGACGACGATAGCGCCGTCAGGGATAAGCTGGCCACGTTCATAGAGGACCCTGAACGCGTCATTGAAATGCTGAGAGGAACCCTTACAGTCAGCGGCGTGCTCATGCAGGTAGCGGCGATGCTGCTGAAAATGTCTAGCGATGACATCGCGAGCATGATGCTGGAGGTCATGTGATTACCAAGCCCTGGGCTTGCGCGATTCTCATGGTAGCCCTGTACGCGACTATGGTCACGATGGTCGTCATGACGCACAGCCCGTGGTTCCTGCTGCTGATTATTCCCATGGCTCGCCTTGTTATCGAGATACGGCGACCCTAATCTGTTCACTTGTTGACTAATAGCGCTTTAGGGGAGGATTCATGTCACTAGCAATTAATGGCTGGCAACACGAGCAGTCAAGAGTCGCAGCTCCGTCGTGGTCGCCATACAAGCGCATTCGCGTGGACAGCGGCATGGTAAAGCTGCTCAAGGCCCTGTGGAAGCAAGGAATCGTCACGCGGTTCTCTTGTGAGCGCTGGAACGAGTGGAGTTGTGAGTACAACCCGTACGGGCACTTCACAGAAGATGGCAAGGTTCAGGTTGTGTTCCTGGGAGAACGCACAGAAAACCGTGAACTAGGAGTTCAGGTCTTGCGAGACCTGCTAGGTGTGGAAGCAGTTTACCCAGTAGGCTGGCGGTTCCACGAGAACTACCTGGACGACCTGTTCGTGTACTTCCCTAGGGACCTGCTAGACAAGTTCAATGACAACTAGTTGACTGATAGCGTTTTTAGGGGAGGATTGTGACATGAAGAATGTCACGGCTAAGTTCATCAGCGTGATGTGCTCAGGGTTTACCGCAGACCCGGACAATAGCCAGATTGGGCTCGGCACGCTAGAAGACCTGGCTAACCAGCTACCTCCGTACGTCTTCGGGGAAATTTACCCGGATGACATGACCGATGTTAAGGACCTGTAATGAACCAGTACCTTATTGATTTTCTAGAGCAAGCGAAGAACCGCTACGCGAATGAACTGCCCGCTGCCCGTGCTGCTGAAGACGAAGTGACTACAGCCTACAACTGCGGTGCGCTCGTAGCGATTAAGGAAGTACTTGACTACGTCGTGTACAACTACGGGAATAACCCGGACTGACAGGGTGTTGGCATCGGTCGAGACTACGAGAGGACTGACATGGGGCGCTCCCTGGACGTGACGATTCTGTATGGCTACGACCTTGGCGGGCCGGAAGACGGCTGGAAGTTCAACAAGGCTGGTAAGTACGAGACGGCGTGGCCGTCCTGGGTAAAGCTGAACGACGAGGGTTACCCAGACGATTCTGAGGATGAGGGCTTTGCTCACCAGGCAGACGAATATCTTCTACGGGAGATGGCAGGCTTCACGGAAGAGTGGGACGATTCATCAGACAGTGGTTATTTCACGCGCAAGAAAGCAGCCGAGCAGGCAGTCGGCCTGGACAGGCTGGTTTTCGATAGCCGGGGCGCATCATACGATTATGACCAGTGGGCCTTTGGAGTAAAACTCGGCTCGGGTTACGACATCCTGGAAATCGACAGGGCATGGTTCGACCCCGCTACCCTGCATTCTTACGACTCAATCCTCAAGCGCGCCATCGCGCTCATGCAACTGGAGTTCGACCCTGCTGAGCAGCCAGGACCCAGAGTGCTGGCGCTGGTTTCATTCTTCTAGGAGATACTGTGTCCGCACGCGTTTCTGGCATGGATGGTTTCAGTGAGCAAGGTGAGTGGGAATTCGCGGCCGGAACAGTAAAGGGCTACCGGGAATGGCAGCTTAAATTCTCTCGTAAGATGCCGGAACTGCCACTCGTGCCTGATAAGCATCTCATGGGACACTGGGGTGGTCAGTGGCACGGCAGCGACTGGCAAGTCGCACGCTGCGATATTTCTGAGACGATGGCTAAGCTGCACGAATCAGAGGTGGCAATGTTGCCCGGAGGCGTCAAATTCTGGCATCCTCTTTCTGAAATTCCCACAGAGCAGTGCGGGTGTGGTTTCTGGGCTTTCTGGGAGCAGTCAAAGAGCAACCACGTAAGGGGTCCGGTAGATTTCAGCTACCCCGCGTTTACCTTGGATGGTTACTGGGCAGAGTTCTCGCTGCGTGACAAGCCCGCTTGGGTTAAGGCTCACCTTCGGGGAGTCGGTGAGGGAGCTGGCCGCACCATCATCGGTGAGAAGGGCTTCCGTTCCCAGAAGATGCGAATGCTCGCTATCGCTGTGGTGGAACCGCAACCGCACCCTGTATTTGACACTACCGTTCAGCGGTTTCTCGGCAAGACAAGCACAGAGGTAGTTGAAGAACTAACCCGGCTAGTTAGCGAAATTGCTCCGGGCGTGCCCATCGTAGACGACGTAGAGAAACTGAAGGAGTTCATGTAATGAAGATGCGCTGGCTAGCAGCGGCTTTGCTGCCTAGCATATTGCTGTCAGCATGCGCTGCCACGCCAGCGTACAGTTCCCCGTCTAAGCACCGTCCCCCGCTGCACTACAAGCCTGTCAACTCCATGCCTTGGGGTACCATCACCAGCGGTGGGAAGTGCCTTACAGGGACGCCAAAGGACGGCGTTGCAGTGGCAGGCAAAACCTGTAACGGCACTAACGAGCAGCAGTGGAACATGTCCCTGGACGGGACTCTCACCATGCGGGCTAGCGGTGGTGCTTACTGCCTGGACAACGCAGGAAACCGTAACCCCATTAAAGGCCAGATGTGGCAGTGTAACGAGGATAACGCACAGCACTGGAGCTATGCGCTTCCCGGCATCATCACGGCTAAGACCGCAGGTGCGGGCTTTCACGGGCACTGGGTAATGAACGGCGTGGCGTTCCCCGGCTTCAGCAATGCACGCGGTGACGTTTCTCTAAGCGGCGTGAACATGGTCGTGGGCGGCAAGCTGTACCTGCCGCTGGGAATGAACCTCAACGGCACGCAGTACCCGTACGGCACTGACCCCGGCGAGCCTGACAACAAGTGGTACCTGGATGGTTCTGGGCAGCCGCAGTATGACTCATGGATTAGCCAGGCAGAAGACCAGGAAGATGTTAGCGCTAGTTCGTGGCACGCCAACACCGTTCGCATCTTCATCAGCCAGGATACGCTTGTTGACCCTGCTACCGGAGATGTGGACTCCGCTTACCTTTCCGGTCTACAGCAAGTTATCAGCCATGCTCAGTCTGACGGGCTTATGGTGGTCATTGTTGACCAAACAGAACCCGACCCTATTGCTCACGACAATCAGCCGCTGCCCACGCAAACTACAGTCAACGTGTGGAAAGCACTAGCCCCTACTATAGCAGGTGACAAGTCTGTAATCATTGACCCGTTTAACGAGCCGCGTTCGGATGATTCCATGACTGATAACTCCATGTGGAGCTTGTGGCTTAACGGCGGATACTCAGGCGACACCACCTACATCGGCATGAACCAGCTAACGGTAACGCTTCGCGCTAACGGTTACACGAACATGCTGTGGGACGAGACACCGCAATTCCCCGGAGTCATGGGTGAGCTGGGGCTTGGCCGTGTTGCGTCTAACTTTAGCTCGTGGCACGTTACGGACCCGGACAAGCTTACAGTGTATGAGTTCCATCACCCAACTGTAGATGGTGTGGCTCGCACTACTGCTAACTGGGATGCTGAATTCGGGCAGCTCGTCAAGCACCTGCAAGCACCTGTAGTTGACGGAGAGTGGACTAACAGGACAGTTACCAGCGGCAACCCTGGTTCTCTCGGTGATGTGGGTGAGTGCTGGGGTGATGCCCCTGCTTCAGTGCCCGCGTACTTGCGCTACTTGCAAGATGAGGGAATAGGTTTGCTTGCCTGGACGCTTGGCACGGGTGACGTTAACGGCGCTGGAATCCTGAACCAGGACAATAGCGGTCCTGCCACGGCTAACAGTTATGATGCGGGAACATACTCCTGCGTTCTCCCAGATGGTCCCACTCAAGGTGCGGGCCAGGACCTTCAGTCCTGGTTCGGTACCCTCAACCCGTAACAATAAGGCGAAAGGTAAATAAGATGCCAGGGACAGATGTAATGTTGTGGCAGCCCCCGGCAGCCAGAGCGCCACGGCTTCGCCCGGCTGAGAAGCTAAAGCAGTCTGCCCGCATTCTAGTAGGCGAAGTCTCCCGTGCGGTAGACAAGATTCGCTATCGTGACCCGGTTAAGGCTGTCAAGACCGGCCGCGTGCTGGTGATGATTCCCGCTCACGACGAGCAGGATTCCATCGGCATCACCATCACCGCACTTAAGCGGCAGACGCGAAC
>Ga0210384_10002736_pt1 | contig 21216 bp, 18 predicted proteins | sample IncBWH2MmetaG_FD_160574 | JGI IMG/M metagenome (GOLD analysis project Ga0210384, IMG submission 160574) | Forest soil microbial communities from Barre Woods Harvard Forest LTER site, Petersham, Massachusetts, United States - Inc-BW-H-2-M | ecosystem: Environmental > Terrestrial > Soil >...
TGGGCGATATCGGCCACGCGATTCAGACCTATGCCGAAACCAATAATTTCTCGGTGGTCCGCGAATATTGCGGTCACGGTATCGGCCGCGTGTACCACGAAGACCCGCAGGTGCTGCACTACGGCAAACCCGGCACCGGGCTGGAACTCACGGCCGGCATGACCTTCACTATCGAACCCATGATCAACGCCGGGCGGCGGGACGTGCGGCTGTTGCCGGATGGCTGGACGGTCGTGACGAAGGATCAATCGCTGTCAGCGCAATGGGAACACACGATTTTGGTCACCGACGGGGGCTATGAGGTGCTCACCTTGGGCGCGAGCGTCAGCGCGCCGGCTGCCGCGGCGGCTTCTTGAACGCCCACGGCTTTGTTTTAGATCAAATCGCCGATTGGCCTTACCTGGCGGCAGTCCCCGCCGCACTCGAAGAGGGTGATTTCTCACCCATCGTCTTTCGCCAAGTGCTCGATCAGGGCACCGAGCTGCTCAAAGATCGCTTCGTCGCTGACGAACCGATCGAAGATCTGGTGCGCGATCGGGCGCGCCTGGTCGATATCGCCTTGCGCGCGGCTTGGACCAATCACGCCGGCAAATTTGCCGGCGACTTGGCATTGGTGGCGGTCGGCGGGTATGGCCGCGGCGAACTGCACCCGAGTTCCGATATCGACATCATGGTGCTCTTGCCGAAGAGCGACTCCGCGGACTGGCAGCCGGACATCGAGCGCTTCCTGACTTTTCTGTGGGACATCGGACTTGAAGTGGGACATAGCGTCCGCTCGATCGACGATTGCCAGCGCGAGAGTCTCGCGGACATCAGCGTTGCGACCACACTGTTCGAGGCGCGTTTGCTCGCAGGACCCGAACCCCTGTTCGCCGGCATGCGGCGCGCCTTGGCGCCGGATCGTCTCTGGTCCTCGCAAGACTTCTTCGAAGCCAAGGTCAAGGAGCAGACCGAGCGGCATCACCGCTACTTCGACACGGCGTACAACCTGGAACCGAACGTCAAATCCAGCCCCGGGGGATTGCGCGACATTCAAACCATCGGCTGGGTGGCCAAACGGCATTTCGGCACCGACACGCTCGATGAGCTGGTGGCGCACGGGTTTTTGACGCGCGAGGAGCTGCGCAAGCTGCAGGCCGGCCAGTCGTTCCTGTGGAAAGTGCGCTTCGGATTGCACGTGCTCACCGGGCGGCGCGAAGACCGGTTGCTGTTCGACTATCAGATCAAGCTCGCCAAACTGTTCGGCTACGAGGATGCCAGCTTCACCCTCGCGGTCGAACAGCTCATGCAGAAATACTACCGCACCGTCATGGATATCAGTCTTCTGAATGAAATGCTGTTGCAGCTGTTTCGCGAAGCCATCCTGACGCAGAGCGCGGCGCCTCTGCCGATCAACGCGCGTTTCCAAATCCGCAACGACTACCTGGAAGTGACGCATCCGGAAGTGTTTGCGCGCTACCCATCGGCGTTGCTCGAACTGTTCGTGTTGCTGCAGCAATATCCCGAATTGCGCGGCGTGCGCGCCGAGACCATCCGGCTGATCGGCACGCATGTCGGGCTCATCGATGAGGAGTTTCGCCAGAATCCGCGCCATCATCGGCTGTTCATCGAGATTCTGTGCGCGCCCGTCGGCGTTACGCACGAACTGCGGCGCATGAACCTCTACGGCGTGCTCGGACGCTACATTCCCTCCTTCGGACGCGTTGTCGGCCGCATGCAGTACGACCTGTTCCACGCCTACACGGTGGATGCGCATACCCTGTTCGTCGTCAGCAATCTGCGCCGTTTCGCAATGCCGAAGTTCAACCATGAATTTCCCGCGTTGAGCCAGATCATGCAGTCCTTGCCGCGGCAGGAAGTCGCGTACCTGGCGGCGCTGTTCCACGACATCGCCAAAGGCCGCGGCGGCGATCACTCGGAATTGGGCGCGGTTGACGCGGAAGCCTTTTGTTTGGAACAAGGATTGGGGCGCTACGAAGCGCGCTTGGTCGCGTGGCTGGTGCGCAATCACCTGATCCTGTCGATCACTTCGCAGAAGAAGGACATCAGTGATCCGGACATCGTCCAGCAGTTCGCGCGGCATGTCGGCGATCAGGTTCACCTGGACTACTTGTACGTTTTAACCGTCGCCGACGTGCGCGGCACCAATCCGAAATTGTGGAATTCCTGGAAGGCGCGGCTGTTTGAGGAGTTCTACGAGCGCACCAAGCGGGCCCTGCGCCGCGGGCTCGAGACGCCGATCGACCAAGAGCAGCTGATCCGCGAGACTCAGGATCAGGCGCTGGCGATACTGCCCGCGGAGGTGCAGGAACAGGCCGCGGCGGTTTGGACGCAGTGGACCGAGGCGTATTTCCTGCGCTACACGCCGGGGGAGATCGCCTGGCACACGGCACTGCTCGCCCAACGGCCTCCCAAGGATGACTCGCCGCTGGTCGCCGTGCGGCAACTCACCGATCGAGGCGGCACCGCGGTGCTCACGTATACGCCGCGGCGCCTGCGAAGCTTTGCGCGCAGCACCGGGGTTCTCGATCAAATGGGCCTCAATGTCGTCGACGCGCGGCTGATAACGAGCGCCAACGGCTTCAGCCTCGAGACCTACGAAGTGCTCGAAGACAACGGTGCCGTCATCGCCGACCCGACGCGCATTCGGGAAATCGAGCGCGGCTTGTGGCGCGTATTGCAGCAGGTCGAAGATGCTCCGCACGCCGTGACACGCCGCGCGCCCCGGCAGGTGCGCATGTTTTCGACGCCCACCCAGGTCAATTTCAGCGTCGACACGCGCAACGATCGCACCATTCTGGAGCTGATAGCGGCCGACCGCCCGGGTCTGCTGTCGGAGGTCGGCAAGGTATTTCGAGCCGAACGCGTCGCCATCAACGGCGCCAAGATCATGACGGTGGGCGAACGCGCCGAAGATGTGTTCTATATCACGCGTGAGGACGGCGGCCTGCTCAAGGAAGAAGTCTGCCGGCGCGTGCAGGAATCGCTCATACAGGCGCTGGATCGGCGCGACGTAGCAAAATCTTGAGCGCTCACGAGGAGCTGCGTGCGGCCATCGAAGGCGCCTACGAAACGCGGGCGCAGCTCAATCCGCGCAATGCGCCGGGCGCGCTGCGCGCCGCCATCGAGAACACGATCGAACTGCTGAATGAGGGGCGGCTGCGCGTAGCCCAGCCGGATGGCAACGCTTGGCGCGTCAACGAATGGCTCAAGAAAGCCGTGCTGCTGTCCTTTCGCGTCAACGACAATGAGGCGATGCCGGCCGGCGCCTTGAATTTCTACGACAAGGTGCCGCTCAAATACAGCGGCTGGAGCGCGGAGCGCTTTGCCGCCGCCGGCGTGCGCGTCGTGCCTCCGGCAACCGTGCGGCGCGGCGCGTTCGTCGCGGCCAACGTGGTCTTGATGCCCAGCTACGTCAACGTGGGCGCTTATGTGGACAGCGGCACCATGGTGGATACCTGGGCAACCGTGGGCTCCTGTGCGCAGATCGGCAAGAACGTGCACCTATCCGGCGGTGTCGGCATCGGCGGCGTGCTGGAACCACTGCAGGCCGGTCCGACCATCATCGAAGACAACTGTTTCATCGGCGCGCGCTCGGAAATCGTCGAGGGTGTGGTGGTCGAATCCGGCGCCGTCATCTCCATGGGCGTGTTCATCGGTCAAAGCACGCGCATCTACGATCGCGAACGCGACCAGATTCTCTACGGCCGCGTGCCCGCCGGCGCGGTGGTGGTTCCCGGCACCCTGCCCGCCGCGAACGGCAAGTACGCTCTCGCCTGCGCCGTGATCGTCAAGCGGGTGGATGCACAGACTCGCGCGAAGACTTCCCTGAACGAACTGCTGCGCAATACTGACTAACCATTCGCGACCTACCATGAGCGACAAAGCGCCTTCACCGTCTCGGCGTAAATTGTTCAAAACCTTGAGCCTGGCACCCCTTGCGGTCGCCGCCGGTTGCGCGCGCGAGGCTGACAAGCCTGCCGACTCGAGCGCTTCCGCCGGCGACTACAAGCCGACTTTTTTCAATGCCGCCGAGTGGGCGTTCATCCTGGCCGCGTGCGATCGCCTGATTCCGGCCGACAATATCGGCCCCGGCGCGCTGCAAGCCGGCGTCCCCGAGTTCATCGACCGTCACATGCAGACGCCCTATGCCAGCGGCGATATTTGGTACATGCAAGGTCCCTTCATCGAAGCCGCGCCGCAATTCGGCTATCAGGGCCGGCTGCCGGTGCGGGATATTCTGCGGGTGGCAATCAAGGGGATCGACGCTCACTGCGCCAAGCACTTCAGCGGCAAGAGTTTCGCGCAGCTCGAACACGCCGACCAAGAGACTCTGCTCAAATCGGCCGAGGCAGGCAAGCTGGAACTCGAGAACATTTCGTCCCGGGAATTTTTCACTCAACTCTTGAACGAGACCCGCATGGGCTACTTTTGCGATCCCAGGCACGGCGGCAACAAGAACATGGCGGCATGGAAGATGATCGGCTATCCCGGGATGCGCGCCGACTACACCAATTGGGTGGAGGTTCGCGACCAGCCCTATCCGCTGCCGCCGGTCGATCTCGCCGGGGAACGAGGCTGATGGCCATCGTCAAACCGAAGGTCGATGCCGTCATCGTCGGCATGGGCTGGACCGGCGCCATCATGGCCAAGGAACTGACGGACGCGGGCTTGCGGGTGGTCGGGCTCGAGCGCGGTCCGGACCGCGACACGCAGCCCGACTTCGCCTACCCGCGCGTCGTCGATGAACTCGAAGGCTCCATCCATCGCAAGTTTTTGCAGAGCCTCTCGAAGGAGACCATCACCGCGCGCCACGGCATCAAGGACACAGCAGTGCCTTATCGGCAAGTGGGCTCGTTCAAGCCGGGCACGGGCGTCGGCGGCGCGGGCTCGCATTGGTCGGGCTGCCATTTTCGAGCGCTGCGCGAGGACTTCAATCTGCGCAGCAATGTGAAACAGCGTTACGGCGCGAAATTCATTCCCGAAGGCATGACGATTGCGGATTTTCCAGTCACCTATGAGGACCTTGAGCCGCACTTCGATCATTTCGAGTACGTCTGCGGAACATCGGGCAAGGCGGGCGTGCTCAACGGCACCAAGATTCCGGGCGGCAATCCCTTCGAGGCTTCCCGCTCGCGCGAATTTCCGCTGCCGCCCAATCGCAACTATCTCGGCGCGGAATTATTTTACAAAGCGGCGCGCGAAATGGGCTACAGCGCCTATCCCATTCCCGCGTCCAACGCCTCGGCCCCCTACGTCAATCCCTACGGCTGTCAAATGGGGCCCTGCAATTTTTGCGGCTTTTGCAGCGATTATGGCTGTCTCAATTATTCCAAGGCCTCGCCCAACGTGAGCATTCTGCCGGTACTGCGCTTGCGCAAGGAGTTCGAATTGCGCACGCATGCACAAGTGCTGCGGGTCAATCTGGACAAGGAGCGCGCGCATGCGACCGGCGTCACCTATCTCGACGCGGAAGGCAAGGAGACCGAACAGCCGGCGGATCTGGTGCTGCTGTGTGCGTTTTCTCTATTCAACGTGCACCTGATGCTGCTCTCAGGCATCGGCAAACCCTACGATCCGGTTTCCGGCGCAGGCACGGTGGGCCGCAACTACTCCTACCAAAACCTGAACCGCGTCACACTGTTCTTCGACGCGAGCGTGCAAGCCAATGGCTTTATCGGGATCGGCGGCGGCGGCGCCACCTTCGATGATCTGAACGGCAACCAGCTGGACAGTGCGAAGGCGGGCTTCGTCGGCGGCGGTGTGATCTGGGCGAGACAACCGGGTTCAGGCCCGATCCGCGGCATTACGACGGCTCCGGGCGTCCCCAACTGGGGCAGCGCATGGAAACAAGGCGTCAAGGATGCCTTTCGGCATTCGTTTTATTACGAGGTCCAGGGCGCCTGCATGTCGTATCGCTCCAACTACCTGGATCTCGATCCGACGTATCGCGATGCATTCGGGCGTCCGCTGCTGCGCATGACCTTCGATTGGAACGACAACGAAATCCGCGCCTCGCAATTCCTGGTCGGCAAGGCATTGGACATGTGCAAGGTGCTCAATCCGAAAGCGCTGTCCGGAGATGCGAAGAAGGCGGGCGAGCACTACAACATCACGCGCTATCAGAGCACGCATACCTGCGGCGGCGCCATCATGGGTTCGGATCCCAAGACCTCCGCCCTCAATCGCTATCTGCAGTCTTGGGACGTGCCGAATGTATTTGCGCCGGGTGCGAACGCGTTTCCGCAAAACAATGGCTACAACCCCACCGGCATGGTAGGGGCATTGACCTACTGGGCCGCGAGGGCAATCCGCGAGCAATACATCAGGAGTCCGGGCGCGCTGGTGCACACATAAGCAGCCATGAAAAACTCCAAGCGCACTTTGCTCGAACTCTCAGGCCTCGTGGTTCTCGTGTTTGTCGGCGTCCTGACCTTTGCGCTGTGGCCGACTCATACCCGGTCGATAGCCTCGAGCCAACCAGCTGCCTCCGATGCGGCGTCGATCGAACGCGGCCGGTACCTGGCGGTGGCTGCCGATTGCACCGCCTGCCACACTGCGCCCGGCGGCAAGCCGTTTGCAGGCGGCCTGGCGCTAGATTCGCCCGTGGGCGCGATTTACAGCACGAACATCACGCCCGACGTTGAGTCCGGTATCGGAAAATTCACGCTCGACGACTTCGATCGTGCCGTCCGCCATGGGATCGACGATGAGGGCGTGACTCTGTATCCGGCCATGCCGTATCCATCGTATGCGCTCATGAGCGATGAGGACATCGCCGCTCTCTACGCCTTTTTTCTGCACGGTGTGGATCCGATATCGAGCACCGGGCATGCGAACGGCATCCCATGGCCTCTCTCGATCCGCTGGCCGCTGGCGATCTGGCGCAAGCTGTTCGCCCCCTCCCCTACCGCGCCGACATTCGATGCGTCGCACTACGCCGATCCCGTCGTCGCGCGCGGCGCCTACTTGGTTGAGGGTCCGGGTCACTGCGGCACCTGCCATACGCCGCGCGCGCTCACCCTGCAGGAGAAGGCGCTGGATGATTCATCGAGCTATTTTCTCGCCGGCGGGCAGCAAATCGGCGGTTGGGTTGCCGTCAACCTGCGCGGTAACATCGGCGATGGCCTTGGCGCCTGGTCCAAGGAAGACATCATCGCCACGCTACGCACAGCCCGCAACCCGGAGCAGTCGGTCATCGGCGCACCGATGACCGACGTTGTGGTGCACAGCACTCAATTCCTGAACGACGTGGATTTGCAGGCGATTGCCGCGTACTTGAAGACCTTGCCGCCATCACGGGGTGCTGCGTCCAAATTCGCCGCAAATCCAGCCACGGCGGCGGCGCTTGCCAAGGGACACGAGGCCAATCGCGGCGCCGAGCTCTATGACGACAACTGTGCCGCCTGCCACCGCACCGACGGCGAGGGAAGTCCCAAGGCGCTTCCGAAGATAGCCGGCAATTCTTCGGTGCTCGCCGAGGATCCCAATTCCCTCATTCGCTTGGTATTGGCGGGCAGTGCGTTGCCCGGTACCGCGAGCGCCCCTTCGCCATTGGCCATGCCGGGCTTCGCTTGGCGCTTATCGAATGATGAAGTCGCGCAGCTGCTGACGTTCATTCGAACCGGCTGGGGAAACCACGCATCGAGCGTCTCGGCGAGCGAAGTCGCGCGAGTACGAGGATCACTAGGTGCGCAGATTCTGCCGAAGACGTCAGCTAATTAGTGGTTAGACTTACAACCTCGGTAATGGAGTACTAATGGGAATACTTGGCGCTATCATTCTTTACGTGTTGGTATCGACCATGTCTGATGCCGATGTTGAAGCCAATCGTTGGCGAATCTTGGGTGTAGTGCTCGGTATCGGTGTCATCGAGTTCCTCCTCTCCCGCGTCTTAGTAGGTTGGGTTTGGGGTCTCGTCATGTTGCTGGTAGAAATTGGTCTTATCACGCTCGCGTTGATTTCTTGGTGTGGAGTTCCTCGAAAACAAGCGTTGAAAATCGCCGGCGTTTATACGGGAATTCGCATTGCCATAGGCATCGCATTGATTTTAGTTCTGCCGAGGGTCTAACCATCGGTTCGAGCGATCGCGGGGGTTGCAGCTTCGGTGAGCCAAGGAGGGGGTCGATGATTGTGATAAATCAGCTTCGTTTTCGGTCTGCGCAACCGCGCGTCGCTCAACCTCATCGTTAGGCGAAACAACCGATGTCCATCGAACTCCACGTCTTTTTCCACATTGAGCGCGTTCCTGATCGCGACACATGGCAACGCGAGATCGAACGCCTCGCGTTCCCCAGCGTTCTCGATCCCTCCTTGAAAGTTCGCGTCGATACGGGATTTATCCCTGGCACTTTTAGGGGGCGAGTCGCCGGCTTCGAGTTCTCTCTCACTCCTGCGATTGACATTCTCTCGTCTTATCCGCACATTGAGCCGCGAATCGCAGGGCGCAACTCGTGTGCTACCTTCCGATGGAGTGGCAGCATGGACGAGTGTGGGTCCGCGATCTGCGCAGCCGCAGCTCTAGCGCAAATCGCGGACGGAGTGTACTTCTATCCAGATGATGACATTCTTTTGAGCGCAGAAGGTACCGTCGGCACAACTCTCGGCGACTTAAACGCAATCCCATGACCGACTGCCAATCGCCGAACCATCGGTTCGTAAGGAGTATTGACTTTATGACTTCACGTTCATTGCCAATGGTTACCGTCGTCTTGGGTGCCCTGCTGAGCTCAACCGGCTGTGTGTCCACAGACACCCTCAAGCTCATTAGCGCTGGGCACACTGGATGTACACCGGACCAGCTAACTATTTCGAATGTACAAGGCCCTGGTTCAATGTGGAACGCGACTTGTAATGGGAGGATCTATCTTTGCTCTGGGGTCGCCACTGGCAAGTCTTCCGCAGAATACAGCTGTGCACCAGCGCAATAGTGGCCGCGGCATCTAGCAATCGGTTCGACCGATCTCGGGGTGGAGGGAGTCGAAGATCGGAATGAAACAGCTTCGTTTGTTGTCGGCGCTCGCGCGCGGTCGCTCAACCGCGTCGTTAGGCGAAAACGTGTAGCGTCGGCGGTATAATCTAGGAAATGCCGGAACTCAGTCGATTTCTTGGTATCGTAATTGCCATGTACTATCGAGATCATGGACCGGCGCATTTTCACGCCATCTACGGTGATTTTGAGGCGACGGTGAACATCGTGACGGGTCAGCTCAATGGCGAGCTTCCAAAACGCGCGTTGGCGCACGTCCAAGAATGGCGCTTATTGCATCAAAGTGAACTTCTTGAGGCTTGGGCGCTCGCGCAGGCCCAGAGGTCACTTCCAAAAATTGATCCCCTGGAGTAATTATTATGTTGCCCAGAATAGTTGACGCGCATTATGTAAGCGGCTTCAAAATTTGGATCCGCTTCAACGACGGTGTTGAAGGGGACGTTGACCTGTCGAGTGAACTGACCGGTCCGATCTTCGAGCCCTTACGCGATGTTGAGGCATTTAGGTGTTTCAGGCTTCACCCTGAATTGCGCACTCTGGTCTGGCCCAATGGTGCAGATTTGGCTCCGGAGTTTCTGCGCGAAAAGCTTCGGGTAGTCGCCTAGACGGTTGGAGCGATCACGCGGCAGGTGCACGGCCGTGGGGAATGTGAAGGCGCACTTAAGCGAAGGGCCAATTGTTGGTGACGAAGCAAAATTTAGGAACCAGATGATGGCGTATCGGTGCCCTGCTGGTACATAAAGAGGCCGCGGGGGGGAAGAGATTGCTGACCAGAAAAACACACGTTGTCGCCAGGGTCTCGATAAGCACGGCGCTTGCCTCACTCGTGCCTCTCCTGCTCATGGGTTGCGGTTCACCCTCCAACCCTCCGGCGGCCGTTTCGCCCGCGATTGCGGCGAAACCAGACGTGATCGTTACATTCGACGGCGAGCGCCACACCTGTGTCGTCGCGCTCTACAGCGAGGCCCAAGGCAGCATTGTCTCTTGTCCGGATATCGTGCCATTTATCCGCGACGAGCTTAAGGTCGCGAGCGGATCGATCTACGACACCCGCACGGTCGCGCAAGTTGATGCGGGAGAAGTGGCCAAGACCACTCAGAGTCTCAAGGACGCCGGCTATCGATTCATCGGGGGCCATTGACAAGTCGGAACGGCCGGCAACGAGACCGGATGCGCTTCACTGCCTCGATGCCCGCGGCTTTCGATGTCACGCAACTCATGCCTCGATTGTTTACAATCAGGCAATTTCGTCCGGGAAACATCATGCCGCAACACTTGAGCACCGCAATCCTTCTCAGCGCCATTTCTTTCGGTGCTTGGGCACAGCAACCCGCCGTCAAGCCTCAAGCAGAGAAAGGCTGGATCACGCAAAGCAATGAATACACCAACATGCTGCTGAACGTGCAGCTCGAGCACTCGCCTGAGCAAGGTTCAGCGCAAGGCCTGGCCAAATTCGACCAGCGCATTTCCGACCCTGCTCGCGCGGACGAAGTGGCGGAGCGGCATGAACTCGAAGCGGCGCTGGCGAAGATCAAGGCGGCACGCGCGACCGTGACGGACAAGAATGTCCGGGAGGACATCGACATTTTGCAAAAGAGCTTCAATTTGCGGTTTCGCCAGGAGGACTTCGAACTCGCCCGCGAAGTGCCGTTCTACAACGCCAGCGCGGTGATATTCCGCGGCCTGCGCGGACTCCTCGACGATCAGGTCCCCGCGGAGCGGCGCTCGGCCGCCTTGGTGCGGTTGCGCAAATACGCCGGCGTCGAGCCCGGCTACAGGCCGTACACCGATAGATTGAAGGAACGCGAACTTGAACAGATCGCCAAGCCCGGCGTCATTTTCCCTTCGAAGGAGGAGGTAGAGACCGATGTCGGCAGAAACTCGAACTACGTCGAGGGCATCGCCGCGCTGTTCAAGAAGTACGAATTGTCGGGCTGGGAGCCGGCCTATGAAAAACTGAAAGTGCAGCTGCGCGACTACGACGCGTGGGTACAAACCGCGATTCTCCCCAAGGCTCGAACTGATTTTCGTTTGCCGCCGGAGAAATATGTCCTGGCGTTCGAGAGCTACGGCATCGACATACCACCGGCGCAGATTGCCAAGATGGCGCACGCCGCGTTTGCGCAGTACCAAGCCGAAATGGCGCCGCTGGCCGCACGAGCGGCCAAGGCCGGCGGTTTTGCGTCGAGCGACTATCGCGCCGTGATCGCGGAGTTGAAGAAGAAGCAGATCACCGGCGAGGCCATCCTGCCCTTCTTCGAAAATCGCCTGCACCAGATCGAAAAGATCATCGTTGCCAAGAATCTGGTCACTCTGCCGAATCGCCCCGCCATCATTCGCCTCGCGGCGCCGGCGGAAACCGCGCAGCAGCCGGCGCCGCACATGACGCCGCCGCCGTTCCTCAACAACACCGGTCAGCGCGGACAATTCGTTCTGCCGCTCAATATTCCTTCGGCGACGGGCGGCGCCGAGGATAAATACGACGACTTCACCTTTGATGCGGTCGCCTGGACGCTGACCGCCCACGAAGCACGGCCCGGTCATGAATTGCAATTCGATTCCATGGTCGAGCATGGCGTGAGCCTGGCGCGAGCTCTGTATGCCTTCAACTCCACCAACGCGGAAGGTTGGGGCCTATACGCCGAATACATCATGCAGCCGTACGAACCGGTGGAGGGTCAGCTGTTGACGCTGCAGTTGCGCCTACTGCGCGCCGCCCGCGCCTTCCTGGATCCCGAGTTGCAAAGCGGCGCGGTGACGCAGTCCCAGGCGTATGCGGTGCTGGAGAAGGATGTCTTGCTGAGCCATGCCTTCGCCAAGGAAGAGGTGGAGCGCTTCACGTTCCGCAGTCCCGGACAAGCCAACAGCTATTTCTACGGTTACACGCGCCTGCTGGCGCTGCGCAAGGAAACCGAGGCCGCGCTGGGAAAAAAATTCGACCAGCGGAAATTTCACGACTTCATCTTGAGCCAAGGCTTGCTGCCGCCGGATCTGATGCGCGCCGCCGTGCTGGAGGAATTCATACCCGCGCAGCGTTAGGACCTCGGCACTGTGAATTTGAGAGGTGCGATTATCCTGGCCGTTCACGCAGGAAGCTCAATCTCACGGTGCTGGAGGACGAGTTTCGAATGGCTACCATCGGTTGGCTTCATGCCCACTCGTAGGCCGGAAAAACAGGCGCGTCGCCCAACACCCGCCGGTAGCGCCGGCAACGTCAGGAAGGGTAAGCAGACTCAAGGCACTGCTGCCTTCGTGCCTTGAGTCTGCTTACCCGAACCGCCCGGTGATGTAGTCCTCGGTGAGTTTTTGTTGAGGGTTGGTGAAGACGCGGTCCGTGGGACCGATTTCGACCAGGTCGCCCAGGTGAAAATACGCGGTGCGCTGCGAGACACGCGCCGCCTGCTGCATGTTGTGCGTCACGATGGTGATCGCATAATTCTCGCGCAGCTCGTCGATCAAATCCTCGATCTTGGCGCTCGCAATGGGATCCAGCGCCGAGGTCGGCTCGTCCATGAGGATGACCTCGGGATTGACCGCGATGGTGCGCGCGATGCAAAGCCGCTGTTGCTGTCCGCCCGATAGGCTGGTGCCGGAAGTCGACAGACGATCCTTGACCTCATCCCACAAGCCGGCGCGAGCCAGACTGGTCTGAACCAGGTCATCCATGTCGGCGCGATTGCTGACCAAGCCATGGATTTTCGGGCCGTACGCTACATTGGCATAGATTGAATGCGGAAATGGCGTGGGCTTTTGAAACACAATGCCGACTCTGGCGCGCAGCTGCGCCACATCCTGCCCTTTGTCGTAGATATTCCGCCCATCCAGCGTGATGGTGCCGTCGACGCGCGCGCTGGGAATCGTGTCGTTCATGCGGTTCAGGCAACGCAGAAAAGTCGACTTGCCGCAACCGGACGGGCCGATCAGGGCCAGCACCTGATTGCGCCCGATGTCGAGAGTGACATTTCGAACGGCACATTTGTCGCCGTACATGACGCTGACACCGCGCGCCGTCATCACAGGATCGGATAACTTGTCGCGGACTTCAGCGGGCGCGGCCGCCGCGGGCCGAGCCATGTTATCGGTCATGTTCGTCTCGTCGTCCATGGCGTCAACCGAACCGCCCGGTAATGTAGTCGTCGGTCTTGCGATTCTTGGGCGAGGTGAATATCTCGCTCGATGGGCCGATTTCGACCAGCTCTCCCATGAACATGAATCCCGTCACGTTCGATACCCGCGCCGCTTGCTGCAGATTGTGGGTGACTATCACGATGCAATACTTCTCGCGCAGTGCCTGCAGCGTCTCCTCGACGCGCAGGGTCGAAATGGGATCGAGTGCCGCCGTCGGCTCATCCAGCAGCAACACTTCAGGCTGCACGGCGATCGCGCGTGCGACGCAGAGCCGTTGCTGCTGGCCTCCCGAAAGGCTGCGTCCGTCGGCATTGAGCTTGTCCTTGACCTCATCCCAAATGGCGGCATCGCGCAACGCGGATTCGACCCGTACCTTGAGGTCGGCGCCGCGAATTCCGCCCGCCAGGCGCAATCCAAAGGCGACGTTTTCGAACACCGTCATCGGAAATGGCGTCGGCTTCTGAAACACCATCCCCACTCGATAGCGAAGCTCGGCAACGTCCACCGACGGCCCCAGGATATCGCGGCCGCCGATCAGCACCTCGCCCTCGGCCCGTTGCTTCGGATACAAGGCATACATGCGGTTCATCACCCGCAGCAGCGTCGACTTGCCGCAACCGGAGGGTCCGATGAAAGCCGATATCGACCGGTCGGCCAGCGTCATGTTGATGTTGTGCAGCGATTGCACCGCGCCATAGTAAAAATTCAGCGCCCGAACTTCGATTTTCGGCGGTCCTGAGTCTTTGACGGGCTCCGCGGCCACAGGATAGGGCACGCGCATTTTCAAATGCTTCGGCGGTTTGGTCGACGGAATCATCGCCCGCCGCCCCGTTCGGTCTGCAGCAGCGCCAGCAAAACCCGCGCGGAAATGCTCAAGATCAAAATGGTCACCGTGATGATCAACGCGCCCGCCCACGCCAGATCCTGCCAGTCCTTGTACGGACTCAAGGCAAACGTAAAGATCACCACCGGCAGATTGGCCATCGGTGCATTCAGATTGGTGCTCCAAAACTGATTGTTGAGCGCTGTGAAGAGCAGCGGAGCCGTTTCTCCGCTGATGCGCGCGATCGCGAGCAGCAACCCGGTGACGATGCCGCTGCGCGCGGCGGGATACAGCACGCTCAAGATCGTGCGCCAGGGATAGGCCCCGAGCGCCGCGGAAGAATCCTTCATGCCGATGGGCACGAGATTCAACATGTCCTCGGTGGTGCGCAAGGTGACCGGGATCGCAAGAATGGCCAGCGCCAGCGCGCCGGCAATGGCCGAAAAATGACCCATGCGGACCACGATGATTTCATACACGAACAGACCGACGATAATCGAGGGAGCGCTCAAGAGAACATCGTTGATAAAGCGGATCGCCATGCTCAGGCGTGAATTCCTGCCGTATTCCGCCAGATACGTGCCCGCGAGCACGCCGATGGGTGAGCCGATCAGAATTCCCAGCAGCGTCATCATCCCGCTGCCGTAGATGGCGTTGAGCAGTCCGCCCTGGCTGCCAGGCGGGGGCGTCATCTGCGTGAATACGCGCCCGGACAGGCCGGCCACGCCGTGCGAAATCAAGGTCCATAGGATGGCGGCCAGACAGGCCAGTCCCGTCAGCGTGGCGATGAGCGATAGCGTCAGAAACGTGCCGTTCTTGATCTGGCGAAACAGGCGCCGATTCATGCCACCGCCCCGGTGCGCCGCTCGAGCCTGTTGAGCATGGCCTGGGCTAGCGCGATGACGGTGAAGGTGATCAGGAATAGCAGCAAACCGAGCGCAATCAGCGAGGATGTGTACAAATCGCCCACGGCTTCGGTGAATTCATTGGCAATGGCCGAGGAAATCGTCGTGCCGGGCGCCAACAGCGAGGAACTGATGCGATGCGCATTGCCGATGACGAATGTCACGGCCATGGTCTCGCCCAGCGCACGCCCTAAACCCAACATGATTCCGCCGACAATGCCCACCCGGGAATGCGGCACCACGACGTGCCAAATCACTTCCCAGGTCGTCGCGCCGAGGCCGTATCCCGATTCCTTCAGCATCGGCGGCACCGTGTCAAAGACATCGCGCATGGTGGCTGCAATGAAGGGCAACACCATGATGGCGAGCACCACACCTGCCGTCAGGACGCCGATGCCGTAGGGCGGACCCTTGAATAGCTGGCCGATGGCGGGGATGTCGCCCAGGTTGCGGATCAACCAGGGCTGCACGTGCCGCTGCAGCACCGGCGCCAGCACGAACAGACCCCAGATTCCGAAGATGATGCTGGGCACCGCCGCCAACAGCTCGACCGCGACACCGATGGGCCGCTTCAGGAGCGGCGGACAGAGTTCAGTCAGAAACAGTGCGATTCCGAAGCCCGTCGGTACCGCAATCAGCATGGCAATCAGCGAGGTCACCACGGTGCCGTAAATCGGCGCCAACGCACCGAACTGCTCGGTGACCGGATTCCATATCTCGTGGGTGATGAATGCGAATCGGAAATGAGAGAGCGCCGGCCAGGCGCCGCGCAGCAGTGATACCGCCACCCCGCCCAGGATCAACAACACCAACACCGCCGCTATCAGCGTGGCCGAACGGAATATTCTCTCGTAAATCAGCTGCTTTGCGGCGTGCCCCGGATCTATGATCGCCACGATGTCAGTTCCGCTCCGCGTTGCGCTAAAGTAGGTCGGGCCCGGCATACTGCTACGCCGGGCCCGACCTACCGTATCTTAACTACCTAAATCTTGGCTAGCTAATCCGCGAAGATGCGCTTACTTGCCGCTCCAGAGCGGTTTGCCGCCCGCGGTGATCTGCGTCGTCCAGGTCTTCTTCACCTGGGCAATCAATGCCGCGGGCAGCGGCACATAGTCAAGCTCAGCCGCCATGCCGGCGCCATCCTTGTAGGCCCAGGCAAAAAACTTCAGGGCCTCGTTGACCGCAGCGGCGTCATCCGGCTGCTTGTAAACCAAAATGAAACTGGCGCCGGTGATGGGCCAGCTCTTCGCGCCTGCTTGGTCGGTCAAAATCAAATAGTAGCTGTCCGCACCGGCCCAATCCGCGGTCGCCGCGGCCGCTTGGAACGACTCGGCGTTGGGCGCCACTGCGTTGCCGGCCTTGTTGGTCAGCGTGGTAAAGGACATCTTGTTTTGCTTGGCATACGCGTACTCGACATAACCGATGGCGCCATCGGTCTGCGTGGTCATGTTCGCCACACCTTCGTTGCCCTTGGCGCCGATGCCAACCGGCCACTGCACCGAGGTGTTCGCGCCGATGCTCGATTGAAATTTAGCGCTCGCCTTGGACAGATAATCGGAGAATAAAAAATTCGTGCCGGACCCGTCAGAACGGTATACGGGCGCGATTGCCGTGCTCGGCAGGGTCAGCTTGGGATTGAGCTTCTTGATGGCGGCATCGTTCCACTCCTTGATGTCGCCCATGTAGATCGCCGCGACGGTGGCGCCGTCCAGATGCAATTGACCCGGGCCAACACCTTTGATGTTGACCACCGGGACCACCCCGCCAATGATCATGGGGAATTGGATCAGACCGGAGGACTTCAGGTCGTCGGGTTTCAGCGGCATGTCCGAAGCGCCGAAGGTCACGGTCTTGGCTTTGATCTGCTTGATGCCCCCGCCAGACCCAATGGACTGGTAGTTCAAGCCAACGCCGGTCAGCTTCTTATAGGAATCCGCCCACTTGGCGTAAATCGGGTAGGGAAACGTGGCGCCGGCGCCCGAGATATCTGCGGCGGACGCCGCAATACTCAAGGAGGCTGCGACGCCAAGTATCAGAAGGCGTTTAATAATTTTCATCGATGGCGGCTCCAGTTGAATACCCGTCTCGGCGCTCTTCGGGCCTAAGGCTTTGGGTTGGCAGGGATTATCGGGATGAATTGTGACGGTTTTGTTACAGCCTAATGGGAACAAGGCCTTAGGTGATGCCAGGCCCTGTCTCGACGGCATATTAGTAGCGGCACGCGGGAGTTTGGGAACTCCCCGCGCACTAGCTTTGATAGTCGGCCGCGACGGTCTGATCGATGCGCGTCTTGTTCGTGGCCATGGCGTTGAAAATAGGCGTCAGCACAATGGCGACCACCAGATTGAGGATCACGCTGTACACGGCACTGTAGCCCGGAAAGGTGTGCTCGCCGACGTGCAGCGGAAAGGTGTTCGTCAGCTTCACGGAAATCGCCATCCACGTCCCCGCCAGGGTGCCGACCGCCCAGCCGACCAGCATCGCCCAGGAATTGAACCAGCGCGTGTAGGCGCCGAGCATCACCGGCGGCAGCGTTTGAATGATCCAAATCCCGCCGAGCAACTGCAATTGAATCGCATATTGGGTGGGCACGAACAAGATGAACACCAGCGCGCCGACCTTGACGATCAGCGAGGTCAACTTGGCGACGTGCGACTCCTGCTTGTCGGTCGGATTTTTGTTGATGAACTCGCGATGAATGTTACGGGTATACAAGTTGGCCGCCGCGATCGACATGATGGCGGCCGGCACCAGCGCACCGATGCCGATCGCCGCAAACGCGACGCCCGCGAACCATGCCGGAAAGCTGTGCAGCAGCAGCGCGGGAACAGCGAAATTGTTGCCAAACTGCTTGAAGCCGGCTGCGTATTCGGGAAGCTTGTCCACACCGCTGGCAATGACGAAGAAACCAAACAGCGCGAGCAGGCCGAGCATGAAGGTGTAGCCCGGCAGCATCGCGGCGTTGCGTCGGATGACCCGGCCGCTGCTAGCGCTCAAGATGCCGGTGAGAGAATGCGGATACAGGAACAGCGCAAGCGCCGATCCCAATGCCAACGTGGCGTAGGCGCTGTAGGCGCCCGTCGTGTTGGGGCCCGGAACCGCCAGCAGCAGCTTTTGCGCGGGCACGGTAGCGAATATCTTGCCGAATCCGCCGAGCTCGTACGGGATCACAATGACCGCGGCAAGCGCGGTCACGTAGATCAGGAGGTCCTTGACGATGGCGATCGATGCCGGTGCGCGCAGGCCGCTGGAATAAGTGAATGCCGCCAGAATGACGAAGGCAATGAACAACGGCAAGTCGGCCATCAACCCGCTGCCGGAGATGCCCAACGCACCGATGACCACCTGCAACCCGACCAGCTGCAAGGCAATGTAGGGCATGGTCGCGACGATGCCGGTAACGCAAACCGCGAGCGCCAACCAACGATTGCCGAAACGACCTTTGACGAAGTCCCCCGCCGTGATGTAGCCATGCTTGTGGCAGACATTCCACAAGCGGCGAAAGATCAAGAACATCAACGGATAGATGATGATGGTGTAAGGCACGGCAAAGAATGCGACCGCCCCGGCGCCGAAGGCCAACGCGGGAACTGCAATGAACGTATAAGCGGTGTAGACATCGCCGCCGACCAGGAACCAGGTGATCACGGTGCCGAAGCGCCGGCCCCCCAGCCCCCACTCATGCAGCTGATCCAGATCGCCGCGGCGCCAGCGGGCCGCGGCGAAGCCCAACCAGGTGATGAAGCCAAACAGCAACAGAAAGATGATCAACGCAGTCCAATTGAGTTCCGGCACCGAAGTCCCCTGGTGTTCTTCTTTACTCTTCTACGGCGAAATAGACGACAGCCGTGAACACGGCGCTGACGATCACCCACAACAGCTGGAACCAGTAAAAGAACGGGATCCCGAAGAGGTAGGGTTCAGCCTTGTTGTAGAGAGGCGGCCAGAGAGCCACCGCAAACTGAATCACAAAGAGCAGGTACCACCAGCTCCAGCCACCGCGTTTTTTTTCTGTGGTGTTCATCGCGCCAACCTTCGGCATTTCCTGAAGGTGCTTATGCTACGCGCGGCGCGGTGGGCATGTCGACCCACCCCTAATCGACAGGCGGTTCATGGCCGTCTGGCCATGAACCGCTTCTGCGGCGATCTAGAAGTTGAAGCGCACGCCCACCATGGGGCTGTATTCGGAGGTATAGAGGAAGCCGCTGGCCAGGCCGTTCTGAACTCTCGACCAGTTGACGCCGGCATACGTATCGAAGCGCTTGGTGAAATGCCAATCCGCGACCAAGGAGATATCGGCCAACTCGCCGGCGCAGGAAGTCGCGCTGGCATTGCGGCAGCCATTGGCGTTAAAGCTCTTCTGATTGTAGCCATAACCCGCCGCGGTCAAGTCGAAGTCCGGCGTGATCGACCAACGCGCTCCTATCCATGAGATCTGGAAGATCTTCTGGATGTTAAACGCCGCATTGTTGACGATGTTCCCGATATCGGGGTTCGTGGCATTGGCAGCGCCGAGCTGGTAGCCGCCGATGTCGATAGTTCCGCCAGGAAGCGTGTGCGAGGGATTGTTGTACTTGATGCGCTCCCAACCGGCATAGAACTTGATCGGAAAGATATCCTTCATGTTGTAGCTCATCTGCAGCGAATAACCCGTGTTATCCGAGATGGTCGCAGCCAGCGTGTTCGACATCGACCATGCCGGCAGGGGCGTGGCCGCGTTCAGCGCCGTGATGTTCGCTGCGCTCAAGGACGCCGCGGCCACTTCACCGTGCACCACGCCATAGAGAGCATCGACGGAAAATCCACCGATATCCGCGCCCAATGTGAACTCATTGGAGCTTTGCGGCACATACCCGTCGCTGCCGAACCCATGAATGTACCCAAACCGGCCAGGACCGACTTGCAGCACGTACTTGAGCGCATTATCCAGGCGATTGCTCTGCGTGTCGCCCAGGCCGCCGGAGGTGCCCGACAGGGCGATCGGTGAAAATGCCTGCGCCTGCAGCTGCGGATCGTACTTGTTCAGTAAATCAAGCATCAGGCCGTTCTGCCGGCCGAAGGTCAGCGTACCGTAGGTTTTGGAACTGATGCCGGCGAAGGCAACGCCGTTCAAAATTTGACCCGCGCGGCTCGAGTCGCCCGCGGAAATCTTCACCGCTGCCGCCTTGCCATTGTCGAGCGCCAGGGACCCGGGGCCATCGACCAGTCGGCCCGACCACGGATTGAAACCAGTTTCGAGCCTGAAAACACCGGTCAAATCGCCAAAATGCAGCGACTCCACCCCGGAGATGCCGACTTTCGATTGGCTCAAGCCATTGCCGTTGACGGACGTGATCGAGTGGTTGCTGAAGTTCTGGATGAACGACGGCAAGCCCGGGCTCCACAGTTGGCTCAACGGGGCGCCATGCGAAACGTACTCGACACCGATATCCACCGTGCCATAGATCGTGATCCCGGCGAAAGTGAGTGAATCGGACGGAGCAGCGGCCTTCGCTGCTTTGGCAGGAGCCGGCTGGCTGTTGCTCAAGTCGTCGATCTTCTGTTGCATGACCCGCACTTGATCCTTGAGCTGCTGGATATCTTGTGCGTTGTCTGCAAGGACGATTCCTGGCGAGAAGCCCATGGCGGCGCATGCCCCCATCGCAGCCAGGATTGGCTTGCGCAGTTGAAACGTGTGCATTGGATTGACTCCCGCGGTTTTACAATTGTTGGATTTAATCGACGTAATGTTACAACAACGTGACAGTGACTTTTACTTGTAATTCTGAGTAGCCCTCCCATAGGATCGCACATATATCACGTATGTGCCAAACGCTTACTTCGAGCTGTGTTGTTTTAGCAACAGATGGATTGGAACTCACTCGCTTCGCCGCTGCCGGGTGGAAATGACCGCCAGCGCCGTGCGCGTATTGGCATGCAGTTTCTCCATGATACGGCTGACGTAGTTCTTGACGGTGCCCTCCGCGAGACACATCGTCGCGGCGATCTGCCGATTGCTCATGCCCTCCGCGATGAGCCGGAGTATTTTTTCTTCCTTATCGTTGAGCGACTCGGTGCCGGCGCCCTTCACGACGGTGTTGCCGGTGACAGGGGCCTGCTCGGAAGATCTCGCTAGCCGGCGAAACTGATCCATGACCTTGCGCGCGATCTGCGGAGTCAGGCGAGACTCGCCGCGGCGAAGCGCACGGATGGTCTCGAGCAATTCCTGCTCGGTGACGTCTTTGAGCAGATACCCATGTGCGCCGGCCCGTACCGCTTCGAAGACTGTCTCGTCATCATTGAGCGTGGTCAACACCAAAACTTGGGTACCGGGAAAATTCCGCGTGATCTCCCGGGTTGCGGCTACGCCGCCCAAGCGAGGCATGTGCAAG
>Ga0210384_10002738_pt1 | contig 21208 bp, 13 predicted proteins | sample IncBWH2MmetaG_FD_160574 | JGI IMG/M metagenome (GOLD analysis project Ga0210384, IMG submission 160574) | Forest soil microbial communities from Barre Woods Harvard Forest LTER site, Petersham, Massachusetts, United States - Inc-BW-H-2-M | ecosystem: Environmental > Terrestrial > Soil >...
CATCTCCTCGCGCGCCAGACGGTCCATGATTTGCGAGATCAGGTCAAAGCCCTTCTGTCCGGCAAACCGCGACACGATGCCAATCACGGGCAGCTTAATGTTGACCTCGTCCAGCCCGAACGTCTCTAGCAAATCGGCCTTGCATTTCGGCTTGCCAAAGAGGTCATCAGCCTTGAAGCGGGCCACGATATAGCCATCCGTCTGCGGGCTCCACTCGTCGTAGTCGACGCCGTTCAGAATCCCCGTAACGACAGCCGCGCGCTCGCGCAGCACGCCGTCCAGCCCAAAGCCATATTCGGCGGTTTGAATCTCCTGCGAATATTTCTTGCTCACCGTGGTGATGGCGTCGGCATCTTTGAGTGCGCCCTTCAGAAAGTTGACCTGCCCGTAGTACTCGAGCTTGTCCATGGTAAACAGATCCCAGGGCAGCATGAGCAGCGGCAAAATTTCCGACGAGAACAATCCCTGATACCCGATGTTGTGAATCGTCAGCACGGTACTTACGTCGCGGAAGGCCGGGTCATCTTTGTAGAGCGAGCGCAGCAGCACAGGTACCAGCGCTGATTGCCAGTCGTGGCAGTGAAACACGTGCGGGACACCTAAAATCTTCGAGGCCTCCAGCACAGCACGGCAGAAAAGCGTGAAGCGCTCCGCATTGTCGGTGTAGTCGCCGGAGGGCGTGCCGTATAAAGTCTCGCGGTCGAAGTAGGGCGGGTACTCGACGAAGTAATAGCGCACGCCCGACTGATAGCCGCCGCTGACTACGGAACAGAAGCGGTGCTTGTCGTCAAAAGGAATGGTGATGCTGCGTACCACCGTCTGCGGGTCGGTCAACTTCGTCTGGCGGTACCGCGGCAGGTAGACGCTGACCTGGTGCCCAAGCGCCGCCAGAGCGCGCGGCAGGGCGCCGACAACATCCGCCAGACCGCCTGTCTTTGAGTACGGCACGCATTCCGATGCTACAAACGCTATGTGCATGAACCAAACCCCTCCCTGCTAGCCTATGCGCCCGTATTCGCCCCTGAACCGTTATGATGAGCAAAGACCATACGAAATTCGGCGGATTGCAACCAACAAGTGTATGCGTCGGCGAGAAAATGGGTCAATGTGACAAGGGGGCAAATGTGACTGGGGGTAAATTTGACAAAAGATAACGGCAGCGCACGGAAAGGGAAGCCTAAGCTCGGCCAGCACTTCCTGCGCGATCAGAGCGCCGTGACCCGTATCGTCGAGGCCCTGGGTGACGTATCCCAGAGTACGGTGCTGGAAATCGGTCCCGGCCCTGGCACGCTCACCGGGCTGCTCGCGAAACGTGCTGGCCGCCTCATCGCTATCGAAGTCGACCGTGTGTTGGCCGCGCAGCTCAGCATGGCCTACGCTCTGGTGCCCACGGTGGAAGTGATTCAAGCCGATATCCTGACTGTTAACTTCGACACGCTTTTCGCGCCCCGCCCCGGTACGATGCGCCCGGGCATCCAGCGCGCTCCGGAACGCGTGCATGTCGTCGGCAACTTGCCTTACTACATAACGTCGGACATTCTGCTGCACCTTTTTGCTTTCGAGCAGCATTTCGACCGCGCTGTGATCATGGTGCAACGCGAAGTGGCCGACAGGCTAGTGGCGAAGCCCGGAGGCAGCGAGTATGGCCTGCTCTCTGCAACGGCCCAACTATATGCCCGGGTGGAGAAACTGTTTGATCTTCCCCCTGCGGCTTTTAACCCGCCGCCGAAGGTCCACTCCGCTGTGATCCGTCTGACGATGGAGCCGAAGGCGCGGGAGTTGGGCGTTAGTGCCGCGGAGATGGTCGCGTTCTTCAAGCTGGCGTTTGCACAGAAACGCAAAACGCTGGGGAATAATTTGAAGGCTCGCTACAGCAATGCTGAGCTGAAGTCAGCATTGGGCGAGACGAAGATCCAGTCAAGTGTTCGTGCTGAGGCACTTTCTCTGGAGAAAATGGCTTCGTTGGCACGCGCTTTGATGATTGTAGCGCCGACGGCTGCCGCGCCGAGGTGACTTCAGTGACCCCTGCTCAAATACTTCAGTAACTGGTACTTGTACCTTCAGCAGCTCGTCCAATTCAAATAATTCGGATACAAAAGAGTTAACGCACCACTCTTCTTTTCTTAACAAATGGTAGGGTTCTGGCCCAGAGGAGTTTCATGGACCTGGCAAGCAGCTTGCGTAGTTCGGACCGCACGAGCGCTCACCGCGCTGAGGAAATTCAGCACGAAATCGATAAGCTTTCGAGCCGCGACTGGCAGCTTTGGTCGATTGGCGCGCTGGTGATGCTCGTACTGGCTTCCGGATTCTTCGTCCTCGTTTTGCCGAATCTTGCATGGTCCCAGAAGAATATCGTATTAGACCATCGTTTTCTTCCGCAGTTGATGCTTGGACTGATCACTCTGGTCGTCTTGGTCAACATTTACTTGATTGCCCAGCGCAAATCGCTGAACTCGACGCGTGGATCGCTCATTCGAGAACTTGTCTACAACCAGCGCCTGGAAAACCTTTCTCTGTATGACCCGCTTACGCAGCTGTTCAATCGCCGCGCCATGGATGAATTCGTCAACCGCGAAGTCACGCGCGTGAACCGGCAGGGAACCATGCTCACGTTTCTCATGGTCGATGTCGACGGGTTTCGAGCGATGAATTCCAATTTCGGACATCAGACCGGGGACGACGTGCTGGTGGATGTAGCGCGCATGCTTAAGAATAACTTCCGCGGCGCGGACCTTCTCTTCCGTTACGGGGGCGATGAATTCCTCGTGGTGATGCCGGAAACGAGTGAAGAGCAGGCGGAAATTGCCGTGCGGCGCTTGCAGCGTTCCGTGGAGAGCTGGAATACGAGCAGCAGACGCGGTTTCGAACTTGCCCTGAATTGGGGAATTTCCGCCCACGTGGCCGGCGCCTTTATCGCCGAAGTGCTGCGTGAGGCCGACAGAAAGCTGTACCAGCGGAAGCACAAGATGGTGCCGCTGTTCTGAGAGTGGATGTTTCTCCAATCTGGCCAGCCAAAAATAAAAGATGACAATGGAGGCACGGGCGTCCTCGCCCGTGCGATGGTGAGCGTGTCACGGAAGTACGACTGTGAGCAGGTTGTGTTTGACTCGCACGGGCGAGGATGCCCGCGCCTCCGTCGAAGCCGCGCCGAAGGAACCTAGTTTTCCGGATTCCGCGGAAATTTCAGATACGGCATGCGGACGCCCTGAATGCTGTAATTGTCCGCCTGAATATTTGCGGGTGGCAGAAAGCCCTGCGCTCCGTGGAACGTCACGTAATCGTCCTGATCGACACCGTCGCCGCTCACGCCCAAGCCGCCCACCAGCACGCCGTTCTTGTAGAGCGGCAGGCTTCCAGGGAAAAATACGATTCCACTCTGATTCGGATTCGTGGGTTGCGATCCCTGCGAGCAGGGGTTCGCCACGTCGTTGAGGTAAAGATTATTGAAGAATGGTCCCAGGTGGGAGCCGTCGATTCCCGGCGGAAAGAGCGGCTGCGAACCGAAACTTACCGTGCGGTTCGTGATTGCCGTCCCTGTTGGCATTCCGGGTAAGTCTACGATTCCAGCACTGCTGAACCAGACCACGTTGCGCGCCTTGGCGACAGCGACATCGAGGCTGAATATTGTTCCGTCGGGCATGCGGTGCAGCGCTAGCAAAGTGCCATCCAGGTCCGCCACAGCGATCGACATCCGTGTGCGCGAACCGGAAGGCAAGCGGATGACGGCGCGCGTTCGGTTGGCTGTATCGACAGCCTGCTGGATGATGGTAGCGACGTCCGCCTGCGTGAGCCCGCCCGTGCCGGCGTTCGGACCTACGAGGTCACCCTCAGGCGGTAGAGCCCCTGCGTTTGGGCCGACCACGTAACTTCCCGCCGTCGATCCTGGGCTCGCACCAGCAGGCAACGATGTCTGGTTCACGAAGGGCAGAGCAATGCCTCCGACGATCACCACTCCCGGAGGAGGCAACTGCGCAGCCGTGGGCAGGAATCCTGAGTTGAATGCACCGGAGAATGCCGCGAATTCCGCATCCTGCGGCGAATCGCTTACTACTCCCACGCCTCCCACCACGCCTCCGCCTTTGAAAAGCGGCACACCGCCCGGATTCACTGCGTTCGGATCTCCGTCGCTGGTATTTGCCTTTCCTGTGATCACGCCCAGCCCAGTAGTTGAGCCGTTAATGGAGCGTGCGGGATTGATGGCCTTTCCGGGCTGGAATGTTGTGTTGAAAGGGCAGCCGCGATTCGTGTTCTCAATTCCGTAGAGGTCAGCCGGGCCTGTGCCGTTCACTCCGGGAGGGAAGTGAATCCCGCTGATGAATCTTACTGTTCGCGATGACAGCGGCGCTTGATTGTTGCTAAAGAAAGCCGCCGTGCGCGCCAGCGCCACTGCCAGCTCGTCTGCATCCACGGTAGCGCCAAAGTTTCCGGTCGCGCTGACAGGTGCTGTGGGGTTTCGAAATACCGCCAGGATATTGCCCACGCGGTCGGCCACGGCTATTGCGAGCGGCGCGTTTACTGACTGAGCGGCATTCTGCACCACGCTTTGCACATCAGCCGCGGTCAACGGGGTCACGTTGATCACCGGAGGGGGCGGCGTCGCTGTGCCGCCGCTGCTGCAGGAGAGCGCAAGGGCGGCAATCGCAGCTAGCAGCAGGGCCGCTACCCAAGTCTGGATTGCATCCGGATTGCGGTCGTTGAGTCTGAATCGAGTCATTGCAGTTTCTGCTGCGAACTTAAGTGTTCTGAGTTTCAAGTTCATTGATAAACTTACGGTTTTTGGGTAGGGCATGGCTTCAGCCGTGCCGAAAACGTTCTCAAAAACGGGCTTTAGCCGCCGAGGCATTGCTACTCAGGACACTCCAGTATTCTTCGACGAAATATAAATTCCAAATTAGAGCTTGGGATCACAAACAATTCTATGTGAGGGACGTACGGCCCCGGGGGCTAAAGCCCCAGATTTTTTACGGAACCGGGCGTCACGGCTAAAGCCGTGCCCTACCAAAACCAGACCTACCAAAACCATTAGTGAGACCAGTTCTACTTGAGACCAGTTCTACTATAGATGGCGTCAGGCAGCACGCAGGTAGTCGGTCCTGAGGGTAACCAGAAAGATCACCTTAGTGACCGTCGGTAATTGACTTCTCTTCCTCGTCTGGCACAATCGAGTGTAGCTTCCCGGTTCAGGTCCCATATCTAGCTCGAAGGATGAGGTTTCGCCGTGACCACACTGAAACGCGCTTTGGCTGTAGTTCTCTGTTTGATGCTTTCGAATCTGCCGGTGCTAGCGGCAGGAGCCCAGCGAGCCGGGCAGATCAACGCTCTGATGCCCTCCGCCACCCGCAACGATAAACCCGCAAAAGCGAAAGACGATCTCGATTGGAACGATGTGTTGAAGACCACGGCTACGGGCCGGGTCCGTGCTGGCTTGACCGATGGCTCGATTCTCAGCCTCGGGCCGAACAGCGAACTGAAGGTGGTGCAACACGATGGCGCGTCGCAACAGACATCGCTCGAGATCGGCGCCGGCCAGTTGCGCAGCAAGGTGGTCAAGATCACGCAGCAAGGTGGAAAATTTGAAGTCAAGACTCCGAACGCGGTGATCGGCGTTGTGGGCACGGATTTTTACGTCGAATACATCGGCGGCCACACGCGAGTTATTTGCTATACCGGAGAAGTCTGGGTGAATCCGAATAGCGGCGCGCTGGTTCAGGGTCAGTCACCAGGAGCCACCGCAGCGAACGGTACCGTGCATCTCGTGGCGGGACAAACGGTTTTGGTTGGCCCCGAGATTCCGCCGGCTGGCTGGGTGCCGTCTCCAACTCCGCTGGGCCTGCAGCAATCCAGCATTGGCGACACCAACATATCGGGAGCCGGTGCGGGTACTGCAGCGGGTGGCGTCGGAGTTGGAACTGGTATCGGGTTCACACCCATCGCGGTTGGTCTTGCCGTGGTTGGCGCATCCATCGGAGTGTTGCTCGGCACGAAGACCGCTGGGCATTCTTCGAGTCCGAAAGGTTGTCAACCGCCGAAGTGTGGGTAGGAGTGGAAACGTATAGATTGCAGGGCGGGCTTCTTTCGCATGAACATAGCCGCGCAAAGTAGTCCCGCCCGGAAGTTCCGGTTTCCCCGGCTGCCCGTACGCTTGTTGGACTTCGCGCTGGCGCTGGTCATCACCGCTGCGGCGGTTCTGCTGTTCGCATATTCCGGCATTGGTGGCAACACCCGTGCCGGATTTGCATTTCTGCAAAACATCGAACTGCGCTCGCTGGATTTTCGCTTTGCTTTTCGCGGAGAGCGCGTCCACGATGACCGCATTGTCATTGTCGACATTGACGATGCCACTTTGCAAAAGCTGGGTTCCTTCCCGATTCCTCGAGTGGCCTACGCGCAGTTGGTCGAGCGTCTACACGCTGGCGGTGCGCGGGTGGTTGCTTTCGACGCTACGTTTCCAACCGTCGCCAACAAGGCTGCGCTCGCCGGGCTTGATGCGCTGGAACGCGACCTTAAGCAAAACGCGACAGTAGGCAGTCCAGAACTCCATCGCAAGGTCGTACAACTGCGCGCGGATATCGATCAGGATGCACAATTTGCGGCCGCGATTAAACAGGCCGGAAACGTGGTGCTGGGGCACGTTTTTCTTGACGCCAAGCATGCCCAGTTCGCCGACCAAAAACTGCAGGACGATTACTACAATATCGTTTGGGGGAAGGCGTTTCCGCAGATTCTGCCGGTGAAAAAAAACGGCAAGGCCTTCGATCTCAACCAAGCCTGGCAGCAAAACGGGACGGTCGGCTTTGGCGTCGAAGCGAATATAGCGAAACTCGCCGAGGCCGCCGCGTCCTATGGCTTCCTTGATATTCGCTCCGACACGGATGGCACGCTGCGTCATGCGACGCTCATCGAACGCTATCGCGATCAGGATTTTTTCCCGCCGCTGGCGATGGAGACAGTGCGCCAGTACGATCAAATTCCCGACCAGGACATCGTCGTCTACATTGCCGAGAATGGCATTGAACGCATTCAGTTTGGGAAACGTGAATTGCGTCCCGGCCGCGATGGCACGGTGCTGATCAACTACGCTGGCCCCTACGGCACGTACAAGCACGTTTCCATGTCGAGCGTTTTGGACGGGTCGGTGCCTCCGGAAACTTTCCACGACAAAATCGTCTTGCTCGGGGCTACAGCGCAGGGTATCGGCGACCTCCGTAACACACCGTTCCAAAACAGAGGCGCGTACATGGGGGTCGAGGTCCACGCCAACATCATCGACAACCTGCTGCATTACGGCGAGCCGGCGCGTACGTTCCTGACGCGTGGCATACGGGAAGAGGGGATCGATCTCGGCTTTATTTTGCTGTTTGGCCTCGGCGTCGGATATTTGTGCCATCGGCTGCGTCCGCTCTATGCCACGATCACGGTAGTGATTACCTTGATGGCATTCACGGGTTTTGTTTACTTTGCATTTACCGCGTGGGGACGATGGCTGAGCTTCGTGATTCCAGCAGGCACGCTGATTGCCACCTACGCGTCCATCATCAGTTTCCGGACAATGTTTGAGGAGCGCGAGAAGCGGAAGATTCGCAGGACCTTCGGGCAATACCTTTCTCCAGGTGTGATCGCTCTCCTCGAGAAGAATCCAGAGCGCTACAGCCACCGTGCCGGGGGCGACCTAAAAGAACTGAGCGTCATGTTTACCGACATCCGCGGGTTTACGACCCTTACCGAGGGTATGACGCCTAACGAACTGTTCGAGTGGCTCAATGAATATCTCAGCGCCATGTTAGATATCCTTTTCCGTCGCCAGGGCACGCTCGACAAGTTCATTGGCGATGCAGTTATGGCCTACTGGGGCTCTCCGTACCCGCAGGAGGACCACGCTGTGGCCGCCTGCCGGTGCGGCCTCGAAATGAACCGGCGCCTCGACGAGTTGAATGAGAAATGGCGTTCGGAAGGGAAGAAACAAATGGTTGTAGGTGTTGGGATCAACACTGGCTTGGTATACGTGGGCAACATCGGTTCCACCAAGCGGTTTTCGTGGACCGTGATGGGCGACAACGTGAACCTGGCGTCACGCCTCGAAGGGCTCACGAAGGAATATCACATACGAACCATCTTGAGCGAAGGCACCTACGTTCAGGTGAAAGACCAGTTCGTGTGCCGTGAGATCGATAAGATTCGCGTGAAAGGGAAGCTGCAGCCAGTGACGATCTATGAGCTTCTCGATGACGCGGAAGGTCGCCCGCAATATGCTGACCGGCTCGCGTGCTTCGACGAGGCGATGTTGTCGTATCGCGGCCAAAACTGGCAGGACGCGGCGGTGAAATTCTCGGACCTCCTGACGAAGTACGCTGACGATGGTCCCTCGCAGGTTTTCCTGCAACGCGCTCTTGAATTCCAGGAGAACGCACCCGCGCCGGATTGGGATGGGGTGTACGTGATGAAGACGAAGTAAAGGAGCGTCGAGAAATAGCGGCCAATTCAGTAGGGTAGGGAACATCCGTTTCCTGGATGTTTCCGCCACTCTTCCTCAGAAAACCATTGGATCTTCGAAAAACGATGGTCGTCCTTCAGGGCTTCATCGATACCCATTGAAAAACCTAAGGTTGACACGCCGTCGTCTCTCACAATGCGAAGCAACCAACATCTTCCATCTTGCAGTTCGAGGGCGAAGGTGACAGCGTACATGTGCGTACCGTCACCCCACTGGTAACGAAACGACGCTTTGGTGTCCGAGAAACAGAAGTCGCTTGAGGTGCCTTTGCCCAAAGATTCGTTTAGGCGTGTGGTAATTGCCTTTACCGTCTCATTTGGCGTGCGCGATGAGACATTGTCCCGAAACTCAAAAATCACCTGAGCGCGATCAACGCGCCTCGGCTCATTCGTAAGGCGAATGTCGCATTGCTGTGCTAAACCCATTTCGGCCAACCGAGAGAGAATCACTTCGTCGTTGCCCCGATATCGGATTGCACCGCAGCACGATGCCCAAAGACCGCGGATTGCTGCGTCGGTCTCTTTCGGCGTTGAGGGCTGGCGCGCGAAAAAGCAATGGTCTTGCTCGTCATGGGAGATCAGCTTCGGTGCACACATTTCAGGTGCGCCACAAGAAATGCATTCTTGATGCTGAACGTAAAACGGTCCTTCGGCGTTTTGGGGATGACTGCGAGGAGTACTCTTCGGCGCCATATTGAATCTTAGGACCTCCTACTTCATCGGTCCCGCTGCGGCCTGATCCACCAGCCAGATCAGGCTTCCGTTGGTGGGCTTGATCCCTTGGGCGGGATAGGTTTCCGGATCGGGCTTGCCTTGCAGTACCTGCAATAGCGCTTCCTGCTTCTCCGCGCCCGTGGCCATGAACAGAATCGCAGCCGCGTTGTTTAGCACCGGGTAGGTGAACGTTAAACGCCAGGTCTTGAACTTTTCCACCCAATTGGCGGCCACCAGACGATCGTCTTCATGCAGTGCCGCTGTTACGGGAAAGAGGGAAGCCGTGTGTCCGTCGGGACCCATTCCGAGCAGAATCAGGTCGAAGCGCGGCAGGGCGTCGTCCTCAAGTTGGAAGAACTGCCGCAGCGTCTGCTCGTAGGATTGGGCGACCGAATCGGCGTCGGGAATCTCCGCCGGAATCCGAAAGATGTTTTCTTTCGGGATTGGGACCTGGGAGAGCAACGACTCGTTGGCCATGCGGAAATTGCTTTCCGGGTTGTCCGGCGGGACGTGCCGCTCGTCGTTAAAGAAGAATCGAATCTTGTCCCAGGGCACGTCCGCCTGCGTTGCCAATAAGGAATACAAATTCCGAGGCGTCGAGCCGCCCGCCAGTGCCACAGTAAAGCGTCCACTGCCTTGGATTGCGGTTCGGGCACGTTGCAGAAACTCCACCGCTGCCGCCGCAAATACAGCGGCAGGATCGGACAACACTCGTACCACCGGTCCTGTGCTCATGGTGTAGTCCAAAATAGCAGAGAGCTGGCGGAAGTGCCTATAGGGACGGGGCAGCGAGCTACGCTCGGTTGGGCAGGCGAGGGCGCCTGCCCCCACGTGAACCGGGTGGTTCAGGCGGACTACTGTGAGTCCATCGCACACCGCGCGGCGCCGCGCAGCGCTGTCTTGTCATTGGTAATCACGCGCACGGGAATCGACTCCATCACCTTCTGCAGGCGCCCCTTGCTACGGAAGGCATCCATGAAGAGCGGGCCTTTGAGTTTGGGGAGAATCTTGGGAGCGATTCCCCCGCCGAGAAACAATCCGCCTGTGGCCATGACCTTGAGGGCCATGTTGCCCGCTTCTGCTCCATAAATGGAAATGAAGAGGTCGAGTGCTTGCACGCAGAGATCGCATTTCCCCTGCATGGCGGCGCGGGAAATGGCTGCCGCCGGATCCGACTTGTCCATTTCTTCCACCAGCCACGGCTCAGGACGGCCGTATCCGCTGTCGCGCAGGAAACTAAAAACATTGACCAAGCCCGGTCCGGCAAGAATGCGTTCGTAACTTACGTGGCCGAAACGCGCCATCAGGTATTGCAACAGTTGCGCCTCGATCTCGTTGCGCGGCGCGAAATCCGTGTGGCCACCTTCGCACGCGAAAACATGGTGCTGCTTTCCGTCCCAATAGAGGCCGGCCTCGCCCAGCCCGGTCCCCGCTGACACTACGGCTTGGTTTCCTTGCGGTTGCCCCTGAACTTGATTCAGGGCGACCAGATCGCCGCCGCCCAGCGTGGCAATGCCCCAAGCGTTCGCTTCAAGGTCGTTGAGCAGTTTTGCTTGCGCCAGCCCCAGCTCCTTGGCGAGCTGAGTGGATTCCACGACCCAGGGCAGGTTGGAGGTCTCGACGCGCCCATTGACGACGGGACCTGCTATCCCAAAGCATGCCGCGTCAGGTTTCTGTGCCGGCGGAATTTGCGCGGCAAACTGCGCCACAATTTCGTCCAGCCCGCTGTGCTGTCGGCTGGGGAAAATGGCTTCTGTGACTTGCTGTAAGTTTCCGGCCCGTATTTCGTAAAGCGCGAGACGCGCGTTGGTGCCACCTATATCCCCGGCTAAAATCACTTTTCGAAATTCCTCCAGCTGCGTCCGTCTTTGGCGAGCAACTCGTCGGCTTCCTTCGGCCCCCAGCTTCCGGCGGCGTAGTTCGGGAAATTCCTTGGCGGCAGAGCTTTCCACACGTCCAGCAGGGGAGTGACGATGCTCCAGCCCGCTTCCACCATATCGGCGCGCTGGAAGAGCGTGGCGTCGCCCACCATGCAGTCATGCAGCAGGCGTTCATAGCCCGTGCTCGGCTGCACGCCGAAGTAATCAGCATACTCGAAGTCCATATCGACTGTACCAAGACGCATGGTGGGGCCTGGAACCTTGGCCGCAAAGCGCAGCGAAATGCCTTCTTCCGGTTGAATGTGCAGCACCAACTGGTTCGGCATCAAGGTGTCTACGGTGGTGTCGCGGAAGAGAATGAGTGGGGCTTTGCGGAACTGGATGACTACATGCGTGTTGCGTGCTGCGATACGCTTGCCCGTGCGCAGATAGAAGGGAACCCCGGCCCAGCGCCAGTTGTCGATTCCCAGCTTCATGGCGACGTAGGTTTCGGTGCGCGAATCGGGAGCCACGGAAGGTTCGTTGCGATAAGCAGGAACGCCCTGCCCGCCCATTTCACCGTCGCCATACTGTCCGCGAATCGTCTTAGTGAGAACCTCTTCGCCTGTAGGTGGCTGGATGGCATGCAGAACCTTTGCCTGCTCGTCGCGGACGGCGTCGGCCTGGAATGAAATTGGCGGCTCCATCGAGATCAGGCTAATGAGCTGCATGATGTGGTTCGGCATCATGTCGCGCAAAGCACCGGACTGCTCATAGTACCCGCCGCGTCCTTCCACGCCCACTGTTTCACCCACGGAAATCTGTATATGATCGATATAGCGGCGGTTCCAGATGGGTTCGAAGATGCCATTGGCGAAGCGTAAGGCCAAAATGTTTTGGACGGTTTCTTTTCCCAGGTAATGGTCGATGCGGTAAATTTGTGTCTCCCGCACGGCCTTCAAAAGCTGCCGGTTCAGCGCTACGGCGGAGTCGAGATCACGGCCAAAGGGCTTCTCGACAATGACCCTCCGCCAGTGGCCATTTTCTTCGTTCATCAGGCCGGCGGACGCCAGATTCTCGACGATGGTGCCGAAGAAATCCGCCGCCGTCGCCATATAGTAAAAGTAATTGCCGTGCGTGATGTGATCCTTGTCGAGCGTTTGCAGGAGATCGCTCAGTTTCTGGAACAAGGTTTTGTCGGTAAATTCTCCCGTAAGGTAGTACAACCGCTTTTCGAACCACTCCCACAGATCGATATCCACGTTTTGGGTGGTCGCGAACTGCTTGATGTCGTCCGACATCTTCTTGCGGAAGTCTTCGGTGGACATCTCGTTGCGCGCAACGCCGACAATGGCGAACTCACGCGAGAGCAGCTGATGCTTGGCCAGGTTATAGAGCGCGGGAATGAGCTTGCGGCGGGTGAGATCGCCCGCCGCGCCGAAAATTACCATCACACAGGGATCGCCCGGTTTTCCCACGCGTTCCCCATTTGCCGACTGTGCCGCATTCGACTCAACCATTCCACGCTCCCAAAGTCAGATGGTTTTAGTGTTTGCCTTGCTCGATGTGTCCGCCGAACTTCTGCCGCATTGCCGACAGCATTTTCTCGGCGAAAGTGTGTTCCTGGCGCGAACGGAAGCGCGTGTACAGTGCCGCCGTGAGAACCTCAGCTGGCACAGCTTCATCCAGTGCCGCTGCAATTGTCCAACGGCCCTCGCCGGAGTCCTGCACGAAGCCCGTGTACTCGGCGAGCGTCGGGTTTTCGATCAGCGCCATCGCCGTCAGATCCAGCAGCCACGAACTCACAACGCTGCCGCGCCGCCAGACCTCAGCGATATCCGGTAGGTTCAAGGTGAAGCGGATATTTTCCGGAAGCTCCTTGCTGTCGGCATTCTTGAAAATATCGAAGCCCTCGGCGTAGGCTTGCATCATGCCGTACTCAATGCCGTTGTGCACCATCTTCACGAAATGCCCGGCGCCGGACGGCCCGCAGTGAATGTACCCGTCTTCGGCAGTGCCCCCACTCACTTTTTCGCGGCCAGGTGTGCGGGGAATATCGCCGCGCCCGGGAGCAAGTGTTTTGAAAATTGGATCGAGGCGAGTGACGGCTTCCTTCGGCCCGCCAATCATCATGCAATAACCGCGATCAATTCCCCAAATGCCGCCGCTCGTGCCCACGTCGACATAATGAATGCCTTTGGAGCGTAACTGCTCGGCGCGGCGCACGTCGTCCTTGAAGTAGGAATTACCGCCGTCGATGATGGTATCGCCCGACTGCATGCGGTCGGCCAGCGCTTGCACGGTCTTTTCTGTCGGTCCGCCCGCTGGAACCATGACCCAAGCTGCGCGTGGAGCTTTTAGCTTGCCAATAAACTCATCGATCGATGCGGAACCTACCGCGCCTTCTCCAACCAAACCCTTGACCGCATCCTGGCTGAGGTCGGAGACGACGAGTTCGTGACCGCCGCGAATTAGACGGCGCGTCATGTTGGCGCCCATCTTGCCCAGTCCCACCATTCCGAGTTGCATGTGTATTACTCCTTAGAAGTTCCTACGAAACTTTTGTCATCCTGAGCGCAGCGAAGGACCCCTGCACTCTTGATTTGCCTTATGTTTTTCCAGCTTTCTCACTGCTCAGCTTCCCCGGGAGAAAGCTTGCGAGTCCGTTCTACTGCCAGCACCCTGGGGCTCCTTCGCTACGCTCAGGATGACAGGGTAAAGACTCTATCCGAGCGCCTGCTTGATCGCCTCACCCAACATCGCCAACCCAGCATCCACATCCGCGCCGAGATGCACGCGCAGCGCACGCCGCTTGCGGTCCGCCAGTACTTGGAAGTCACCGCGAGCCTGTGCCGCTTTGACAACTCCAAAAGTGTACTTCTGCCCGGGTACAGCGAGGTCGCTGGCGTCGTCGCAGGTAACTTGCAAGAATACCCCGAGTTGGGACCACCCTTGTAGGCTTGACCCGTCGAATGCAGGAATCGCGGCCCAAAACCGAGGCAGGTCGCCGCTTTCTTCTTGTCGCGCACGGCGTGGCGCATCGCTTGCAACGTCTGCTCATGCGCGGCGTTCATCTCGACGTAGCCGAGCAACGCAAAGTAATCGCCCGCACCAATGCGGTTCAAATGTGCCTTGAGATAGCCTGCGAGTGACTTGTCGCCACCGGCAGCTTTCGCCAGTGCGTCGGCGTTGACGGGGTCGGTGAAGAGCTTGACGCTGGCGTCAGCAAAGATTGGAGTCTCGGCCGGTAGCGAGCCGTTTTTCTCATACTCCGACGTGAGGCTCTTGGTCGCAATCTTGCTGGCCTCGACGTCCGGCTGATTGAAGGCGTTGATTCCGATAATAGAACCGGCGACGGCCGTGGCGATTTCCCAGCGGAAGAATTCCTGGCCCATGTCGTAAATATCGTTGAGCACGATGCGAATCACGGGATGCCCGGCTTGTTCGAGTGCAGCGAGTTTGGCGTCCACTGTACTATCGGCTTCCGCTGCCAGGCGGAGGTAGGCGAAGACGCGGTCGCTTCCATAAACTTCCGGTGCGCCCAGGTGCTCACGATCCACCGGAGTGATGCCTTTGCCTTCCTTGCCCGTGGATTCGGCCAGCAGTTGCTCTAGCCACGCCCCTAGGTCAGAGATGCCGGGCGAGGTGAAGATTGTGACCTTGTCGCGGCCATTGCGCGCCGATGTCCCGAGCACGATGCCCAGCATGGCGCCGGGATTTTCTTCAATAGGAACGCAGGAAGCGCAGGCATGCATCATCTCTTCCGTGCGGTCGAGGAATTTCTTGACGTCGAGGCCCATGACTGCGGCAGGTACCATGCCGAAGTTGGAGAGCGCGGAGTAGCGGCCGCCAATCGAAGGCAGGCCCGCAAAAATGTGCCGGAATTTGTCGGTCTCCGCCACTTGCTGCATTTTCGAGCCTGGATCGGTGACGGCGATAAATCGGCTACCTGCTTTGTCAGCGCCAACGGCTTTGCTGGCCTGCTCGAAGAAGTATTGTTTAAAAATGTTAGGTTCGAGCGTGCTGCCCGATTTGCTGGAAACAATAAACAAGCTCTTGCTCAAATCCGCTTTAGCCTGAAAAGCCCGAATCTGCGCCGGATCTGTCGAATCCAGAACAGACAATTCCGGACTGCCCGCGATCTTTCCGAACGTCATCCTCAGGACTTCCGGACAGAGACTCGATCCGCCCATGCCAAGAAGCAGAGCATGCGTGAAGCCGCCGGATCGCGCCTCCGCGCCCAGGTCCACCAACGCTTTGGAATGCGCCACTTGATCGTCCACAATGCCAAGCCAGCCAAGCCAGTTCGATTCATCCGTGCCGGTCCACAGCGAGGCGTCGCGTTGCCACAGACGGCGCACTTTGCCTCCAGCGCGCCAGTCGTCGATGGCCGCCTTGATCGGCGCGGCCAGTGTTGTGGGAGCGGTATAGGTCTGCTGATTCGTTTTCGGAGTCGTCTGCGATTTCGTGCTCTTCTCCACCGCAATCAGCAGCTTGTCGAAGGCGTCGTTGAAGAGTTGTACCGCGTCATTCGTAAGCTTGTCGGTTACCGTCTTCATCGTGATTCCGACTTTGGCAAGATCCGACATGGTCTTGGTTGCGCCCGGAATGTCTTCCGTCAAACTGTTGCGCAGTTTGCCGTGATCACGAAAGGCGTCAAACGTCGCGGGCGGAATCGTATTCACCGTGTCCGGCCCAATGAGTTCTTCGATATACAGCACGTCAGAATATTTCGGATCCTTGGTGCCGGTGCTGGCCCAAAGCACGCGTTGCGTCTGCGCTCCATTAGCGGACAATGCCGACCAACGCGGCCCGCTGAAGAGCTTCAAGTAGCTTTGATAGGTCAGCTTCCCGTTGGCAATCGCCACCTTGCCCAGAAGGCTCTTCAACAGAGCTTGCTGGCCTGGATCGGTCGACGCCTTGAGTTTGTCATTGAGTTGTCCGTCAATCGCGCTGTCGATGCGGCTGATAAAGAAGCTGGCCACGCTGGCCACACGACTGAGGTCGCCGCCACTGGCGGCAAACTTCTCCAGGCCTGAGATATATGCCTCCGCCACGCGCTCGTACACATCCTGCGCGAAGAGAAGCGTTATGTTGATGTTCATGCCTTCGCTGGTGAGCTGTTCGATGGCGGGAAGTCCTTCCGCCGTCCCCGGAACTTTGATCATCACGTTCGGGCGCGCGACTGTCTTCCACAAACGCCGGGCTTCGTCGAGCGTAGCCTTCGTGTCCCGAGCCAGGTACGGCGAGACTTCGAGGCTGATGTAGCCATCGCGCTTCTTGCTGCTGTCGTAGATCGGACGCAACAGGTCAGCGGCATCCTGAATATCGCGGATCGCGAGCATTTCATAACGTGCCTTGGCGTCAAGGTCGGTCTTGCCCGCCAGCGAGTGCAAGAAATCCGCATAGTCCGTGCTGCCTGCAATCGCTTTCTCGAAAATCGCGGGATTCGAGGTCATGCCGCGCAGGCCATCTTCGTCAAGATGACGTTGCAGCTCCCCGCTGGTGATGAGGTTGCGGCGAATGTAGTCCAGCCATACGGACTGGCCATACTTCTGTAGTTCCTGCAAAGGATTCATGACGGCCTGCTGGTCGGTCTTCTGCAATTCTTGTATCGGATTCATAACAGCCTCTCTTCTTGTTGCTTAACTCTTGGTGTCTAACTTTTGATGGCGAAGTGGCCTATTGTTGTTGTTGTTCCAGCGCGAGCACCTTATTCAACCGGCGCACGTGACGTTCTTCGTGCGTAAATTGCCCGTGGAGAAATGCCTTCACCAGCTCGCCCGCCAGCGCGGTTCCGATGACGCGCGACCCCAGCACCAGCACATTCATGTCGTCATGTTCCACGCCTTGATGCGCCGAGTAGGTGTCGTGGCAAAGCCCGCCGCGGATGCCACGCAACTTATTGACCGCGACCGATGCGCCCACGCCGCTGCCACAGATCAGTACGCCACGCTCGGCACGCCCATCGAGCACCGCATGTCCCACGGCTGCCGCAAAATCAGGATAGTCGACGGGCGCCGTACTGGTGGTGCCTACGTCCAGAACCTCGTGCCCCAGTTCTTTCAATAGCTGCACCATTTGCTGCTTGAGCTCAAACCCCGCGTGGTCGGCCCCGGCTACGATTCGCATTGGCTACCTCACCTTCGCCAAAACGTCTTTGGCAGCGGCCACGACCGCTTCTACCGTGAAGCCGAAGTGCTTAAGCAAATCTTTCAGCGGAGCGGACGCACCAAACGAATGCATTCCGACCACTTTTCCCTCGAGGCCAACATAGCGCTCCCAGCCAAACGTCGAGGCCATCTCGACCGCCACGCGTGCCCGGATCGAAGGAGGTAGGACAGTGTCGCGGTAGCTCTGATCTTGATGCGCGAACAGCTCCCATGACGGCAGACTGACCACGCGTGCCTTGACGCCTTCGGCCTTCAGCTTCTCATAGGCTTCGACGCAGAGCGGAACCTCCGTCCCGCTGCCGATCAAAATCACGTCGGGCTTGCCGCCGTCGGCGTCGGCCAGAATGTAACCGCCCTTAGCCACTCCAGAAGCCGCGGCGTATTTCGTTCGATCCAGTACCGGAACAGGCTGCCGCGATGCCAGCAGCAGCACCGGCTCGTGGCGGAACTTCATGATAACCTTCCACGCTTCGACCATCTCGTTGGCGTCTCCCGGGCGGATGACGGTCATCCCCGGAATTGCCCGCAGCGAAGCCAATTGTTCGATGGGCTGGTGCGTCGGTCCGTCTTCGCCCACGCCAATCGAGTCGTGCGTGAACACGTGAATGGTGGGAATCTCCATGATCGCACTCAAGCGAATGGAAGCCCGCGCGTAGTCGCTGAAGATCAGGAATCCCGAGCCATACGCACGGATGTGGCTCAGCGACATCCCGTTCAGAATGGCGGCCATCACGTGCTCGCGAATGCCGAAGTGCATGTTGCGTCCGGCGTAGTTATCGGCTTGGAAATCTCCAGCCTCTGGAGCGGTAAGACGTGTCTTGGTGGAAGGCGCAAGATCGGCCGCGCCGCCCATGATCCAGGGGATATTCTGCGCCAGGACATTTAGAGTCTTGCCGGACGCATCGCGCCCCGCCATACCCTTCGCGTCCGCCGGGAACACGGGCAGGTTCTTATCCCACCCTTCCGGCAGCTCGCGTTTCATCATTAGATCGAGTTGAACGGCCTGGTCGGGGAATTCTTTCTTGTAGGCTTCCAGCAGGGCTTCCCACTGCGTGCGCAGCGACTTGCCGCGCTTGCCAATGCCATCGCGGAAATGCTCGAGCACTCCGTCCGGCACCAAAAACTTGGCGTCTTCCGGCCAGCCATAAAAGCGCTTAGCGCCTTTGATTTCTTCTTCGCCCAGCGGTTCGCCGTGCGCCTCCTTGGTGTCGTGCTTGGTGGGAGCGCCGTAGGCAATGTGGCTTTGCACAATAATTAACGTCGGACGATCGTTCGTATCGTGGAACGAATTGACGGCCTCGCCCAGAGCTTTCAGATCGTTCGCATCCGTCACGTGGAGCACATTCCATCCATAGCTCAGGAAGCGTGCGCCCACGTCATCGTTGAAGGCGAGATCGGTGCTGCCCTCAATCGTGATGCGATTGCTGTCGTAGATCCAGCACAGGTTGCTGAGTTTGAGGTGGCCGGCCAGGGAAGCGGCTTCGCTGGAAATGCCTTCCATCATGCAGCCATCGCCGCAAATCGCGTAGATGTTGTAGCTGAAAAGATCGAAGCCCGGACGGTTGAAGTGCTGTGCCAGCCACTTTTCCGCGATCGCCATGCCTACGCTGTTCGCGACGCCCTGGCCCAGCGGCCCTGTGGTTGTTTCAACTCCGGAAGTCCAGCGGTACTCGGGATGTCCCGGACACTTGCTGTTGAGCTGCCGGAAGCGCTTGATGTCGTCCAGCGGTACAGCCAGCTTGTCCGTTGGCCGATTGTTGCTATCGAGAGCCTTGACGCCTGTCAAATGCAGCATGGAATAGAGCAACATCGAGGCATGCCCGATCGAGAGAACAAAACGGTCGCGATTCGGCCAAGCCGCGTTCTCGGGATCGTAGCGCAGAAACTCCTGCCACAATTCATAGGCCACCGGCGCCATACCCATCGGCGTGCCCGGATGCCCAGAGTTCGCCTGTTGCACGGCATCCATGGAAAGCGTGCGAATCGTATTGATGCAAAGTGTGTCCAGTTGTGCTGCGCTCGCCGTGGGCACGGTCGCCATCGTTCCTCCGTGGAACTCGTTCCTAGATGAATTTAAGAAAATCTTTACGAATCAATGCCTTCCGTTGTATATGACGCCCCAAGCGAAAGGAAAGTTCCGCTCTATTAAATCATTTTGGTAGGCGTTCTGGGTGGGCTGTTTTTGCACAGGGATAGGAACGTAAGTGGATACGCTCCGGAAACACAGATGAATTCCCTATATTCGCCAGCGAAGACCGATGGAAGCACGGGCTTCCTCGCCCATACGCACAGTCTAAGTATCCGAAAACGCATTGTTCGGCCCTCGCGCATGTGATACCTAGAGAGGTTGACTTCAAACCATGCCACGCCCACTCCAGCGATCCAACCGTAGGGCTGTCTGTTTTTTTCTGACAGCTACGCTGGGCGTCGCCGCCAATACTTGGGCACAAGATCAGACAGAGCCACAGGCGCAACCTCAGGGAAACGACGTCCCCTCGATCACGGTCGAGCCTGGGCCAGACCGCCGACTGCCGGAGCGGACGCCAGGGTTCGCGTCGATTCAGGGCCGAGTGGTGGATCAGTCCGGCGCTCCGGTTCCTGGAGCCACCGTGCAGGCCATCAGCCGGACCGTCACGCTCTCCCCAGTGACCACGACGGTTGAGGGTATCTTTCGTTTCCGTGATCTCCCTGCGGGGCAGTATGAGCTTCGTATCGAATGTGCCGGATATTCGGCAGTCTCTCTGCCGGCTTTCGATCTGAATGCCGCCGATTTGCGGCTGCTGACTCTGCAACTGACGGCTCTGAACCCCACACAGTCAGACAGCAAAGGCCCTTCCGGTGTCCCCGGCCCTCCGCGGTTGCCCTCGCTGCCAGTGATTGCCTACGCCGCCTATCCCGGCATGCGGGACGCGCGCCCGGAAACCGACGCCGTCTCCGGCCCACCCGAGGTCGTCCCGGCCTACGACGCCAACTTTCTGGCCCAGCCCGACCGCTGGGCCGTTCCCATGCCCGAGTGGCGCCGCTACCCGACGCAGCCCGATGTCCCTTACGTAAAAGGCCACTGGTACGATCCCTACAACCGCAACCGCTTCAAGGGCGACTATCCCGTTTTTTACGGGACGAGCAAGGGCAAAGGCTCCTTGCAACGCTGGTTTTTTAATTTCACTGGACAGAGCGTGACTGGAGTAGATGTGCGCCGCCTGCCGCTTCCCAGTGGCGTTTCCGCCGAGAATCCGCACGACCGGAACTTCTTCGGCAACGGCGAGCAGGCGGCGATCGGCCAGAACTTTCGCCTGTTTTTTGATCTGTTTAGGGGTGACACTTCTTTCCGGCCCATCGATTTCCGCATTCACTTCACCCCGGAATTCAATCTCAACTTCTTGCAGACGCGGGAGCGGGGTTTGGTAAATGTGGATGTCCGTAAAGGGATCAACCGCTTCGACACCAAATCCGCCAGCCTGCAGGAAGCGTTTGTCGAAGCGAAACTGCACGACCTTAGCCCCAACTATGATTTCGTATCTGTGCGCGCGGGCATTCAACAATTCAATAGCGACTTTCGCGGCTTCCTGTTTTCCGAGGAACAGCCAGGGCTGCGCATTTTCGGCAACTTGCGCTCGAACCGCATAAATTACAACCTGGCCGGGTTCTATCTGTTGGAAAAAGATAGCAACAGCGGCCTCAACACACTTGAGAAGCGCGGCCAGCAAGTCTACGTTGCGAACGTTTATTTACAGGACTTTGGAGCGAAAGGTTTCACCCAACAGTTTAGCTTTCACTTCAACCGCGACGACGCCGATATTCACTTTGATAAGAATGGCTTTCTGGTACGTCCGCAGCCGGTCGGATTGGTCGTGAATTGCGGCTCGCCTCCTACGAATCCCAATTGCATTAAGGCGCATGGCATTCGTGCTTACTATCTGGGTTGGACGAGCAGCGGACACGTGGGGCCGATTAACGTCAGCCATGCTTTTT
>Ga0210384_10002739_pt1 | contig 21202 bp, 15 predicted proteins | sample IncBWH2MmetaG_FD_160574 | JGI IMG/M metagenome (GOLD analysis project Ga0210384, IMG submission 160574) | Forest soil microbial communities from Barre Woods Harvard Forest LTER site, Petersham, Massachusetts, United States - Inc-BW-H-2-M | ecosystem: Environmental > Terrestrial > Soil >...
CCGTTGGCGATGGCGTGTGCCCGCTGAATGGTGCGCCACGCATCGTGCTGGGCCACTCCGAACTCGGCCTTCTCGGAGGGATGCCATCCGATCGCTGTAGGATAAAAAAGCACATGCGCACCCTGCAAAGCGGTAAGGCGTGCGCCTTCCGGATACCACTGATCCCAGCAAACCAGCGTGCCCACCCGGCCCACATTAGTGTCGAAAGCCCGAAAGCCGAGATCCCCGGGCGTGAAATAGTATTTTTCGTAGTAGAGCGGATCGTCCGGAATGTGCATCTTGCGATAAAGGCCGCGCAGGCTGCCGTCGGCGTCGAACATGGCCGCTGTGTTGTGGTAGACGCCCGCGGCGCGCTTTTCAAACAGCGAAGCAATGAGGACGATCCGGAGTTGCTTGGCAATTTGCCCTAACCTCGCCGAGGTCGGCCCGGGGATCGGTTCAGCGAGATCGAAGAGCGACGCATCCTCGCGCTGGCAGAAATATTGCGTCTGAAAAAGCTCTGGCAGGCAGACGATCTGCGCGCCTTGTGTGGCGGCTTGGCCGATTCGCTCGATGGCACGTTCCAGATTCTTTTCAGGGTCGGACGTCATCGACATCTGCACCAGTCCGACGCGGAACTTCTCAGGCGGCAAAGCGATGACTCCTTTCGGGACGAATAGAATACCAGTTCCCGGTTCTCAGTTTTCCACCAGTGCGCCGGTAGCAGGAGCTTGCAGCGTTCTAGTAGAGTAGTGCTTCGACATAATGGGGGTGGGACCTTGAAGCATGGCAATCATGACGGCGCGGGAATTGACCGCAAGCTGCATAATCCGATCGAAGACCGTTTAATTCCGCTGGAATCGCTGGACCTAAGCTCCGTGCGGTCGGTTAACGAGCTCGTGCAGGCCATGGGAAAGACCGCCTTCACCGGCCGGCAAGTGGGCGAAGCGGCAGACGTTCTCGAAGCCATGGCTCGCGATCAGGATTGTTTTGTAGTGATGACCCTGGCTGGTGCCATGACGGTAGCCAAGCAGAGCCTGATCATCGCAGACCTGATCGACCGGGGAATCGTGAACGCGATTGTCTCTACCGGAGCGTTAATGGCGCACGGCTTGGTCGAGGCCACCGGGCGAGCTCATTTCCGCTACAACCCGGGCGTTTCCGATACCGAGCTTTATGAACAGGGCTACAACCGCGTCTACGACACGCTCGAGCCGGAGCAAAATCTGGATGACGTGGAAGAAGTGATGTCTCACGTATTGGAAGCCTGGGATCACAGCGAGGTGCTGTGCTCGTACAAGCTCAATCATGCCATCGGAGCCCATCTGGCCAAACATGCGAAAGGGCAACGGGGGATTCTGAAGTCGGCCTACGAGAAAGGCGTGCCAGTATTTGTGCCGGCATTTACCGACTCTGAGTTGGGGCTCGATGTCGCTCTCAACAACCGATTGCGCGAGTCGACCGGAAGACACAAGCTGCGCTTCGATCCGTTCGAGGATCTGGAACATTTTGCGGCCACGCTTTTGCGACAAACCAGACTCGGAATCTTCACCATCGGCGGAGGCGTCCCCCGCAACTGGGCCCAGCAGTTTGGGCCGTTCTGCGAACTGCGGCACCGGCGGCTGGGAGAAAACGTGCCCCTGAAGCGCTACCACTATGGTGTGAGAATCTGTCCCGAGCCAGTGTACTGGGGCGGGCTTTCGGGGAGCCCGTACAGCGAAGCTATTTCGTGGGGCAAATTCGTGCCCCCAGCAGAAGGTGGGAAGTTTGGCGAGCTGTTTCTGGACGCAACAGTAGGTCTGCCTTTGGTGGTTGCGGCTGTGCTAGAACGGCTGGGTAAAAAGAATCCGCCAGGAAAGAAGAAGGTAGGAGCAAGGAAATAGCAGCCGCGAAGCGGCGGAAGAATGCAGCCCACGGCGCAAGCCGTGGGTAAAAGCGGGAAAACCGACGAGCCCCAGCGGGGCGAAAGACGTCTTGTCCTAATCGAAAATCAAAACCGCCGAAGCAATCACCGTCGACCACAACCCACGCTTATCCCCAACCGCCGACTGGGTAATGTTCGCCGTGCGCACGATCTTGTTCGAAATCCGGTAAATCTCTTTCTTCTCATCCCACGACCGGTCCGGATCGAATTCAACATTGAGCGTCGTCGCCAGCATCTCAGCCGCAAGCTCCTCGGCATACTCACCCGCCGAGTCGTCGGTCTCGCCAAACGAGTGATGCTCGCTGAGATAGCCGTAAGTATTTCGGTCAGCGGGAATAGCCACGCCGATACTCGCCGCCAGCAGGCGATGCGGCTCACGCGTGGAATTCTCCGCCACCACAGCAAACACAACTTCACCGGGACTCAAATACTTCAGCCCTTGCGACCGCGGAACAAGCTTGCATTGTGGCGGAAAAATAGACGAAACGCGAACTAGATTCTGTGCGGCAATGCCGGCGTCCCGCAGCGCCAGCTCGAAAGATGTCAACCGTTCGCGATGTTTGCCGACCCCCTTGGTGAAGAAAATCTTCTTCGGGACCATGTCTCTGCCCAATTCGTGGTTCCTCCGGCGTTTAGGTGAGGGTCAAATCTAACATAGAGAATTGTAAAGGGAATATGAAAATTGGTTCGCGGAGCAAAAATTTGGCGGAAACCCGGACTCGGATTTCCGCCTGGGTGGAATTGAGAATCCTACTTGGCCGCTGCGACCGAGCTGACTTCAATAGTATCGCCTTCGGCTTCGCCCTTAACCGTGGCCTTCCCCGCGCCCAATTTCTCCAGCTTGTCCAGCGTAGCCTTGTCCTTGGTATCAAGCGTGTACACTTTTTCGCCTACAACCAGGGCATACTTCGAGCCCTTCGAGACACAGGCGCGGAGGCAGGCTGCATCGCCCTCCATCATGTGTTTCGCGCCGCACATAGCGTCGCTCACTGTGCCGGTAAAAGTCTCGGCCTTGCCCGCGAATGCGGCTGGAATTAAAGCTGCGCCCAATACAGCGCCGCTCAGATAAACTGCGACCTTCGGGGTCAATCTCATGAATCCTATCTCCTTGGTATGCGAAATACGGTTAGATCAAATATGCCCGCTGCCAGTTTAGATGGTTCCATTTGAAACGCGATAGCAATGCGCGTCAAGCATTTTTCGTCGTCTGGCTATCGCGGTCTGGGGTTGAATCGCAACGTCACGTCCACGGTCTTATCTTTATTGAGCGATTCGCGCACGCTCGTACTAAAGTCCCCCATCAACGAAATTTCGTTATCCACCTGCTCCAGGAATCGCCCGGCATAGCTCGAATCATAAGTATCGCCGCCGCGCAGCTTCCATTCGTCTTGTAAACGCGCGGTGGTCCGCGAGTCGAGCCCGCGGAATTCCAGATCTCCCATGGTATAGATGTCGCCCTCCTCGATGCGCAGTACCATCCTGACAGTGGCGTTCGCGTCGTCCATTTCCGACTCGGGTTGAATACCGGCTGCCATGTACCCGCGCGTGCCGTAGAGTTTCTTCATTGCCTCGATATCGGCGTCGACCTGAACCCCATTCGCCGGTTCGCCGGGCTGGGTATGCATCACGGATCGCAGAGCCTCCGCCGAGAAGGCCTTGCATCCCTCCAACTCGAATGCGGTCAACTTGTACTGGCGTCCGGGATCGACCGGGAAAGTCACGTCCACCAGCGTTTCCTGCGGACTGTCCTGAACAACTTTCGCTTCCGCATCGCCGAACGTCGCCTTCAGATATCCCCGCTGAAGGTAAATCGGGAGCAAATTCTTGTCCTCCTGCGCGCGCAGGATCGAACGCAAAAACTCCGCGCCCTTCAGCTTCCCGGTCGCAGCTTCCAGCAAGGGCACTTCGGACGTTCCGACTCCGGCAAACGCAATGTTGCGAATATGGATTTGCGGCCCCGCGACCGTGAAAACAAATGCTTCGATCGGACCATCTTCGTGCGCGGCGGCTCGAAGATAGTCGACGCGGCCCTGGAGATTGTGTGCGATCAGCAAGCCTTGCAAGGCATTAGAAACCTCGTCCGCAAGGTCGCCCCCGAGTGGGAGCTGCCCTTGAAACAGCGGAACCTGTGCGTGAAGCTGGTCAAGCAGTTCCTGATCCGAAAACCACACCAGATTGTCAAACCGAACCGGAACGAACGGTTCTGCGTCCTGAACCTGCAACTCCAGTTTCGTGCCCTCGGGGGAAAACTGAAAGCTGTAAAGAACATCGCCAAACGCTCCAGTTTCTCCCAGATGCTGCGCCGCTTTTTTGAAATCGTCCTCGCTGACGGTTTGCCCGATCTGCAACCCGCTCGCAGCGACCACTTCTTCCGACTTGTACCGCTTCGTGCCGGTAGTCTTAACGGAAATAAGTTTGAAGCTCGAGGGAGGCAGCTCTTTTGGCGATTGCTTGCGCGGAGTCTGGCCGAGCGCCGAACAAAATGCAAGACAACAGAGCGACAGAACCAGCCGAATTATCGAGATTCGCACGCGAAAAAGATTCTAACCGAAGCCACACGGACGGCGTCGGAGTTTTGAACTGAAACCCGTCAGGATTCAGCCCCAAAGGGGCGGACCAGCTTAGCCCAGCGCGACAGCGCTGGTAAAAGTGGAAGAAAGGGTTCGAGTCCCGGAGGGATGGCCGAGTTCTGACGCGCTTATTCCGAAAGTTTTCAGTGCCCCCTATTCGACGAACCGTTTGCGATGCAGACTTGTCGAGCGAACCTGGCGGAGTGTACGTGGCTGAGGCAGGTCCGCTCCCGGCGCCATCAGATGCCAAGCTTCACGAAACGCTTCGAAGCGGCCTCTTCCCCTCTCGCGTCCAGACGGATAGAACGCCAGAACGGATGAGGCTGGCGCACAATCGACCGGGATGACGTACCAAATCCCTTCCGCAGCAATATAGGCGACCAGAAAATCAATTTCTTTTGACGTGTAAGGTTATCGCCGTGCGTACACCGCAACCGATACATCCCCTCGACCATGCCGAAAATCGATTTCACCTGCACCCGCAAGAAGCGCTCGCCCGAATCAAGGATGAAGTCGTAACGTTCGCTGTCTCCGTGGGGCCGGGACACGCCAAAACCCAGGCTCGCCGCTTTGTGCAGAAACGCAAGTTCGGCCAACTCGCCTTTCTCTTTGGTCTTAAGCGGTCCGCGGACGAGGGGTGCCGTCTGCCGTGTCCGCAGGCGTGAATTGCCTGATTTCCTTTTCAATTTGAACTCCAATAAAAAAGGCGCGAGCCGGATTTCCGGTCGCGCCTCAGATTGCCGAGACTACCCGCTCGCTACTAGTACCCCTCGCGCGTTGTCATCCCAAACCTGCCCATTGTCATCCCGAGCGGAGTCGAGGGATCTGCTGTTTTCGCTAAGGCAGTGGGCGGACGGTAGGAGGCGAGGCTAATATTTCGGCTCGCGCCTCAGATTGCTGACGGTACCCTCTCGTTGTCCATCCCGAGCCACCCCCATTGTCATCCCGAGCGGAGTCGAGGGATCTGCTGTTTTCGCTAAGGCAGTGCCTGGGCGGTAGGAGGCACGGCCAGATTTCGGCTCGCGCCTGTTTGTTTCGAGATTTACTCTCTATTTCAAGAATAGCAAATTGAAGGGGGTAACTATGCCATGATTTCGATATTTATATTTCCATCCGAATCAGTAGCTTAGAAGAAAATGGACGGTTTAGGGGGCTTGACAAGATTTCGGCAAAAGGCCGTTTTGCGGTTTTGACCGGTCAGCCCCCTCCCGGACTCTGGCATCGTCAGCCCGTTCCATGGACCTGTCATCCGAATCCCCCCTGTGTCATCCCGAGCGAAGCGAGATCGTTCGCAAAGCGAACGATCTCGCGCAGTCGAGGGACCCCGAGTCCGCCCGCACAGCGCAACGAACCCGTTAAGGGAATTCTGACAGCGGCATGGAGTCCCTTAAGCTTACGGGAAGTGTCTGAGCGTATTCGGAGAGGATTTCATCTCCGGTGTTCTTGCCTGAGATTCCCGTGACCCGCCTTCCAAACTGCTCGACGAAGGTACGCAAATAAAACAAGCCAGCCAATGTCTTGCCGGAACCGTTTGCGATAATCGCATCCCGAAACAGATATCCCTCCTTCTTCGGAATGCAGGAAGGAGCTTCCACAGTAGCCATTGGAGATCGCCCATCTAGGCTAAGGATCCAATCGTGCCGACTGACGATAAAAGTTTCCGGGACACCTTCGCAACGTTGGCATTGGTAGACGAGAACAAAGTCTTGAAAGGTCTCTGGTAGAGGCAAATGACGGACTAGCTTTGATGCCGGTAACGGCCTCAGCTCAACGGCCAAATCCTTGTACAAGATAGGACGAAAAGCCTCTCTTCTATCGCACTCCCGACAGAACAAAGTCACGTTCGTCAAGAGAAGCACCAGCGGCATCTGGCCCAACACTCCCCTTGATCCTTGCGGCTGGACGGGACCAAACAATTGAGTTGCGGGAGTAAACGTCATTCGAGAAACATCGTCGATGTAGTCGAAGAGCTCCCGATGAAATGAAGAGATAACCTTCTCTTTTACTTCGGCGACTACTTTCTCCGAATCAATCGTCACCTTCTGGTACAAGTGCTTTGTTTCCAGCAAACACTGGATCGCGGTCTTGATTTCCGCGTTGAGACGCGGTATTAACCTCTGCGCGCCTTCTACGGCGTTCCATGTTGCTAGAGCCATGATCCAGTGTTACCGGCTCGCGATTACATTGTCAATCTTCCTCGGGCTGGCCCAGCCTTTCAAGTGAGATTTTAATCTTCGGTGCCGCGGCCCCGCCCTTGCGAAGGTTGGGCAGTCTGGCTGTCAGGTGAAGACCCCACCCTTCCGCAAAGAACGCGTAAAGGGTGGGGCACCCATCCCATCTGCTTGCATGGTGAGAATGCCTCGGGGCATCATCGTGGCTCGGAGCGGAAGCAGGTCCCTCGACTCCGTAGCTGATTCGCTTCGCGAACCAGCTACTCCGCTCGGGATGACAGAGTACAACTGGAATCGGGCCCGGGGCGCCATCCGTTATTCCGGTGAAGGTCCTACCATTCCGCAGAGAACGCGGAAAGGGTGGGGCACCAGGCCCCTTTCCTGACTGACGCGAACAGAGCCAGCGGCGCCCAGGAACCGCAAATCTCGACTGGCACCACCCGATGTATGGTAGATTGCCACCACAAAGGACGGAGAATCGACCAGCGCAAATCTCGACTGGCACCACCCGGAGTATGGTATATTGCCAAAGCACAAAAGACGGAGAATCGCCCCCCAAACTCGGTGCTGGGCGCTGGATTTCCTTCATTGTGAGAGGCACTATGTCAAGCAAGAGACCCCTGATTTTTCTGGTTGCAACCTTCACCGCGATCTTTGGATTTTTGAGCGTGGCAACTCCCGTTTTTGCAGCCACGAAGAACCAAGTGCTGTACCGTTTCTGCCACGTGTCAGGCTGCAAAGACGGACAAAAGCCGTTGGCAGGGCTGGTCGTCGATGCCACCGGAAACTTCTATGGCACGACTCAGTACGGCGGTTTGGGATACGGCACAGTCTTCCAGTTGATTCGTGACGCGAACGGCAAGTGGATCGAGAAGGTGTTGTACAACCTCTGCTCGATGTCGGCCTGCACCGACGGAGTGTTCCCTCAATCAAAGCTAACCTTCGATTCGGTCGGGAATTTGTATGGCGCGGCGACCGAAGGAGGCAACTACAGAGACTGCTCGGCCGGTTGCGGCACCATCTTTCAGCTCACGCCCGGAGCCGAGGGCAAGTGGAGCACGAGGCTTATCTATACCTTCAAGGGACCGGACGGGGCCTTCCCCTTCTCCCACCTGATCTTCGACGCGGCTGGGAATTTGTACGGCACCACATGGGGAGGCGGAACTTCTACGTTCGGCACCGTCTTCAGACTGCAACCGGGCACGAACGGCACCTGGACTGAAAAGGTGTTGTATAACTTCTGCTCCGCTTCTCGATGCACGGACGGCGCCAACCCTGCCGCAGGGCTGATCTTCGACGCGGCTGGAAATTTGTACGGAACGACCAATGTAGGCGGAGCCTGGGGCTCGGGCAGTCTATTCAGGCTGGCGCCGGATGCAAATGACGTCTGGACTGAGACCGTGCTCTATGATTTTGACGGAAATATCGGTGCTTACCCTTTCGCCGAATTGATCTTCGACGCCGCTGGAAACTTGTACGGCACGGCGAATGTTGGCGGCGACCGCAGCTGCGCGGGCGGGTGCGGCAACGTCTTCCAGTTAGTGCCCGACGGGTACTCGAAATGGACTGTTAAGGTGGTACACAGTTTCAACGGAATCGACGGTGCCTATCCATACGCTGGTGTGATTTTCGATGCCGCCGGAAATCTCTACGGCACGACCCCCGGCGGCGGCGGTGGCGACGCGTCTTGCCCCAATGGCTGCGGGGTTGTCTTCGAGTTGATACCTGACCGAGCGGGCAAGTGGACCGAGAGAGTGCTGCACCGCTTCAACGGCAGCGACAGCGCCTATCCCTACGGCGGCGTGATCTTCGACGCATCTGGGGACTTGTACGGCACCACCGGCGGCGGCGCGACCTATGGCGGCGGCAGCGCGTTCGAAATCATTCCGTAAACTCGCTCCTGATTAGTGTTTTCCGGAAGCCAGCGCATCGATCCCTTTGATTCTTACTGCGATGTCGATGAAGGCCAGGGCGGCGCGGCTTAGGGCTTTGTCTTTGCGGAAGACGAGGGCGAGATCGCGGCGGACCTTGGCGTCGGAGATGGGGATGGCGGCGAGCGCGTTGGCGCGCATATCCTCGAGCACATTGGAGCGGGCGATGAATCCCACTCCGGCGTCCGCGGCTACGAAACGCTTGAGCAGTTCGCTGGAATCGAGTTCCATGGTGAAGCGGGGCTTGAGCTTGCGTTCGTAGAAAAGATTTTCCAGCGCGTCGCGGGTATGTCCGATTTTCGGTACGACGAGGGGATACTTTGCAGCCTGGGCGATGGTGGCTGATTTCATCTTGGCCAAGGGATGCTGCGGCGGAGCGATGATCACAAGTTCGTCGCGATGAATGAGCACGACGGTCAGCCGGGTGTCGGTTACGGGCAGGGAGACGACGCCGAAGTCCACGGAGTTATCGACTACGGATTCGAGAATTTTGGCATAGTCCGCGCGCTTGATGTTGACGCCCACGTTTGGATACTGCTTTTTGAACTCGGCAAAAACTTCGGGCAGGATGTGCAGGCATGTGCCCTCGTTGGCGCCGACTACGATCTCGCCCCGGGGCACACGCTCGGTTTCGGCGATGCCGGTCAGCATCGCCTTGCGGGATGCGACCATCTGTTCAGCGAATTTCTGAAAAAGCTTGCCGGATGCGGTGACCGAGACTTTGCCGCCAGAGCGGTCCAGCAACTTTGCGCCGACTTCTTCTTCAAGCGAGCGAATCTGGGACGAGATTGCCGGCTGGGTGCGGAATCGCCTTTCTGCCGCGCGGGAGAAGGAGTTGAGCCGCGCCACTTCGAGAAAAGTTTCGAGCTGGTCGAAGTCCATAAGAGCAGCTTTCGGGATCGCTCGGGGCGCGGGGAGATTGTAGCAGGATTGCTGTGCGAACCATTTGTCATCGCGAATGCTATCCGCACTCTGTCATCCCGAGATAAGCGCGCGATCTGGGTTTCGCGTGGCCAGCGAGAAGCAGATTCCCCGTCGCTGCGCTCCTCGGAATGACAAAAGGTGTGGCGACAATTATTGCTTCAGCAACTTCTCAATCGCTGAGGTCACTTCCGGAGAATCCGGAGTGACTGCGGGTTCAAAGCGCTGCACTACGGTGCCGTTGCGGTCGACCAGAAACTTTGTGAAGTTCCACTTGATGTCTCCGGTGTGCGACGGGTCGGCGTCTTTGGTGAGGTACTGATAGAGCGGCGACTGATCCGATCCCTTGACGGAAATCTTCGAATACAAAGGGAAAGTCACGCTGTACTTCCTCGAGCAGAACGTCTTGATCTCTTCGTTGGTCCCAGGCTCCTGCTGCCCAAAGTTGTTCGCCGGAAAGCCGAGAATGACGAAGCCCTGTCCCTTATATTTCTCGTAAATAGCTTCAAGCGCCGAATACTGCGGCGTGTATCCGCATTGGCTGGCGACGTTGACTACCAGGATTACTTTGCCTTTAAAGTCGGCCAGGGGTGTGGGTTTGCCGTCGATGTTGGGGAGGGTGAAATTGTAGAGGTTCGAAGCAGCAAAAGTTGATGTAGCCATGAGGATCACTCCAAACAAAAGAAATTTGCGGAAACATCGATTGTGCACAACTTTCATTTTTTCTCCTTGGCGTTGCTGCTGGTTGCCGGCAAGATTGATAACAGCATACCGGACTGAAATTGGAACACGCAACTTTGGCGACTTCTGACTTCCCGAGTATGTTCGTATTCGGACACTTGGTTCCCATGAATGGACAGAATGGGTTGGTTGAACAGTGCTTCGTTTGGATGTAAACATATGGAGACACGCAAGTTACACAACGAGTACTGTGGCTGTGCGCGTGCCATTCTCTAGGCAACATGGATATCGCTCGCCCATCGGTCGCAGGCCAACGTCGTCGTCGCCAGATCATTTATATAGCTGTCGGAATCGTGCTGCTCGCTTTAGTGACGATGGGGTTGTCTCGGTTGAAACCGGCGGCTCCCACCGTGGAGCGGTCCACGGTTTGGGTTGACACCGTTAAGCGTGGCTCGGTGCTGCGGCAGGTTCGCGGACTCGGGACGCTGGTTCCGATGGAAGGATCGATCCAGTTTCTGCCTGCAATTACCGAAGGGCGTGTCGACAAAATCCTCGCTCTCCCAGGAGCTCAAGTCAAAGCTGACACCATTCTGCTGGAGATGAGCAATCCCCAATTGACGCAAGAGGCGCTCGATGCGCAGTGGAAGCTGAAGGCCTCTGAAGCGGATTACAAGAATCTGGAAGTGGCGCTGGCCAGCCAGGTGTTGGCGCAGAAGTCAACGTCAGCCCAGGCCCAGTCCCAGTACAACCAAGCCAAGATGCAAGCTGACATCAATACCGAGCTAGCCAAGCTGGGGGTGATCTCGCAACTGAGCAAGAAGGTTTCTGATCAGCAGGCCGAACAACTCTCCACTCAGAATGATATTGAAAAGCAACGTCTGACCAACAGCAGCGAAGTGCTCAAAGCACAACTGCTGGCGAAACAGGCCGAGGTAGAGGAATTTCGTGCTCTGGCACAACTGAAGCAAAGCCAGCTCGATCGGCTACGAGTACGAGCCGGGATCGACGGCGTGCTGCAGGAACAGACGTTGAAGATCGGACAGTTCGTGACGCCCGGCACAACTCTGGCGAAAGTAGTGCAGCCGCAGCGGCTCAAGGCGGAATTAAAGATTGCCGAAACTCAAGCCAAAGACATTCAGATTGGACAACCGGCCTCGGTGGATACGCACAACGGAATAATTCCTGGTCACGTTGTGCGCATTGATCCGTCTGTAGTGAATGGGACAGTCACCGTGGATGTGACCCTGGACGCCAAGCTTCCGCAGGGAGCGCGGCCCGACCTGAGCGTGGACGGAACCATCGATTTGGAAAAGATGGACAACGTGTTGTACGTCGGGCGCCCAGCTTTCGGGCAGGAGCAGAGCACGGTGGGGATGTTCAAGCTGGAGACGGACGGAAATAATGCAGTCCGCGCACAAGTGAAGCTGGGCCGAAGCTCAGTGAATACGGTTGAGATTCTGCAAGGGTTGAAAGAAGGCGACCAGGTCATTCTTTCGGATATGTCTCGATGGGATTCGTACGATCGGGTTCGTCTGGAATAAGACGAGCCGCTAACAAAGAAAGGAACTTCGATGGCTGACGCGGGAACCATTATTTCAATGGAGAACATCACCAAGGTTTTTTTCACCGATGAGGTGGAGACCCATGCGTTGTCCGGGATTCACATGCAGATTCGCAAGGGAGAATATGTGGCGATTGCCGGGCCATCCGGTTCGGGCAAATCGACTTTGCTGGCGCTGATCGGGTTGCTCGATTCGCCGACGGATGGGAGCTATGTGCTCAACGGGCATGCCGCTGCCGGTCTCAACATCAGCGAGCGTTCACGCATTCGCAATCGAGAAATCGGATTTATCTTTCAGAGTTTCAACCTCATCGGCGATCTGAATGTGTACGAAAACGTTGAACTGCCGCTTACCTATCGCGGCATGCCAGCGAACGAGCGCAAGGAGCGCGTACACAATGCGCTGGAGCGCGTGGGGATGAACCACCGCACCAAGCACTATCCCTCGCAACTTTCTGGCGGTCAGCAGCAGCGCGTGGCCGTGGCCCGCGCGTTGGCAGGCTCGCCCGCCATCCTGCTGGCTGACGAACCCACCGGGAACCTGGATTCTCGCAATGCCGAAGCAGTGATGGACCTGTTGCGCGATCTGCACCGGGAAGGCGCGACCATCTGCATGGTGACCCACGATCCGCGCTTCTCGCGACACGCCGAGCGCACCATCCACATGTTTGACGGACGAGTGGTCGAGGAGAGCGTCGAGGTGAGTTAATGGAATCCCTGCTGCAGGACTTGCGTTACAGCTTGCGCTTGCTGGGCAAGAATCCGGGTTTTGCTGCGGTCGCGATTCTGACCATCGCCATTGGCATTGGGGCGAGCACAACCATCTTCAGTTGGATTCGCTCGGTACTTCTCAACCCGCTGCCGGGCGCCAGCGAGCCGGAGCGCGTTGTTGCTTTGGAAACCCTGACTCCTTCTTCCGAATGGGTGCCGACATCGTATCTTGACTTCACGGATTTCCGGGATCACGCGAAGCTGCTCGAGTCCACGACTGTGTCCATCCCAATGGACCTGGCGGTTGGTAATGAAAAGAGCGTCGAGCGTACCTGGGGCGAGCTGGTTTCGGGCAACTATTTCGATGTGCTGCGGGTCCGGCCCGAGGCCGGCAGATTTTTTTCTAAAGTGGAGACTGGAGACGAGCAGAATGCCCACGCCGTGCTCATCATCAGCCATGCACTTTGGGCGAACCGCTTTCACTCCGATCCCGCCGCTATTGGCGCAACCCTGCGCATCAACCGCTTCCCCTACACCGTCATCGGCGTGGCTCCGGATAATTTTCACGGTTCGATGCCGGGGCTTTCGTTTCAGATGTGGGCGCCGGCAACCATGTTTGGGCAGTTGAGCTCGACCGGCGACTGGATGCTGCGCGACCGGAAGACTCGCATGTTTCGAGTGCTGGCGCGGCTTGCGGCCGGAGTGCAGATCGAGCAGGCCCGGGCTGAGGTGCAGTCGATCGCGAAGGCCATGTCTCAGGCGGATGCGGACACGAATGAAGGCTTGAGCGCCACGCTCTTGCCGCTGTGGAAATCGCACTACGGGATTCAGGATTCCTTGCTGGCCCCGCTGAGCATTTTGATGGGTGCGTGCGGAGTTGTGCTCCTGATCGTATGCGCAAATGTTGCAAATTTGCTTTTAGCGCGCGCGGTTGCCCGTCAGAGAGAGCTTAGTGTTCGGGCTGCACTCGGAGCTCAGCGCTGGCGGCTGATCCGCCAGCTTCTGACGGAAAGTTTCCTGATCGCCATCGACGGGGCTCTGGTGGGCCTATGGATCAGTTCGTGGCTGGGCGGATCGCTGCGATGGCTGGTGCCGATATCCTCTTTGCCAGACATGATCAAGCCGCCGATTGACATGGGCGTGGTTGCTTTTACGACAGCACTCGCTTTCGTAGTGGCTGCACTCGCAGGCATTGTCCCGGCGCTGCACTCCGCGCGGGGTGATGTCAACGACATGCTTAAGGAAGGCGGACGAAGCGGAACCGCGACCGCGCATTCGCGGCGTTTGCGTGGGCTGCTGGTCACGTCCGAAGTGGCTCTGGCCGTGGTTGCGTTGATCGGCGCGGGGCTCTTTGTCAAAAGCTTTCAGATGGCACGGGCCATTCATCCGGGTTTCGATCCTCATCAAGTTGCGATCGCGCAGTTGAGCCTGTCCGCTGCGGGCTATGATTCCCGCCAGGCGGATGCTTTCTGTGTCCGGCTTCGAGAGGTGCTCGAGCGCCAACCCGGAGTGACTGCGGTCAGCTACGCCGACTACATTCCGCTTAGCGTCTCGGGAGATTCGTGGGAGGACCTGCAAATTCAAGGGTACGTCCCGGGGCCAAACGAAAACATGAAGGTGTATCGCAATCTGGTTGCGCCCGGCTATTTCGATCTGATGAAGATACCGCTGCTGCAGGGCCGGGATTTCAATCTGCGCGACGATCACGCCAACCAGCCGGTCATGATTGTCACCCAGGAGTTCGTGCGCCGTTTTCTTCCGAATCAAAACCCGATCGGTCAGAAGGTGCAAGGCTGGGGCAGGTGGTTCACGATCGTTGGCGTAGCCCAGGACAGCAAGATCCACCGCCTGACGGAGAGTGCCCCACCCTATTTTTATGTCCCGATTCGCCAGATCTTTCGTCCGGAAATGGGTCTGAAATTCTACGTGCGCACATCGGCTCCCGTCGATGATGCAGTCGCGGCCCTGCGTCGCGAAGCGCAAGGTATCGATCCCTCTATTCCGGTGTTCAACGCTATGCCGCTCGAGGAATACATCGCCGCTTCGCTGTTTCCCCAAAAGATTGCGGCCAGTTTGCTGGGAACGCTCGGGTCGGTCGCGCTTCTGTTGGCGGCCATCGGTCTTTACGGCGTGATGGCTTACTCGGTGGCACAGCGGACGAACGAGATCGGCATCCGCGTGGCATTGGGAGCGAAACCGCTCGACGTGCTGCGGATGATTCTCCGCGAAAGCATGGTGCTTGCGCTGCCGGGCCTGGTGGTGGGATCACTGCTAGCGACGGCGCTGGCGCGCCTCGTATCAGCTTCGTTGGTCGACGTGAGCCCTAGAGATCCCGCCGTCTATGCTGCGGCCGCTGCTTTCACAGTATTGATTACTCTGTTTGCCGCGGTTGGCCCGGCCCGGCGAGCGGCGAAAGTCGATCCCATGGTCGCGTTGCGCTACGAGTGAGGCCCGAAACCGATGATTGGAATACTGCAAGATTTGCGCTACGCGCTTCGACAGCTCCGCAAGAGCCCCGGCTTCACAGCTGTGGCGATTGTCACCCTTGCCCTGGGCATCGGCGCAAACACGGCCATTTACAGCCTGTTGGATCAGGTATTGCTGCGAAGCCTTCCGGTGAAGGATCCCAATCGTCTGGTCCAATTACGATTTGCTGGATCGGACACCGGCAGGATCAATGTGTACGGCGGCGACACTCACGAATATTTTTCCTACCCAATGTACCGTGACGTGTGTGATCAGAATTCCGTTTTCAGCGGAGTGCTGGCGACGGATTCGGTTCAGGTTGGAGTTCAGTGGCATAACCAGCCGGAGTTGGTTTCGAGCGAATTGGTTTCAGGCAACTATTTTGATGTGCTCGGCGTGAGCCCCCGGTTGGGGCGGCTGTTTGTGCCTTCTGACGACCAGGTTCAGGAGGCGAATCCGGTTGTGGTGCTGAGCTTTGGATATTGGAAACGGCGCTTTGGTTCCGACCCCCAGATTCTTAATCAGAGCATCCAGATCAACGGCCATCCCTTCACGGTGATTGGCGTCGCATCGCCCGGATTTCGCAGCGTGGTAGCGGGAAACGCTCCAGACGTATTTGCACCGATGATGATGAAGCCCCAGGTCACGCCGGGCTGGAACGATCTCGATAACCGGCGTTCCCGCTGGCTGAATATTATCGGGAGGCTGAAGCCTGGAATCAGCGTCGAACAAGCGGAGGCGGGCATCAATCCGCTGTGGCATTCCCTGCGGTCCGAAGAACTGAAGAGCCTCACGGGCAGGTCGGACCAGTTCCGCCAGAATTTCGTGGAGAAGAGTAGGTTGATTCTGTTGGATGCGGCTAAGGGTTTTTCGCCGCTGCGTGACGATATTCAGGTGCCGCTGCTCATCATCATGGGGATGGTCGGGTTGGTTGCACTGATGGCCTGCGCCAATGTCGGCAGCCTTCTGCTGGTCCGGGCGGCGGGGCGTGTCCGAGAAATGTCGATTCGTTATGCACTAGGAGCGAAGCGTTCACAGGTCGCGCGCCAACTCCTCGTCGAAGGAATGTTGCTTGGCCTGGGTGGCGGTGCGATCGGAGTTTTACTGGCGCCGCAGGCTTCGGCGCTCCTCGCGCGCATGCTTGTGGGTCCGATGGGTGATCTGCCGTTCACGACTACCCCGGATTTGCGCATCCTGATGTTCAGTCTTGCGTTGTCGCTGGGGGTGAGCGTTATTTTCAGTCTCGCGCCGGCGGCGCAATTCTGGCGGCCTAACCTGGCGCCCGCTTTAAAACAACAGACGATGACGGCTGCCGGCGGAGCCCTGCGCTTTCGTCGGATCTCGGTTGCGGTGCAGATTGGATTGAGTCTTTTGTTGTTGCTGGGTGCGGGCCTTTTCGTTCGCACGCTTCGCAACTTGAAGTCATTGAACGTAGGATTTGCGACCGACCATCTGGTGACGTTTGGAATTGATCCGAGACTGGCTGGACACAAACCCGATCAAGCCTCGGCTCTCTATAAGCAGATTCTGGAGAAACTTCAAGCCTTGCCCGGGGTTCGCGCCGTGGCTGGAACGGACGATCCGGAATTGGCTGGGAATGACAACACAAGAAACATCACCGTCGCTGGTTATACATCAAAAGACAACGAAGACATGGTCGTCGAGTGGCCGAGCGTGACGCCCAATTATTTCTCGGCACTTGAAATGCCACTGGTGGCCGGTCGAGGCTTGTCTGAGCAGGACGCATCTGGAACGGCAAAAGTGGCTGTGGTAAACGAAACCTTTGTGCGGCACTTCTTCGCGAGTCCACAACAAGCGATTGGCCAGTATATTGGCCCGAGCAGCCAGCAAGGCGCGAAGACCGATGTGCAGATCGTCGGAGTCGTAAAGGACGCCAAGCACATGAAGGTTCGCGACGACGTGAGGCAAGCGGTATTCAACTCCTATCTGCAAGGCCCCGATCCGTTCTCCATGGCATTTTATGTCCGCACCTGGCAAGCGCCGCAGGCGGCGGAAGAGATGATTCGCCAGGCGTTGCACTCGCTGGATCCGAATCTGGTGCTCGACGGTCTGCGCACGATGGACGAACAGATCGACGAGAACCTGACGGCCGAACGCATCATTGCTCTTCTGGCGTCGAGTTTCGGGATTCTGGCTGCGCTGATGGCCGGGGTCGGCCTGTACGGTGTTCTGGCCTATTCGACGGCGCAACGGACAAAAGAAATTGGTATTCGGATGGCCCTCGGCGGCAGCCAGAGTAGCGTCGTGCGCATGGTTTTGGTGGAGGTGTTGTGGTTAGCGGGAGTGAGCGTGGCCATTGCTTTGCCTCTTTCGCTCCTTCTTGCGCGCACCGTGCGGAGCCAGCTCTTCGGGATTTCCAGCAGCGATCCGCTGACGCTCGGGGCAGTAACCGTTTTGGTGGCGGGCGTGGCTCTGCTGTCGGCGTTGCTTCCAGCGTGGCGGGCGGCGAGGGTCGATCCCCTGGTGGCACTGCGGTACGAGTAGGAACAAAATGGAAAGCTTCGTTCAGGACGTCCGGTACGGGTTTCGAATGCTGGTGAAGAGCCCGGCATTCACTACCATCGCGGTGCTCACGCTTGCACTTGGGATTGGGACGAACACGGCGATGTTCAGCGTGATTAATTCCGTGTTATTGCGTTCGCTGCCGTTCCGGGATTCCAGCCGCGTGATGGTGGTGTGGAAGACCATGTCGAACGGGGCTCCCAACGCTTTTGCGACTCCGGCGTTCCTTGAGATCAGGCAGCAAGGCGACTTGCTCGCACATCTCGGCGCGTTCTCCAACATCAGCTATAACCTTGCGGGAAGAGATGTACCGGAGAGGATCGCGGGCGGCAAGGTGAACTTCGATTTGTTTCCCGTGCTGGGCGTGCAGCCGATCCTGGGGCGAACTTTCGCGGCGGAAGAAGATCATCCCGGCGCCGGGCACGCGGTGATCTTGAGCCATGCGCTTTGGGAGACGCGTTTCGGGTCTGCGCACTCGATCCTGGGCAGCGCTGTAACGTTGGACGGCGCTCCATACACAGTGGTGGGCGTGATGCCCGCCGGGTTTCATGTGCTCTCAGACAAAGAACTGTTTTGGGTTCCGTTGCAACTGGAAACGGCGAACGCCCAAGCCTCGGCGCGCAATGTGCATTGGCTTTTTGGTTTCACCCGGCTAGCGCCGGGAACCAGCCAGAAGCAGGCGCAAACCGTGTTGGATGCAGTCGCGGCGCGGTTGAAAGCGCAAGATCCAACTGGAGAGGGTGGTTTCGGCGCAACACTGCAGCCCGTCGGCGATTTTGTGAATGGGAACGTGAAGCCGGCCCTGTTGCTGCTGATGGGCTCCGTGGGTTTTGTGCTGCTTATCGCCTGCTCGAATGTAGCTAATCTTCTACTTGCACGGGGAACGATACGGCGGCGGGAGATTTCCATCCGCACGGCGCTGGGCGCGGCCCGGATGCGTGTGATCCGTCAGTTGCTCACAGAAAGCGTATTGCTCTCTTTGCTGGGCGGCGTGTTGGGATTAGGTCTGGCATGGTTTGCAGTTAAAGCCCTGGTCGCAGTTCACCCGTCGAGCATTCCGTCCGTGAATACCATCGCGATTGATGCCACCGTGCTCGCCTACACGGCGTTGCTCTGTGGGATCGTCGGAATCCTGTTTGGGGTGGCCCCCGCTTTGGAAGGCTCTAGAGTCAATGTTGGTGAAGCGCTGAAAGAAGGAGCTCGAGGCAGCAGCGGAGGCTTCGGCAAGCATCGCGTGATCCTCGTAGTGACGGAGACTGCGCTGGCGTCGATTTTATTGATTGGAGCCGGGCTGTCGTTGAAGAGCTTATGGCGCGCGGAGAGCGTCGACCCGGGATTCAACCCGGCAGGTGAACTGACATTCCGCGTTGCAGCTCCATCGCAATTCAAGGGCGAGCAGATTCCATTGTTCTACCAGCAAGTGTTGGAACACGTGCGCGCGCTGCCGGGAGTGCAGTCGGCTGTGCTGGCACGGAATCTCCCCATGAGTGGCACCGACCCGTCGATGCCGATTGCAATCGAGGGCACGCCTCCGCCTCCATCGCAGGTTCCCGTGGTCACACGCTTTCGCGCGATCGGGCCGGATTACTTCAGCGGCTTACAGACTTCATTACTCGGCGGACGGGAATTCAACGAGCACGACACCACTGCTGCTCCCAAGGTCGCAATCGTCAGCGAGAGTCTCGCCAAGCTCTATTGGCCTAGGGAAAATGTGCTGGGAAAGCGCTTGAAGCCTGAATTGACTGGAGGCGAGTGGTGCACGGTGGTCGGAGTGGCGGCGGACGTTCGTCACTGGGCCGCCGACGTCGATGTCGAACCCACTGCCTATTATCCCTACACGCAGGTGCCGGCGGCGTTCCTACCACTGCTCGAAGGCAGTATGACGATCGCGGTGCGCAGCGGCAATGCCGGTGGGCTTCTGAGTTCGATTCGTTCGGCCGTCGCTGACGTGGATAAGACCGTCCCGATATACGACGTGAAGAGCATGGAAGAGATGGTCGCGGATTCCGGCTCTCTACGGCGTTTTGGCATGTGGTTGATAGGAGCGTTCGCAGCGCTGGCGCTGACCTTGGCGGGGCTCGGCATTTACGGAGTCATGGCCTACTCCGTTTCGCAACGGACGCGGGAGATCGGCATTCGCATCGCGCTCGGAGCACAGGGTTGGAACGTGCTTCGCCTGATCATGGAACAGGGCGCGAAATTGGCTTTGGCAGGAGTCGTCGTGGGAGTGGTTGGGGCGATTGCGCTGACGCGAGTGATGGCGAGTTTGCTGTTTGGAGTGAGTGCGACGGATCTAGGCACTTTCTTCGTCGTTCCGCTGATCGTTTTGGTTTTGATTCTGGTGGGCTGCTACATCCCGGCGCGTCGTGCAACCAAGCTCGATCCGGTGGTCGCGCTGCGGGAAGAATAAACGAAGACGACAGAGGTCGTGGGACGGAGAAGAAATGATTCAGCTGCGCAACGTCGAACGCACCTACAAGACTGGCGCCGGGGTGACCTATGTGTTGCGCCGCATCAATCTTGACATTCGCGAGGGTGAGTTCTTAACGATCATGGGGCCGTCGGGATCGGGGAAGTCCACGCTGATGAGCATCGTCGGCATGCTCGACGATAGTTGGGCGGGTGAATACTTTCTTCTCGAACATGCTGTGCACAAGCTCGACCGGAAGAAACGTTCAGACCTGAACCGGAAATATATTGGCTTCGTTTTCCAGAGTTACCACTTGCTGGACAATCTCACGGTGTACGAAAACCTGGATGTTCCGCTTTCCTACCGCAGCATCTCCCGCTCTCAACGCGCCAGCATGGTGGCGGAAATTCTGGATCGCTTTCAGATCGTGGGCAAGAAGGACTTGTATCCCAACCAGCTTTCCGGCGGACAACAACAGTTAGTCGGGGTAGCACGAGCTGTGGTGGGAAATCCAAAGCTGATTCTCGCTGACGAACCCACCGGCAACCTGCATTCCAGCCAGGCAAAAGAAATCATGGAGCTGTTCAAAAAGCTAAATGACCAGGGAACAACCATCATTCAGGTGACGCACTCCGAGGCCAACGCCGCTTATAGCGACAGGACGATTCAACTGCTCGACGGCTGGATTGCGAAAGATCCCGCGAATCCGGAAGCGAACCCAACGGCGGCCGTGACGAGATAACAAATGGAAACTTTGGTTCAAGACATTCGGTACGGTTGGCGGATGCTGGTGAGGAATCCGGGGTTCGCTGCGATTGCAGTGCTGACTCTGGCCATCGGCATTGGGGCGAGTACAGCGGTCTTCAGCGTCGTCGACGCTGTCCTTCTGCGACCGCTGCCTTATCAAGATCCGGACAAGCTCGTGATCGTCTCGGAGACCTTGCCGGGAATGTCAATGGACGAAATCGGAGTTGCGGCGGGAGAGTATCAGGACTATCGAAACCGCAATCACTCGTTCTCGCAAGTCGCGGCCTACGAAAGTGCGGGCTTCAATCTCACGGGTGCAGGACAGCCTTTGCGGGTGAATGCGGGAGCGCTGTCCGCGTCGGCCATCCCGCTGCTCGGCGTGTCGCCGGAGTTGGGACGAGGCTTTTCCGAGGACGAGGAAAGATATGGTTCTAGCAACGTCGTCGTTCTATCGCATGCACTTTGGGAGCATCAGTACAGCCGCGATCCCAACATTCTCGGCAAAGCGGTAAAGCTCGATGAGAAACCGTTTACCGTCGTTGGCGTAATGCCAGCGTCGTTCCGCTTTCCATTCGATGGAGCTCCACTCTCTGAGATGGCGGATTTA
>Ga0210384_10002741_pt1 | contig 21197 bp, 12 predicted proteins | sample IncBWH2MmetaG_FD_160574 | JGI IMG/M metagenome (GOLD analysis project Ga0210384, IMG submission 160574) | Forest soil microbial communities from Barre Woods Harvard Forest LTER site, Petersham, Massachusetts, United States - Inc-BW-H-2-M | ecosystem: Environmental > Terrestrial > Soil >...
CGCACAGGCCGGATCTCTACCTCGGTCTCCTGGTCAAACGGCGCCCGCTTGAGCCATTCGACCGCCTCGTCGATGGACTTCACCTGCCACATCCAGTAGCCGCCTACGAGTTCCTTGGTTTCGCTGAACGGGCCGTCGATCACAGTGCGCTGCTGGCCAGAAAACCGCAGGCGCTTGCCCTTGGAGCTGGGATGCAATCCATCACCGGCCAGCATGATGCCTGCCTTGATCAGCTCGGCGTTGAATTTTCCCATCTCCCCCAGGAGCTTCTGACTGGGCAGGTCACCCCGCTCGGATTCCTTGCTCGCTTTTACGATTACCATCACTCTCATGATCTTTCTCCTTTGCTCCAGATTGAAGCCGCGTGCCGACAGGACTAGGTAAATTCTGGCCGGCTAAACCTTGGCTCTGCTTACGCGTCGAACGGCGGGAAGCCCAATCGACATCTTCGACGTTTATTCTGAGAATTACTTGCTGGGGGTGTACGAACCTTCGGAGTTTGACCTGAAGCTCGACCGTGTCAACGCCGTTCCTAAAACGAGCACGAGCAACAGCCAGAATGATACCAACAACCGCTGGAAATCTTGCAAAAACGCCTGGTGATCGAACAGGCAGACCTGCAGGGCTTGCATTCCCGCTTCCACCAGGGCACAAGGAATCTCTTGGAGTGCCGCCCCTAGGAGTGTCGCAACTGGGCACCCTGCCTGGCTGGTCCTTATTTCCGTGCTCGCCAACACAATCAGAATCGCGAGCCCAGCCAGGGCCGCTGTCACCACTAATTTGGACTTTTGAGAATTTGTAAGCTGCGTCGCCATGTCTGCCCCCCGTGCCAATTCTTGCCTTCACATACACGTCGGATGGGGGGACGGGAATTCGACATGGATTCTTATGATTGTTTTGGCAGCTCTCGCCTCTGGCCGGCCAGACGCCGACGCTAGCCAGGGCTCGCGCACATTGGACATCAACTGTCAGATAACAAATGGCTTGATCGCGTTAGCGCGAGACGATTGCAGGTTTACAACCGGGCGGAATTCGTGTTCTTGCGCAAGAGTTGATTGCAGAGAGGTAGGTTCTTTGTTTTGAGGCATATGTGCAAGTGTTCATTCTAAGAGGGTTAGTCCTCCCGAGGCGGGTGATTTCAAAGCGCTCGGTTTACTTTGACGCAATACATTTTTGCAAGCTCCTGCAACGCTATCATACCCCCCAACTGGTTACGCCCGTTTGTGAATGCCTTTGCGGAAATTTTCGAGCAGGTGATCGCAATTTCTCATGGTGAAGGCGACGATGGGCATGGTGGTCGTTTTGTCAGTTGGGGAAGGGAAAATGCTGGCGTCGCAAATATAAAGATTCGGAACATCATGGGTCTGTCCCCACTTATTCGTAACCGAAGTTCGTGCATCGTTCCCGAAGCGACAAACCCCCGTTTCATGCAAGCTGGTGCCCGGGCGATTGGGTTCGGAATCGGCTCCCCACATTTCGCCGCCCGCCGCCCTGAACAGGTCGATCATCATTTGCTTGGAGTGTTCCCACATCATCAGTTCGTTTTCACCCCACTCGAAATGAAAGCGCAGTTGTGGAATCCCGAAGATGTCTTTCTTCTCGGGATCGATGTCGATGTAATTAGTTGGACTGGGAAGCGAAGGTGCCTGAATAAGGGCACCGATGGTCGCGGGATAGTAGCGTTTGATGTTGCGCTTATATTCCGACCCAAATCCTTCGAGTTGCCGGTAATGGCCGGGAAATTCACCGCAGCCGCCTCCGATGTACATGGAATAGCCGCGAATGAATTTTTCTTCGTGCGGGTTCTTAAGATTCTGCCAGCGAGGCATCCACGCGACTGTGGAGTCGGCGATGTTGTCGGGAGTGGGAGGCTGACCGACGAGCTGCGGCAGATAGCCGTATCCGGGACCGCCGTACAGGTGATCGCACAAGTTGCGGCCAAGCTGCCCGCTGGAATTTGCGATGCCCGTTGGCCACTGACGGGATTTCGAGTTCAACATGATGTGCGCGGTCTCGACACAAGATGCGGCCAGGACGATCACTGTACCGAAAACCTCGACTTCGGCTTTGCTGTTGCGGTCGACGTACGCAACACCCTTGGGAATGCCATGCTCGTTCGCCAGAACGCACCGAACCAGCGCGTTCGTCACAAGGGTGAGTCTCTTCGTGACCTCGGCATCGGGGATCGTGAACCAGGTGGGAGAGAAAAACGAACCAACGTCGCAGCCACGAGTGCAGTTTCCACAATAGTGGCACGCAGGATGCCCATTGTGAGCGACGGTGAGCTGCGCGCAGCGGTCCGGCAGATAGGGCACTCCGATCTTCTCAGCGGCTTTCTGGATGATGTAGTCGAAGCAGCGAAAGGGAAGTGGGGGCAGATATTCGCCGTCCGGATTGCTGGGCCGGTTCTGTATGGTGCTGGCCACACCCATGTAGCGTTCTGCTTTCGAGAACCACGGAGCGATCTCCGCATAATCTATCGGCCAGTTTTCACCGAAGCCATCGAGATCCGCAGCCTTGAAGTCGATGTCGCCGTAGCGTGCCGAAGAACGTCCCCAGAAATTCGCCTTTCCTCCTGTACCTTTGCATCGCTTCCAATACCAATTCGTGCCATGGGCGTTGGAATATGCGACGTCGTGTTCCCAAATGTCCGAGTTCTCGCTGTACTCGGATTCTTCGACCGTGTAGCGCTCCTGGTGCGCTTTGCCCTCCAGGTTTCTTGGATCGCCGAATCCACGGTACTTCAGATCGTAGGGTTGCCGATGCAGACGATAGTCGTTGGACGGGTCCGTGCGGGGGCCAGAATTGAGGGCTAGAACATCCAGGCCGGCTTCGCACAAGAGCTTCATGGCCATTGCTCCGCCTGCGCCCGTGCCCACTACAATCGCGTCATAGACTTTCTTCGGCAAAGGCTCTCCCCTGGTTTAGCTGTTTAGTCCGCGAAACTTGTTTGGCTGGATTCTTGAAGGTGCGCGTGTTCCGGATCCTTTGGATGCGTGCAACCCGGCATCTTTGGCCAGACGGTGCGTAGGCCGGGATAGCCGAGGCTCTGCAAACCTATTTTGCTGGTGTAGTAGCCGACGACGGTGTAGTCGCGAATCAACTGAAAAAAGTCACGTCCCGCTTCTGTTCCGGGCTTGAATTTGGCTTTGTAGGCGAGTTGCTCCAGCAGCGTGATTTGCTGTTGCGCACCGCAGTCCAGAAACTCGTGCCCCAATTCAATTTTCGTATGCGCGTCGAGCCAATCGAGCCCGGAGAGAAAGTGTCCCTGTACTTGCTCGCCGAGAGCGAGGACGTTTTGAGTCGTTGGCAATTCATCGCGGCCGGAAATGGCGCAACGATTCGCAACCATGAAGTCAATAAACTCCGCCACACCCGCTTGTTTTGCGCCCGGAGTGTCGTCGGAAGGAATGATCATGTCCGCCAGAAGTTCCACCATCTGGTAGTGCTTCGGGGAAAAAAATAAGGGTTTGTAAGGCTGGGCAACCGCTTGCGCAAGCACCGGCGAAGCATTATGAGAGCAGGCAAACGCCCATTGGCTGAAGCCCGGAAAGGTTCCCGCTACGGAAGCGATCGCGATGTAGCGGAGCATTTCCCGACGTTCAATTCCCTGACCACCCATCTTGCAACTCCCAAAGGAAGCCGATTTGGAAGGCTCCATTGGTTCGAACTTGTACCACCGACTCGCGATTGGGTGCAAGGCTTGGAGGGCTAAATGACTTCTGGTATTGGCACCAAGGCCCTCAGAATACCGGTATGACCAGCGGAAATCTACAGGGTTCGACCTATCGATGCTGCATAGCCGCAATGAAATCCCATACATCAGTGGAAGACGCAGGTGGCGAAAGTACCGATACCGCAACCAGCGGCTATTCTCTATGCGCGTTTTTTTGCAAAAGATCCGTCTGGCTTTGTGCGGCGTCCCGAAGCCGAAAGAATAAGGTCTCGGCTTTCAGACCGATTGCCCCTGGTTCGTTTTCCTAATTTGCAAAGGATAGAAGCGGACGAACGGGGCATCCCCCGTCAAGCCGGTTTGCAAACAAGCCTTAGCCAGACCACCATTCACAGAACTTCCATTCTCTCTAAATGAACAGTTGACCCAGACTCGGCTCAAAACGTACCTACGGGCGAACTTGCTGTACAGGATCCTACCCTGTTCTTCGGTACAGGTCCGTTTTGGGACCCGACTTGTCCCAAAACTGTACTCAAGGCAGGTTGCCTGTCCCCTCAGTCAGTAGCTATTTTTAGGTGTCCCCGCTGGAAAGGTTAGAACCGTGGTGTTGTTGTCGCATTTGCTAGCTGCTGCTCCATCTTCGCCTCGCGGCTGTCGGCTATTCGCACTTATATCGCTCATTCTTGCTGTGTTTTGTGGTTCTCCAGCGAAGGCCGCCGGCGCGTCAGGCCAGCGGCTTGCAGTGTCGCCTGAGATATTGGATTTTCAGACGGTAATTGTCGGCCAACAGACCACGCAGCTCTGCCACATTCAAAACACCGGTTCCACGAACGTTCAGATCTACAGCGTCAGTTCCTCGAAAAGCGAATTCCAACCCACGGGACCGTCCCTGCCACTTTCTCTGGCTCCCGCTGAGTCCGTCGATTTCAGAGTTACGTTCGGACCAACAGCAAGCGGAAAAACTTCGGCGGTTCTGGAGATCGCCAGCAGTGCTGAGGCGATGCAGTCCTACACGCTGACTGGAACCGGTAAGAGTGTCGCGGCCGCGCTGCAACTGTCTCCGTCCTCCCTTAATTTTGGCTCCCAGAGTTTGGATTCAATCACCACACGAAATGTGACGCTTGCGAACACCGGGGAAGTTCCGCTCACGATTTCTGGTGTGTTCGTGATGGGATCGGGTTTTGCGTTCTCGAATGTGTCGCCGGGCCTGACGCTGGCGCCGAAACAGCAGGCGATTGTCCAGGTTTCGTTCCAGCCCTCGTCGGGCGCAGAGGCTTCTGGAAAGCTTACGATTCTGAGCAAAGACCCTGGCGCAGCGGCAACCCTGCCGCTGGCGGGAAGTGGTTTGATTCCCGCGCCCAAGAGGTCTTCGCCGGCGTTAGTGGCCGCTGCGTTCACGCCTCGATCCTCGGTAGCGTCTCCGAGCGCAGCGCCACTTGCCGCGGCGACGGCAGCTTCGCCCGCGCTATCAAACGCGGCGATGGTCACACGCAGTTCCAACACGTCATCGTCATCTGCGACGTCTAAGGCGTTCGCGGTGCCCGCATCTTCGGCATCAACTATTCACCCCGCGCTAACCACCGGTTCTGCCTCCAAGACGGTTCTACTGCAGTGGGGAGCGAGTCCGAGTCCTGTCAACGGATACCGAGTGTATCGAGGCACGGTGAGCGGTGGTCCTTATGTGGACCAAACCTCTGGCGTTCTGCCCGCACTCAGCTACAGCGATAGTAGCGTCACTGCCGGCTCAACGTACTACTATGTAGTCACCTCAATCGATGCGAATGGAGTGCAAAGTGCCTACTCAAACGAGGCTAAGGCCTCGGTCCCAAGTTCCGGGGGTACGACTACGCCACCACCGCCCCCGCCAACTGGAGCTGTTCCTACTTCTCTGACTACGGGAATCGCGATGAATGGCAGCGCGGCGCTCAATGGAACGAAGCTGCGCCTGACGAACACGGGCAGCAACCTCTCAGGGAGCGGCTGGTTTACCACTCCCGTAAGCATTCAGTCGTTCTCGACGACTTTCACGTTTCAGATGACCAACACGACTTCGAATACTATCGGCAACGGCCTTACGTTTGTTTTGCAGAACACGGGGACCAAGGCGCTCGGACCGTCCGGCGGTGGCCTTGGTTACGGGCCGGATAAACCTAGCAACCCCTCTCCTAGTTCGAATGCGCCTATTGCGAATAGCGTGGCTGTCAAGTTCGACACCGTCAACAACGCAGGCGAGGGCGTCAACTCCACTGGCTTGTACATAAATGGCGCCTCGCCCACCACTCCTGCCACGACGTTGGGCGGCGGCATTAACCTGCGGTCTGGCGATGTATTTAAGGTCGTCATCAGCTACGACGGCACCAAGCTAAAAATGGTCATCACCGATACGGCGAACACTTCGCGGACCTGCACTGCGTCCTGGCTGGTCAACGTTCCTGGGATTGTCGGCGGAAATACCGCCTACGTAGGTTTCACCGGAGCGACGGGAAGTTCTGTTTCGAATCAGGACATTATTAGCTGGACGTACGGCAGTAATACAATGCCGCCGCCGGCGACTTCAAAAACTCCGATCGTGTACAAGTCCACAGCCCTGCCGGTAGTGACTTCGGGTCCAAACTTCCGCACTTTTGCCTACGCCGGCTTTCCCGATGGCAACGGAACGATCCTGGATGCCTCCAAGGCAGGCGACAACGTGACGTTTACCGTCAAAGTTCCTTCGGCGGGAACATACGATCTCAAGCTTTCCTATAAGCAGTACATCAATCGGGGAATTTCTCAGCTCGCCATCAACGGTACCAGCATGGGCGCTCCTCTCGACCAATACCTGTCGCAAGAGGGATATGCGACGTTTGATTATGGGAATTTCACTTTCTCCGCAGCCGGGAATTATTCCTTCAAGTTCACGATTCTGGGCAAGGGCCCGAGTGCCACGGGCTATAGCGTGTCCTTCGACGACTTTACTCTAACCCCTCAATAAAGCTCACCCGTCATGCAGCGCGAGCGGCACGGCGTTGCGCTCCAACGCTTACTCCAGAGCGCAGCGCTTGGTGTTCATCGATGTTGCCACTGTTTATGCGCGCCTGGTTTGCTCTCCAGAGAAACACTCCGATTCTTAGGTTACGTAATCCACCTCAGTTGGCGGTGTGACAACCCTCCCATCATTGGAGGTCTTTAAGATCTATTGTTTGTCGCAAGAGGTGCCCTATCCCAGCAGCAACTCAAGTGAAACAAATGCCCATCCGGCCGCGCTGCCTGCCTTGCCACGATGTTGTCCACGACATCTGGACAACCTGCTCTGGCAGGAGCCCGCCCAATCACCACGACGGAGCGCATTCGCCGACGGCTGCAAATCTCCGGTGGATCCATCATCGCGGGAGTTGTGCTGGAAGCCATCTGTCTTCTGTGGTCGCGTCCCGTCGCATTCGTGGTCGTTGCCGGCGTGGGCAGCGAGTTGCAAGCGTGCATTCCACCAAAGAAATACCCTACAAGAAATTATTGTCTTCAGCGCCCGCGAGGGCTAGGGCTCGATGAGCCGCGCCAAGCACCGGGGCATCCTCATTCAGAATGACGGAGATGGGGATACGGGAGAGTATCTCGGTCATCGGTCCCTTGTTCGCAAAGGACTGGCAGAAGGTGCTTTCTTTTAGTTTGGGCAGAATCTTTACGGCGATTCCACCGGCCAGGAAAACTCCGCCGTAAGCCAGTACCCGCAACGCCAGGTTTCCCGCTTCCGCACCGAACGCGTCGATCCACCAATCCAGCACCTCGACACAGACCGGGCAACTTTTGTTGAAGGCGTTGTTGGTAATTTCGCTCGCGGAAATCGTCTCGCGCTCTCCAAACGTGGAATGGATCACGGTTGGATCCAGGAATTCATGCAACTTCCGGAAGCCTCGCCCGGAGAATATGTCTTCGCAGGAAACGCGAGGGAGGTTTTGCTTGAGGAACAGGAGCAAGCGCGCTTCTCGCTCGTCGCGCGGAGCAAAATCCGCCGAGCCGCCTTCCGACGGAGCAGCACGATGGCGCTTTCCATCCCAGTACAAGACCGCTTCGCCGAGTCCGGTTCCCGCAGCGATGACAGCTTTATTGCCGCGTTTTTCGGGGATGCCTTGATTCAGAGGCAGAAAATCGTCAGGGGAAAGTTTATCCAGGCCGAACGCTGTGGCGACAAGATCGTTCAGGAGAACGACGTCTTTGGTCGGAAGGTTTAGCGCTAGCGCCAGCGCGGTGGATTCCACGGCCCAGGGAAGATTAAACGCATACAGCCGGCCGTTGACCACGGTGCCGGGGACGCCAAAGCCCGCGGCGCGAAGGCGATTTTCGGAGGGAATTTCGTCCGACAAGTCTTTCCGGAACTGTTTGAGCACGGCTTCGAAACTGGCGTATTCCCCCGTGCCATATCGGTGCCGCGCGATCAAATGGAGACTATCGCCGCGCTCTTCAAACGCAGCCAGGTGGCATTTGGTGCCGCCAATGTCTCCCGCGATGATCATCCGTCCGCCGAGAAGCGCTCGCCAGGCAAACCGATTGTCTCGAGCAATTCCATACCCGAGTGTAACAAGAGTCGAACGGGGATGGGTTGGGTGTTTGTCGCGAATGGGAAATGGAAACGGCTTCATAAATTAACAGGGACGATACCCCGAAAGTCCTCGATACCGCTTAAGCGTTGCGGACCTTCGCGTATCCCGGCTTGATTACGGAATAGATCAGATCGCAGCGTTGATCGTAGGGCAGGAACGCGCTCTTCATGGCGTTAATAGTGATCTTTTCGAAGTCTGCCAGCGATAGGCCAAAGGTTTCCGCGGCAGCCTCGAACTCCTTGGTCATGTTGGTATCACTCATCAGCCGGTTGTCGGTGTTCAGCGTAACGCGGAATTTCTCCTGGAAGAGAATTTTAAAGGGATGCTCGGCGAGGCTTCGCGCCGCGCCTGTGTGCACATTGCTGAGCAGGCAAATCTCCAACGGAATTCTCTTGTCCAACACGTATTGCGCGAGGTCTCCCAGTTTCACTACCTTGCCATCGGCAACGGCGATATCGTCGATTAGCCTTGTTCCGTGCCCGATGCGGTGCGCTCCGCAATATTGAATGGCTTGCCAGATGGATTCCTTGCCAAATCCTTCGCCGGCGTGAACCGTGATGTTGAAATTCTGCCGCTGGATATAGTGGAACGCGTCCACGTGTTTTTTTGGCGGATAACCGCCCTCTTCGCCGGCGAGGTCGAAGCCCACAACTCCGCGCTCACGAAAATCCACCGCAAGTTCGGCCATTTCCAGGGAAACATCCATGTTGCGCATGGCGCAGATGATCAGCCCAGACACGATTCCAAAGTCTTTTCGGCCGCGTTCCAGGCCCTTGAGCACGGCGGAAACCACCCGTTGGTGGGTCAGGCCTTTTCGCGTGTGAAAAATCGGAGCAAAGCGAGTCTCGAAATAAACCACACCGTCGCGGCTAAGATCTTCCGCTTGTTCGTAGGCCACTTGTTCGAGCGCTTCTTCCGTTTGCATGACCGCGATGGTGTGCGCAAAACCCGCTAGATACTTTGGCAGACTTCCCTGGTTCGCTCCCTGATAGAACCAGCGGCCAAGTTCTTCGGCGTTTTCCGTGGGAAGTTGGTGGTAGTTTCCGCTTCTTGCGAGCTCAATCACCGTCTGCGGGCGCAGCACTCCGTCGAGATGCTCATGCAGGAGCACCTTTGGGACACTGTTCAATACTTTGCGATCGAACTTCATGGTGCCTCGCTTGTACATGCTCGCTGTCGCCACCACCGCGCTCGGCGATAGCAGGCTCAGCAATCGAAAAACACGGTTTCGTCCGCTCCCTGTAGGACTACATTCCACTCAAGAGTTGCTTGGCGATTCGTCGTCCTCTTCGCGATCAGCGTGTGGCGTCTGGCAGGTTCCACAAGATTCAAGACGTAATCTTCCGCATTGGCTGGCTCATCCGGAAAATAAATTCTTGTGACCAGGCGGCGCAATAGCCCGCGCGCGAACACCGACACCGCAATGTGCGGAGCCTGCAAGTTACCGTCGGGACCGGGTACGCGCCCGGGCTTGACGGTCTTGAAACGGAATGATCCGTCTGGTTGCGTCGGCGTGCGGCCATATCCCTGGAAACCACTTTCTGTAGGCTTGTCCTGTTGATCTTCCGGATGCGCATACTTTCCGTGCGAGTTCGCCTGCCAAATTTCAATCACTGCGTCACCAACCGGCTGACCATCGGCATCAAACGCCTTTCCTTCGATTTCGACGCGCTCACCCGAAACACCCGGACCCACCAGGTCATTCACATACAATCTGCTGAGACCAATCTCAAAGAAGGGGCCAACCGTTTGCGAAGGCGTGGATTGAAAGGTCATTTCGCTTTTTCCCATGGCGTTTCGTCGCGGCCGCCGAGAATGATGTCGAAGTTAAAGCCCAGCGCGTTTTCCGGCAGCGTGCTTTCCCAATCAAATGAGGAGATGAGGTGGTTACGGGCCCGTTCATCCGCAGTGCAGTTGAAGATCGGATCGAAGGACAACAACGGATCGCCAGGAAAATACATTTGCGTAACCAGTCTGGTCGCGAACGCCGGACCAAACAGCGAAAAATGAACGTGCGCCGGCCGCCACGCGTTGTGGTGATTCTTCCATGGGTATGCACCAGGACGAATGGTCACAAACCGGTAGCGCCCATCGGAATCGGTCAGCGTGTGGCCGGTGCCGGTGAAGTTTGGATCCAACGGGGCGTCGTGCTGATCGATCTTGTGTAAATAGCGCCCGGCGGCATTGGCTTGCCAGACCTCGACGAGCGTGTGGGGCACAGGCCGTCCATCTTCGTCGAGCACACGTCCACTCACGATAATGCGTTCGCCCAACGGTTCACCCGAATGCTGGCGAGTCAGGTCGCAGGCTTTTAGATCGCTGGAGGAGGCTTCGAACATGGGACCGGTCACTTCGGAAAGGGTGTGCGGCAAATAGACCAGCGGCTTCGCCGGTGCGCGCTTGATCGAGGAAACATATTGCGGATGCAGATGATTGGGCTGAGTGCCTGGTGGCGGCCGCCGGTATCCGCGAAGACAAGTCATGCTGTGGCCTCCGTTAGGCGCAACGCCAACAATTGTCTCCCAGATATGCGGCCACTAGCTAGACCTGCGATTTTAGCGATCTTTTAGGGATGGTCGCGGATGTTTCCTTCGCCTCAGCAGTCCGCACAAACTAGTTCTGATTCTGATTGGGCTTTTCGATCTCGGACTTGCCGAGCTTCCCAGAGACCTGCGCAGGGCTGGGCAGTTGCGAGCGGTCCCAACCTCCGCCCAGCGCTTCGATCAGCTGTACGGACTGGGTCATCACCTGCGTGCGCAGATTGGCCAGTTGCTGGCGGTCGCTCAGCAATGTGTTCTGTGCGACAAGCACGTTCAAGTACTGATCGACGCCAGTTTGGTAACGCGCCTGTGCCAATTCCAGAAAACGCTCCGCGGATTTCTCCGCCTGTTCCTGTTGCTCGATCTCTTTGGAAAGGATGCGTTCCGCGGCAAGGGCGTCCTCCACCTGCTGAAACGCAGTCAAGACTGTTTGGCGATAATTGGCGACGTCCGCGTTATATACGGCCACAAATTGATTCACTGTAGCGCGCCGCAGTCCTGCGTCGAAAATTGTTTCCGAGACCGATGGACCGACGGACCAGAAACGGCTCGGCCAATCAAATAAATGTTTCAGCGTCGAACTTTCCAGGCCCCCGGAAGCGCTGAGCGTCACGTTTGGATAGTACGCGGCGGTGGCAATTCCTATCTGCGCGTTGGCGGCGGCCATATTGCGTTCCGAAGCCGCAATGTCCGGTCTGCGCTCCAGAAGTTGCGATGGAACTCCAACAGGAACCGTGGGCGGGGTCGCGTTTAGCGGCTTAGCGGGAATGGAAAAACTGGACGGCGTGGTGCCAGTAAGCACAGCTATGGCGTGTTCGAACTGCGCCCGTGCGAGTCCGAGGTTAATAGCAGCAGCTTGCGCATTCTGCAACGTGTTTTCCGCTTCCACGAGCGCGATTTGATCGTCTACTCCGGTTTCGTAGCGCGCGCGTGTCAGTTCCACGGATTTCTTGTCGGATTCCACCGTCTCGTCGAGGATTTGCTGAAGCGCGTCCTGGCCGCGAAGTTCGAAGAAAAAGACCGCCAGGCCGGCCTGTTCGGTTAGTCGTTCATTCTCCAAGTCGGCCGCGCTCAACTGTGCGTTGTATTGCGCCTGGTGAATGGAGTTGCGAACCTTGCCCCACAGGTCCGGTTCCCAGGAGGCCCCCAGCGGAAGGGTGTACAGGGAAGTTTGTCGACCGGCGTTGGTGGTGGTTGTTCCGCTTCCACCGGATCCCGTCGTGCCGGTTGTATTTCCAACATTCGCCGACGACCGCGACCTCTGATAGGCGGGTGTCGTTCCTAGCGTGGGATAAAGTTGCGAACGAGCTTGTGCCACTATCGTCCGCGCTTCCATGAAATTCTCGAAGAACTGTTTGATGTTTTGGTTGTTGATATTCAGTTGTTCTTCGAGCGCGTTAAGTTCCGGATCGTTGTAAATCTCCCACCACTTGCCACGCAGCATGGCGTCTTGAGGCTGGCCGACCTTCCATTCGTTCGCGTCGGCCGGCTGCGCAGGGACTTCTTTATAGGACGGCGGAGGTGGCTGCACTGTGGCGGCGGGCGGGTGATATTTCGGGCCGACGGTGCACCCGGTCAAGAATATTGCAACAATTGCGGACGGCGCCAAAATTCGTAAGCCGATATTCGTTTTTGTTGTTCTCATGTTCATTAACCTGCGGTCGACGGTGCTGCGGCGTCCGTCGGACGGAATGTATCGCGCTGTTTCCCCAGTACGCGAAGGCGTAGACGATCGAGTGTCAGATAGACGACGGGAGTGGTGTAGAGCGTTAGGAGTTGGCTCATGAGCAGTCCGCCGACAATAGTGATTCCCAGAGGCCGGCGAAGTTCGGAGCCCGTGCCCGTGCCAAACGCCAGCGGCAATGCGCCAAACAGCGCGGCCATCGTGGTCATCAAAATGGGACGGAAGCGCAGTATGCATGCTTCAAAAATGGCCTCTTCCGTGTTTTTTCCGCCTTCACGTTCGGCTTGCAACGCAAAATCGATCATCATGATGGCGTTTTTCTTCACGATGCCGATCAGCAGCACGATGCCGATGATCGAAATCACGTTGAGGTCTTGGCTAAACAGGATCAGCGCCAGCATGGCGCCAACACTGGCCGACGGCAGCGTGGAAATGATGGTCAGCGGGTGCACCAGGCTTTCATACAGCACGCCGAGCACGATGTACACCGCCAGCAACGCGGTCAGAACCAAGATCGGCTCGCTGCTCAGCGATTGCTGATACGCCAACAAGGTGCCCGCAAAAAAGCCGCGCACGGTGAGAGGTACGCCCATGCGCTGCTTCAATTGATCGACCACCAGCGTCGCATCGCTTAATGCAACGCCCGGCGCCAGATTGAACGAGATGGTTACTGAAGGAAACAAGCCGGTGTGACTAAGCGCCAGCGGCGTGGTGTTGGCCTGGCTGGTGGCCATGGTGTAGAGCGGTGTATTGCCGGTCGCGGTCACGCTACTGCTGCCTTTCGGATGAAAATAGATGTTCTTCAGTCCTTCGGGGCTTTGTGAATATTGCGGAGCAACTTCCAGCACCACGTAGTATTGATTCAATTGCGTGTAAATCAGCGATACTTCCGATTGCCCGAACGCGCTGTACAGGCCTTGGTCTAGTGATTGCGCGGTTTGTCCAAGCTTCGCTGCCGTCACCCGGTCGTAGGTGAGCAAAACATCCAGACCGCCGTTCTGCTGGTCGGAGTTCACGTCCTGCAATTGCGGCAGCTTCTTCATCTCGGCAAGCAGCTTAGGCCCCCAGATCTTCAGATCCGCGATCGTGTCGGACTGAATGGTGTATTGATATAGCGCCGCGCTGCCACGCCCGCCGATCCGGATATCTTGCTGTGCTTGCAGAAATGCCGAGGCCACCGGCAGGCGGTTTAATTGCGGCCGCAGACGGTTAATGATGTCCGGCGCGGAAATTTTGCGTTCGGTGAGGGGCTTCAGCGCGATAAAGATATTTCCGGTATTGGTCGCGCCGCCACCTCCCGTGAACGCAATCACGTTCTGGACCGCCGGATCCTTGGCGATGACCGCCTCAATTTTCTGTATCGCATCGTTCATGGCCGGGAAGGACGAGTCCTGTGGTCCCTGCACGCTGCCGCCAAGCGTGCCAACGTCCTGCTGTGGGAAAAAGCCCTTGGGGATTTTGTAGACAATTACCACGTTCAGCGCAATCGTCAGAAACAAAACCGTAAGCGTCAAAATCGAATTGTCCAGGACCCAATGCAAACTGCTCCGGTATCCCGCAAGTATGCAGTCGAAGAATTTCTCAGAAGCTGTGTACATGCGGCCATGTTTCTTGGTTCGCTCGTCCTTTAACAAGTACGCGCACATCATCGGAGTGGTGGTCAGTGAGATAACCATCGAAACCAAAATGGCCGTGGAAAGGGTGACTGCAAATTCGCGAAACAGCCGCCCGACGATTCCACCCATCAGCAAGAGCGGGATGAACACCGCAATCAAGGAAATGCTGATGGTCATGACCGTAAAGCCAATCTCTTTGGCGCCCAGCAAAGTCGCGGCGAACGGTTCCATCCCTGCTTCCAGATGGCGGGTAATGTTTTCCATCACCACGATGGCGTCGTCCACCACGAATCCGGTGGAAATGGTCAAGGCCATCAACGAAAGATTGTCCAAGCTGTAGCCGCACAGGTACATCACGGCAAATGTGCCGATCAACGAGACCGGGACCGCGACCGCCGGGATGAGCGTTGCGCGTCCATTTCGCAAGAAAATGAACACCACCAGAATTACTAGGCCAATGGAAAGCAGCAGCGAACGTTCCACGTCGTTTACCGACGCACGGATGGTGGTGGTGCGGTCCAGGACAACGGTTGTGTCTATGCCCTTGGGAATGGAGGCTTCGATGGACGGCAACTCGGCGCGGACACGATCGACAGTGTCGATAATATTCGCGCCGGGTTGTCGGAAAACAATCAGCACCACAGCGCGTTTGCCGTTCAGATATCCCGCGGTGCGCACGTTTTGCACCGAGTCGATCACGTCCGCGACATCTGAAAGATGAATTGCCGCGCCCTTGTTGTAACCAACAATGATTGGCTTATAGTCCTCAGCGTGGGATATCTGGTCGTTGTCCACGATATCCGCGGTGGTGATCCCGTCGCTGATTTGCCCTTTGGCCAGATCGGAATTTTGCAGCCGTAACACCGATTGCAGATTGGACATCGCCAGCCCGTAGCTCGCGAGTTTCGTCGGATTTACTTCCACGCGCACAGACGGCAACGCGCCGCCGCCCACGTTCACCTGCCCAACGCCCTGGACCTGCGAAAGTTTCTGCTGAATGACCGTCGACGCTTCGTCGTACATCTTGTCGGGGCCAAATTTGTCCGAGGTGAGCCCCAGAATCATGATTGGCGCATCGGCGGGATTTACTTTCCGATACGTGGGGTTGGAGGGAAGATTCGCGGGCAGATACGTGCGCGCGGCGTTGATAGCTGCTTCAACGTCTCGCGCCGCGCCATCGATGTTGCGGCTGAGATCAAACTGGATGGTTACCGAGGTTGTCCCGAGACTGCTGGACGAAGTCATCTCCGTAACGCCGGCAATGTGGCCGAATTGCCGTTCCAGCGGCGTGGCGACCGACGACGCCATAATTTCCGCGCTGGCTCCGGGCAAGCTGGCGTTCACGGAAATGGTGGGAAAGTCCACCTGCGGTAGAGGAGAAACCGGAAGCACCTTGAATGCGATGGCTCCCGCGATGGCAATCGCAATCGTCAACAGCGTGGTGGCTACCGGGCGATGGATAAACGGTTCGGATATGTTCATGACTGTTCCGCCGGCTGCGGCGCGGACCCGGGACTCCGCTCGGCCGATCTCCGGGACAGCCTTTGCGCCAACTTATCGAAGAAGATGTAGATTACAGGCGTTGTGTATAGCGTGAGAACCTGGCTGACAAGCAATCCGCCAACCATCGCGATTCCCAGCGGCCGCCGCAATTCGGACCCGATTCCCGTTCCGAATGCCAGCGGCAATCCGCCAAGCAGAGCCGCCATGGTGGTCATCATGATTGGACGGAAACGCAGGAGGCAGGCTTCGTAGATCGCGTCGGTCGAATTCCTGCCGTGATGGCGTTCCGCGTCCAACGCAAAGTCGACCATCATGATGCCGTTTTTTTTCACGATGCCGATCAGCAGCACCAAACCGATGATGGCGACTACGCTCAAATCCTGTCCGAACAAAAGCAACGCCAGGAACGCGCCGACTCCGGCGGAAGGCAGCGTGGAGAGAATCGTGATCGGGTGAATAAAACTTTCGTACAGGACGCCGAGAACGATATACACAGTCACCAGCGCGGCAAGAATCAGCAAGGGCATGTTGGAAAGGGAGTTTCGAAAGGAAGCCGCGGTGCCCTGAAAATCCGCCTGAAGACTGGCCGGCATGTGCATGTCCTGCTGCACCTTGGTGACTGCTGTGATGGCGCCGCCCAACGCGGCTTTTGGGGCCAGATTGAACGACACGGTGATGGCGGGAAATTGCCCTTGATGGTTAATGGACAGCGATTGCGTTTTCATCTGCACATGCGAAAACGCACTCAGTGGCACCGCGCTGCTCATTGCCGAACTAGGTGTTCCCGCAGATCCCGCTCCCTTGCCGGACGTCGCACTAGATGTGCTGGAGGTCAATGCACTTACCGGCGGCGCCAGCGTATTTGGTGAGGGGCTGTACAAAGCCGACCCCGTTAGCGCATTCGACCCTGCGGAAGTAGAACCGTTGCCCGAAGAACTCGCTGCGGCACCGGTGGCATTCGCTGCTGAATTCGCCTGGATGTACAGCTTGTTCAGCTTATTGGGGTCCAGTTGAAACTGCGGCTCCGCCTCCAGAATCACGTGGTACTGATTCAGTTGCGTGTACATCGTGTTGATCTGCCGCTGTCCGAAGGCGTCGTACAGCGTGTTATCGATGGTAGTTGGCACGATCCCCAGCCGCGAAGCAGTTATGCGATCAATCATCAGTGAAACCGCGAGCCCGCCGGGCTGCTGGTCGGTCGCAATATCTTCCAATTCCGGCAGCTGCTTCAGCTTTACCACGAACCGGTTGGTCCAATCGTTCAATTCATTGGCATCCGGATCTTCCAGCGTGTACTGATATTGCGTGCGGCTCACGCGGTCGTCGACGGTGATGTTCTGCACCGGCTGCATGAAAATTTGAATGCCTTGCACGTCGTTCAGCTTTGTTTTTAGCCGCCGGATCACATCCGAAGCATTAAGGTTGCGCTCGGAAAGCGGCTTCAAATTGATAGACATCCTGCCGCTGTTGGTCGTGATATTGGTGCCGTCCGCGCCGATGAAGGAAGAAAGACTTTCCACCGCGGGGTCTGCAAGAATCACGCCGGCAAGCTCCTGCTGCTTTTCGGCCATGGCTTTGGATCCAATGCTGGCAGGCGCTTGCGTAATACCCTGAATGATTCCGGTGTCTTGAACGGGGAAGAACCCTTTGGGAATAACCATGTACAGAAAAATCGTCAGCATCAGCGTGCCGACCGCCACAATCAGCGTGGTGGTCTGGTAGCGCAGCACGAATTTCAGCGTGCGTCCGTAAAACGCGATCATGTTTTCGAACACGCGTTCCGAGGCCTGGTAGAACCGCCCCTGCTGGTCCTTCGGGTTGTGCCTCAGGATGCGCGAGGCCATCATCGGCGTAAGCGTCAGAGAAACGATCGCGGAGATTACGATGGTGACCGCCAGAGTTACGGCAAACTCGCGAAACAGCCTGCCCACCACATCGCCCATAAACAGCAGCGGGATAAGCACGGCGATGAGCGAAACCGTCAAGGACACAATGGTGAAGCCGATTTGCTCGGCACCTTTCAACGCCGCTTGCATCGGCGTCTCGCCTTCCTCCAGATAGCGGGAAATGTTTTCGACCATCACGATGGCGTCGTCCACCACGAAACCGGTGGAAATCGTCAGCGCCATCAGGGAGAGATTGTCGAGGCTGTAGCCTAGCGCGTACATCGCGGCGAAAGTACCGACCAGCGAAAGCGGCACCGCCACGCTGGGAATAATCGTCGCGTAAAGGTTTCGCAGAAAAAGAAACATCACCATCACCACCAGCGCGACGGTCAGCAACAACTCAAACTCGACATCCGAGACGGACGCCTGGATCGGCGTGGTGAGGTCGGTGACGGTGGTAACCTCGATCCCCGTCGGCAGGTTCGCCTGCAGTTGTGGAAGCAGCGCCTTGATTCGATTCACGACGCTGATGGTGTTTCCGCCCGGCTGACGCTGCACGTTCACGATTACTGCCGGTGTCTTGTTCATCCACGCGGCCTGGTTGTTGTTTTCCACGCCGTCTATGATCTTGGCTACATCCGTCAGCATTACCGGCGCGCCATTGCGGTAAGCCACCACCACACTGCGGTAGTCCTTGCTGGTCACCAACTGGTCGTTGGCATCGATCTGGTAATCCTGGCGATTTCCGTCGAAGTTTCCCTTGGCGGCGTTCACACTCGCTTGGGTAATCGCCGTTCGCAAGTCCTCGAGATTAATTCCGTAAGAAGAAAGCGCAGCAGGATTGGCCTGAATGCGCACCGCAGGCTTCTGGCCGCCGCTGATGCTCACCAGTCCGACTCCGCTCAGCTGCGAAATCTTGGGGGCGAGCCGTGTGTCGACCAAATCTTCGACTTGTGGCAAGGGAATCGAACTTGAGGTGACCGCTAACGTTATGACTGGTGCATCGGCTGGATTTGTCTTGCTGTAGATCGGAGGGGCGGGCAGGTTCGCGGGCAGGAAATTCTGTGAAGCATTGATGGCCGCCTGTACCTCTTCTTCTGCAACATCGATGTTCAGGTTCAAATTAAACTGCAGCACGATAACCGATACACCGCCTGCACTGCTGGAGGTCATCTGACTTAATCCCTGCAACTGTCCGAATTGTCGCTCAAGAGGCGCTGTTACCGTGGTTGCCACCACGTCCGGACTCGCCCCCGGATAAAACGTAAGCACCTGGATGGTGGGGTAATCCACTTGTGGCAATGCGGAGACCGGTAGCTGTGTGTAGCTGACAATGCCCACCAGCAGAATCGCCGCCATCAGCAAAGCCGTGGCGACCGGCCGCAAAATAAACGGTGTGGACGGACTCAAGGAGCAGTGCTCCCGGATTTTCCAGAACTTTGCTTGCCCGAACCAGATTTCCCGGATTTTCCGCCGCGTGGATTTCCGGAATCGGATTGCCCAGTACCGGGCTGTTGGTTGGCAGGTTGCCCGGATCCGCCCTGTCCGCTTCCCGGTTGTCCCGGTATCACTACTTTCACGTTGTCTTGCAGCTTTTCGAAGCTGCTATTGGCCAGTACATCTCCCGGATTGATCCCGGTCACCTGGGCGATGTCCCCGTCTGTCACGCCCTGTTTTATAGTGCGCATGTGCGCCGTGTTGTCCTGCAACACATAGACAAACGCGGTTTGCCCGTTGTGCTGGATCGCCGACGTGGGAAGCAGCGTCACATCATGCAGCGTATTCACCAGCAGCCGCACGTTCACAAATTCGTTCGGGTACAAAATCGAATCTTTGTTGTCGAACAGCGACCTGGCCTTCACGGTTCCAGTGGTCGTGTCGATCTGATTGTCCAGCGTGAGAAGCTTTCCAGCAGCTACCTTTTTCAGATTGGTTCGATCAAACGCATCCACGTTGAGCTGCACGTGTTGGCGGAGTTGGTCTTGCACTTCGCTGAGATTGTCTTCGGCAATGGTGAAAATTACAGTAATCGGTTGTAGTTGGGTGATTATCGCAAGTGTCAGCGTTCCTGAGGACTGCACGACGTTGCCAGGATCGACCAACCTAAGACCTACTTTTCCCGTGAACGGCGCGCGGATGTGGCAATACTCCACCTGAATTTGGTCAAATGCCACGGAGCCCTGATCGATCTTCACCGTGCCCCTAACCTGCAATACCACTTTTTCCTGATCGTCCAGGGTCTGTTTCGGTATCGCTTTGCGATCCCACGCTTCGCGGTAACGCTGCAGGTCCATTTCCGCCTGTGCCAGAATTCCCTGGTCTCTTTCCAAGGTACCCTGCGCCTGCACCAGTGTCGCTTGGTACGGCCGCGCGTCGATATCAATCAGCGGATCGCCCTTGTGAACGATTTGTCCTTCCTTGTAATGAACGGCGGTAACAATTCCATTGACCTGGCTGGTGACCGAACTGGTATAAACAGGCGTGACGGTTCCAATCCCGTCGAGATAATTCCCGATATCGCCCTTTTGCGCTGTCACGGTAGTCACCGTCACTGGACCGCCGCCCCGAGGCGCTTTCGCATTCTTCGAGTCGTCGTGCTTGCGCAAGACAAACCAGAACAGTAATGCGAAGGCGGCGAGTATCACGATCCAAACGATAATCCTCGTTACTGGATGGCTGTGAGCCTGAGGTTTCGTTGGAGCGGGAAGTTGATGATCTGGGCCAATATGCGAAGGTGCATTCTGATCGTTAGGCAAAGTCATCCCTTTGCATGAAATGAGTCTCCGGACCGGGGGCAAATGTCCGCTTTATATGGACGGATTCTAACCCCATTACGGATACATCCTAAGGGTTCCCGTGGGCCCACCTAGGATCAAGATGGTCTCGGCGCTTTCCCGAGGCTGGCTTTGTTTCTGGCGGCGAAATTAGCTTTGGTAATTCGTGACCGTTGTTAGAAACTGTTGCACGCCACCTGCTATTGGATGACCTATTCCGTTCCCAGGGCGGCGAAGAAGAATCCGTTTCCGAGCGAGGGAATCATCGTGGAAGAAATTCCAGTGCCCAGGCGTCTGCGGTTAGGAATGGTCGGCGGCGGACCGGGTGCGTTTATCGGCGCGGTCCATCGCATCGCCGCGCGGATGGACGATCGCTATGAATTGGTAGCCGCGGCGCTCTCGGCAGATCCAGAGAAAAGCCGCAACAGCGCTGCCGCCCTGCACATCTCTCAAGATCGCGCCTACTCCAATTTTGAAGAAATGGCAGTCGCCGAGGCGGCTCGACCCGAACGCATCGATGCCGTCTCCATCGTGACCCCCAATCATTTTCATTTTCCGGTCGCGAAGGTGTTTCTCGATTCCGGCTTTCACGTTATCTGCGACAAGCCCATGACCACCACGCTTGCCGATGCGGAAGAGTTGGTGCGAATCGTTCATCGCACGGGGCTGATCTTCGGCCTCACGCACAATTACACCGGTTACCCGCTGGTTCGGCAGGCCAGGGAAATGGTGGCCGCAGGCGAACTCGGCAAACTGCGCATCATCCAGGTCGAATATCCTCAGGACTGGCTGACCACTGCCTTGGAGCAGACCGGCCAGAAGCAGGCTGCTTGGCGCACCGACCCATCCCGCAGCGGCCCCGCGGGAAGCCTTGGCGATATCGGTACCCACGCCTATAACCTCGCGCGTTTCGTCACCCAGGCCGAGTGCGAAGAAGTCTGCGC
>Ga0210384_10002742_pt1 | contig 21190 bp, 11 predicted proteins | sample IncBWH2MmetaG_FD_160574 | JGI IMG/M metagenome (GOLD analysis project Ga0210384, IMG submission 160574) | Forest soil microbial communities from Barre Woods Harvard Forest LTER site, Petersham, Massachusetts, United States - Inc-BW-H-2-M | ecosystem: Environmental > Terrestrial > Soil >...
TAGGATTATTCAAGCTGATTGACGACGGAAAAGATGCGGCACGCGTGCAGGTGGAACTGGGCCGCACGTCGGTGAACACGGTAGAAATCGTGAAGGGATTGCAGATCGGGGATCAAGTGATCCTATCGGACATGTCGGCCTGGGATAATTTCGACCGGGTGCAACTGAAGTAGGGAACATTTCGAGGCACCCGAAACGTATCACTGGTATCGCGCACGGGATTTCAAGGCACTTGAATTGGATGGAAGGAGCCCAGCATGAACAGCAATGCAGAATCGTTGATCAAGCTCGAAGGGGTGACAAAGGTTTTCTATACCGATGAGGTGGAAACGCACGCGCTGGGCGGCGTGCATCTGGACATCAAGAGCGGCGAATTTCTGTCGATCGCCGGGCCGTCAGGGTGCGGCAAGTCCACGCTGCTTTCGATTCTGGGATTGCTCGATTCGCCCAGTGACGGGAATTACTGGATCAACAAGCAGGCGGTAGCGAATCTTTCGCTTTCCGACCGCACGCGCATCCGCAACCGCGAAATCGGATTCGTTTTTCAAGCGTTCAATTTAATTGGCGATTTGACAGTGTACGAGAACGTGGAGCTGCCGCTGACCTACCGCAGCATGGCGGCGGCGGAGCGGAAGAAGCGTGTACAGGAAGTAATGGAGCGCGTGGGAATGGCGCACCGCATGAAGCATTACCCCTCACAGCTCTCGGGCGGCCAACAGCAGCGCGTGGCCGTGGCGCGAGCACTGGTGGGCCAGCCATCAATCCTACTGGCGGACGAGCCGACTGGAAACCTGGACTCCAAGAACAGCGAAGCGGTGATCGATTTGCTGCGGCAATTGCACCGCGAGGGCGCGACGATCTGCATGGTGACGCACGATCCGCGCTACGCCAGCATCGCCGATCGCACCATTCATCTCTTTGACGGACGGATAGTCGAAGAAACCGTGGGCTCGCGCACTGCGAGCGTGTAAACCGGCGCAGGCTAAAGTTTCTGACAATTTTCAAAGCATTGTAGCGGGCGAAGTGAGAATTTCGGCTGCCATTGTATAGGTGTGTTCGGGGATGTGTGCTGGACAAGCGTGCGCGGCACGATGCACGACATGAGTAAGACGAGCTGCAATTCGCGGGGGCGAGAATGGGAACGATGATCCAGGATGTGCGCTACGCAATTCGAATGCTGCGGAAAAACCCAGCGTTCACATTGATTGCGGTCCTCACGCTGGCGCTGGGAATCGGCGCGAACACGGCAATTTTTTCGGTTATCAATGGCGTGCTGCTGCGGCCGCTGCCATATCCCCAGCCCGACGAATTGGTCGCGCTATCTGAAAAGTCGATGAATTTCGAGAGTTCGTCCATTTCCTATCCGAACTTTCTGGATTGGCGACGCAGTAATTCCACGTTCGCATCGATTGCGGCCTATCGCAGCGATGATTTCAGTATCACAGGAAGCGGCGAAGCCGAGCGCGTGCGCGTGGGCATGGTCTCCGCCAGTTTTTTCGAGCTGCTAGGGATCCGTCCAATTCTCGGCCGTGTGTTTACAGCGGATGAAGACCGGCTCGGTACGGCACCCGTGGCTCTGATTACCGCCGGGTTATGGCAGCGGAAGTTCGGGTCAGCACCTGACATTCTGGGAAAGAGAATTACGATGAACGGAGATGGCTACACCGTGATTGGTGTAGTTCCCGCGAGCTTTCATCTCGAATCCACAAACTTCGATCGCACCAAGGATGTGTACGTTCCCCTCGGCCAAAACAAAGATCCGCTGTTTTATGACCGAACCGTCCACCCAGGCATGCGCGCGATCGGCCGCTTGAAACCCGGCGCCACGCTCGCGGCTGCCCAGGCTGATATGGATGGGATTGCGAGGAATCTTGCCGCGGCGTACCCAGATGCCGACAAAGGTGCGGGCATCAGAATCGTGCCCCTCAAAAAAGATATTGTGGGCCAAGTTCAGCCGTTCCTTTTGATTTTGTTGGGAGCGGTTGGTTTTGTGTTGCTGATTGCGTGCGTCAATGTGGCCAACCTTCAACTGTCCCGGTCGACAACGCGCGCACGCGAATTTGCAATTCGGGCCGCGTTGGGCGCCAGCCAATCGCGCGTCATCCGGCAACTGCTCACCGAAAGTATATTGCTGGCGCTAGCCGGCGGCGCACTGGGGTTGTGCCTGGCCAGTTGGGGAACCCAAGCAGCGCTCCGGGCCCTGCCGGAAACACTACCGCGAGCTCAGGATGTCGGTCTCGATGGGCGCGTGCTCATCTTCACGCTGGGTGCTTGCATGGTGGCGGGTGTCATGTTCGGGCTGGTGCCAGCGCTGAAAACTTCGCGGCCGGACTTGCAGTCCACGCTGAAGGAAAGTGGGCGGGGAGGAAGCGGGGTGCGGCACCGGGCACAGGGCGTCTTTGTGGTCATCGAGATGGCTATGGCGCTGATACTTCTCACCGGAGCGGGACTGATGGTGCGGAGCCTGTTTGGGCTGTGGAGCGTGAATCCAGGTTTCAATCCTCGCGGTGCTTTGACATTTTCCGTATCTCTATCGCCCTCGCTGGGTGTGAACGCGGCCACAAGCCGTTCCGCTATTCGTGAGATGGATGAAACGCTTAAGAACATTCCCGGCGTAGAAGCGGTCTCCTCCACCACCGGGGGTCTTCCCATGGACGGAGATGACGAACTCCCATTCTGGCTCGATGGCCAGCCAAAGCCGGCAAACACAAGTGAAATGAATCAATCTCTCTTCTACATGACGGGGCCGGGATACCTGGGGGCGATGGACATCCCATTGATCCGCGGACGGAATTTCACACCGGATGACAATGAGCACTCAGCGCAGGTGATGGTGATTGATGAAAGCTTCGCGCGCCGGTATTTCCCCAAAGAAGATCCGATCGGGAAACGAATTCACGTGGCCATCGTAGATATGGATCCGGAGATTGTGGGTATTGTCGGGCACGTGAAGCATTGGGGCCTGGATCATGACGGGGACGCCAAACACCCGATTCTCGCGCAGGCATATCTCAATTTTATGCAAATCCCGGATCGTTTTTGGACCGGACCTCCCCAGGCGGAAGTGGTGCTGCGCACAAAGGGCTCGCCCGCGGGCGCGGTGCCGGCGATTCGGGAAGCAATTCAAAAGTTGAACAGCGAGAACGTAGTTTACGAAACCAAGCCAATGGAAGAAATCGTGGCGGAGTCGCTCGCTGCGCGGCGATTCTCAATGGTTCTGCTCAGCGTTTTCGCGGCGCTCGCGCTTCTGTTGTCGAGCATCGGCATTTACGGTGTGATTTCCTACGTCGTGTCGCAGCGCACGCACGAGATCGGAATTCGGATGGCGCTCGGTGCGCAGCGCCAGGACGTCTTGCGACTGATGCTGGGCGAAGGAATGAAAATGGCGCTCATCGGAGTAGCCGTGGGTGTTGCGATGGCGCTCGGACTTACCCGCCTGATGGTGCAGATGCTGTTCCGCGTGAGCGCAAATGATCCGGTGACGTTTGCTTCCGTAGCGGTGGTTCTGACCGGCGTTGCACTGGCCGCATGTTACATACCGGCGCGGCGTGCGATGCGGGTGGATCCAATCGTGGCGCTGAGATATGAATAGGGAGTCGCACGAATGGAAGCGCTGATCCAGGATATTCGCTACGGACTTCGGGTGTTGAAACAGAATCCCGGCTTTACAGCAGTAGCGATTCTTACGCTGGCGCTGGGGATCGGGGCGAACACAGCGATTTTTTCTGTTGTTGATGCGGTGCTGGTGCGGCCGCTGCCGTATCCGGAGCCGCAGCGCATGTTCATGGTTTGCCAAACGCGACCGGAAATGGGCGCGACAAAGAATGGCGTTTCTTTTCCGAATTACCTCGATTGGACGCGCGCGACAACCAGTTTCGAAGCGCTTGTGGCGCTTCGTGCCACCACTTTTGCCCTGGCGGGACATGGCGCAGCAACCTATGTGGAAGCTGCGGCGGTAACCGCGAGCTATTTTCCGGTGTTTCGCGTGCAACCGTTGCTCGGGCGGACCCTTGAAGCCGCGGATGACGTTCCCGGCGCGAGTCCCGCAGCGGTAATCAGCGAGCGGCTGTGGCGTAGCCGCTTCGGCTCCAATCCGGCGATTTTGGGCCAGACGATTTCACTCGACCAACACGCCTTTACGGTGGTCGGAATTCTTCCCGGCAATTTCCGGCCGCCGATTACCGCATCGGACACGCAATTGTGGGTGCCGTTGTTGCAGGACGCGGTCGCCATGCAACTGCGAGATCACCGCAGCGGTCACTATCTGATGAGTGTGGGCCGCTTGAAACCTGGTGTGAGTCCGACGCAAGCACAAGCAGAGATGGATTCGATCGAGAAGGGGCTCGCGCAGGAGTATCCGGACGACAACAAGGGATGGGGAGTGCGACTGGTTGCATTGCAGAGCTACCTAGCGGGCGACGTTCGAATGGCGCTGCTGATTATTCTCGGCGCGGTTGGTCTGGTATTTTTGATCGCCTGCGCCAATGTGGCCAATTTGCAATTGGCTCGAGCGGCCTCGCGCGGACGCGAGGTGTCAATCCGCGTGGCGCTGGGAGCAAGCCGCGCGCGCCTGATTCGACAATTCTTGACGGAATGTATCCTGCTGAGCCTGGCGGGCGGAGTGGCAGGTCTTGCGCTGGCGTTTGGCACAGTGCAAGGACTGACCTCGTGGCTGCCCGCTGACCTTCCGAGGATATCGGAAATTCGCACCGATACACGGGTGCTGTTCTTCGGACTGGCGCTTTCGGTGATTGCAGGGATCATCTTCGGGCTCGCACCTGCCTGGTATTCCGCAGCAGCGCGATTTACAGAGGGGCTGAAGGAAGGCGGAAAGGGACTGGGCGAGGACAAGAGCCGGCGGCGTCTGCGTGGCGCATTGGTGGTAGCGGAGACTGGCCTTGCAGTTGTGCTGCTGATCGTCGCGGGGCTATTGATTCGCAGCTTTGTGAGGCTGCAGAACGTGAACGCGGGCTTCAACGTGAATCATTTGCTGACGACAAGCATTTCTCTTCCTCGGACGCAATACACCAAGCCCGACCAATGGATTTCATTTTCAAACGCAATTATGGAGCGAGTGAAAGCGATTCCGGGAGTCGAGGACGCCGGAGTGGCGCTGCCCATTCCGCTCTCTGGCGGAAACATCAATCTGGCTTTCACCGTTGAAGGGCGGGCGCCGGTGCCGAAAAGCGAGGGGCCGACAGCCGACTACGCCGCTGTAAGTTCAAATTATTTTCACCTGATGCAAATTCCGCTGCTGCAGGGCCGCGAGCTCACCGAAGGGGATTCGCCGGATTCAGCTAAAGTGTGCGTGATTTCCGCTTCCGTGGCGCGCCACTTTTTTCCAAACGAAAAACCGCTGGGCAAGCGCATCAACATCGGCTATCCACAGGCGACGCCGCGGGAGATCGTTGGGATTGTGGGAGACATAAAAGATCAAAACCTGGAGGCGCAGGATGCCAGCCAGATTTACGCCCCATTTGTTCAAAATCCCTACTGGGGCTTCGATATTGCGTTGCGCACTTCAGGGGACCCCAAGCTGATCGGCGGTGCGCTGCGAGAAAAGATTGGCGAAATCGATTCCGGGTTGCCGGTGACGAACATCCGCGCGATGGGAGACGCAATCGATGAATCCATTGCGCAGCCCCGGTTTCGCACGACTCTGCTGGGACTCTTCAGCGGCATGGCTTTTGTGCTGGCCGCGATTGGAATTTACGGAGTGATTTCTTACAACGTGGGGCGGCGAACACAGGAAATCGGGATACGCATGGCGCTCGGTGCGCAGCGGCACGATGTTCTTCTCATGGTTGTGTGCGAGGCACTCACGCTCGCGGGTTTGGGAGTAATGTTGGGACTGGTCAGCTCGTTCTGGCTTACAGACCTGCTCCAGGGCTTTGTTTTTAATACCAGCATTACGGACCCGGCGACGTATGCCGGTGTCGCGGCTCTGTTGCTGATGGTTTCGCTAGCGGCCTCCTGCGTGCCGGCGCGGCGGGCCATGCGCGTGGATCCGCTGGTGGCGCTGCGCTACGAGTAATCGGCGCTGATTTGCGGTTGATGAAAAGGTGAGGAGGACAAGCATGGGAACGCTGATGCAAGACATCCGATACGGCATGCGGACACTTGTGAAGAATCCAGGGTTCACGGCGGTGGCGATCCTGACACTGGCCCTGGGAATCGGCGCGAACACCGCGATTTTCAGCCTGGTGGATGCGTTCCTGCTGCGACCCCTTCCAGTAAAGGATCCGGGACAAATCACCACGCTGGCCTATCAATTGAAAGGCGGAACACTCATCAATATTTTTTCTGTTCCCGACGCGCGCGACATCCGGGAACAGACCGGAAACGTCTTCAGCAGCGTAATTTCCTACCAAATCGGGTTGGACGGTCTGAAGGTGGATGGAAAGGCCGACCGGATTGTGACCAGCTATGTGGACGGGAATTTCTTTTCAACGCTGGGGCTCAAGCCGGCACTCGGACGATTTATTCTGCCTTCAGAAGAAGACGCGCCCGGAGCGAATCCGGTGATGGTCCTTGGATACTCGTATTGGAAAACACACTTCGGCGGTGACCAGACAATTGTAGGCCGAAAAGTTTCCGTGGATGGACATCCGTTGACAATCGTAGGAATCGCGCCGGAAGGATTCTACGGATTGTTTTCGCTGGTGGACATTCAGGCGTACCTGCCTCTGGGAATGGCATCGATTGCGGGCAATCCGCCGGATTTCATGTCCAACCGCGGATTCCGGATTCTCTTTCTAATGGCGCGGCTGCAACCTGGAGTGGGCCTGGGACAGGCGCAGGCCACGCTGAATGTGGTGTCGCAGAGGCTTTCGCAAGAAAACCCGAAGGATGATCAGGATTTGAGCCTGCAGGTCTTTCCGGAGCTGCGATCCCGTCCGAACCCCGATCCGAAAAATTCGATACTGATGATCTCCAGTCTGTTCATGGGGCTGGCGGGTTTGGTGCTGTTGCTGGCTTGCGTAAACGTGGCGAATATTCTGCTGGTGCGCGCGACCATCCGTGAGCGAGAGATGGCGATTCGCGCGGCGCTGGGAGCGGGGCGCGGACGGCTGATCCGACAGTTGTTGACGGAAAGTATTCTGCTGGCGGTGGGCGGCGGCCTGGCGGGGATCATGTTGGGGTATTGGGGAAGCTCGTCGCTCGCGCAGTTGAACCTGGCGACCGATCTGCCGGTACGGCTGGATTTTGGATTTGACTGGCGCGTTTTTGGGTTTGCATTTGGCGCGGCGCTGCTGACGGGAATTATTGTGGGACTGGTTCCGGCGATTCGCGCCTCTCGAGGAAATCTTGCGCATATTCTGCATGAAGGCGGCCGCGGACTTGTAGGCGGGCGGAACCGGTTGCGCAGCGCGCTGGTGGTGGCGCAAGTGGCGGGTTCGCTGATGCTTTTGATTATCGCGGGACTGTTTACGCGGAGCCTTGGGCAGGCGCAGAAAACGGACCTGGGGTTCGATCCGAAAAATGTGGTGAATTTCGTGATGGACCCGAATGAAATCGGTTACAGCGAGGCGCAAGGCCGCGAGTTCTACAAGAATTTATTGGAACGCGTACGTGCACTGCCGGGAGTGGAGTCGGCCAGCAATGCCAATTCGTTCCCGATGAGCTATTACAACAATGGAGACACCGTCCAAGTGGAGGGCTACGAATTGCCAAAGGGGCAAGCCACACCGGTCTCCTTTTACAACGTGATCTCGACCGATTATTTCAGGACTTTGCGGATTGGAATGGTGCATGGGCGCTTATTTACGGACGCAGACGATGAGAAAGGGCTGTATGTCGGTATCATAAATGAGGCCATGGCCAGACAGTATTGGCCCAACCAGGATCCGATCGGCCGGCATTTCAAAATCGGCGCCGATCCTGCGCACACAATCACCGTGGTGGGCGTGGCGAAGGATTCTCGCTTTCAGGGGATAACGGGAACGATTGCTCCTTATTTTTACTTACCCTTTGCGCAGCACTACGCCATCAATTCATTGGAGGTGCTGCAGGTGCGGACGGCGGGTGCACCTGCCACCATCATCCCCGCAGTAGAGCATGTGATTGAATCACTTGCCCCGGAACTGCCGGTATTCGACGTGAAGACCATGGGGCAGGCCATCAATACTTTGAATGGGCTGCTGGTTTACCAGATCGGTGCAATGCTGGCGGCAGCGCTCGGGGTTCTGGGATTGATGCTTGCGCTCGTCGGCGTGTACGGAGTGATTTCATTTGCGGCCAGCCAGAAGACGCACGAGATTGGAATCCGCATGGCGCTGGGCGCGCAGCCTGCGCAAATCCTGAACATGATTTTTCGCCAAGGTTTGGTGATCGTGGCGGTCGGGTTAGTGATCGGACTCGGTGCTGCACTGGCGGCGGCAAAAGTGGTGGGAAATTTTCTGGCAGTGAGCCCAACGGATCCAGTGACATATATCACTGTGTCGTTAGCCCTCACCGGAGTGGCGTTGCTCGCATGCTTCATTCCAGCGCGGCGTGCGATGCGTGTGGATCCTATGGAAGCGTTGCGGTACGAATAGGGAGACATTGATGGGAACGATGATGCAGGACATCCGGTATGGCGTGCGAATGCTGGCGAAGAACCCCGGTTTCACGGTGATTGCCGTGATTACACTGGCGCTGGGGATTGGCGCGAACACCGCGATTTTCTCGGTAGTGAACGCCGAACTGCTGCGGCCGCTGCCCTACCGAGAACCGGGCAAACTGGTGCGCCTTTGGGAAACCAATTCGCGGACAGGATCCAAGAGCGGCTCGATTTCCTTTCCCGATTTCACCGATTGGCTGGCGCAGAATAAAGTCTTCGAAAAAATAGGGGTGTACACCAGCGCGAGTTACACGCTGACCGGAGTAGAGCGGCCGGCGCATCTGGAAGGGCAAGCCATTTCCGCGGAATTGATTTCACTTCTGGGAGCTGCGCCTGAGCTTGGACGCACTTTTCTTTCCGGCGAGGATGAGCCGCAACATCACGTGGCCATCCTAAGCCATCGGCTGTGGAAGGAACATTTCGGCGGCGATCCGGGAATCATCGGACGCACTATCACGCTTGAGAATAGCGGCTACACGGTCGTAGGCGTGATGCCCGCGAACTTTGAATTTCCATTGCAGCGCAAGCCAGTGGAGATCTGGACCACGTTTTCAGCGTTACAGGAGCCATCCGAGGGCAACCGCCCCATCACACAGGTGCGCGGCGCGCATTTCATGCTTGGGATCGCACGGTTGAAATCTGGTGTAACCCTCGAGCAGGCGCAGTCAGGCATGGATGCGATCACCGCTTCACTGGCCAACCAATATCCGGACTCGAACAAGTATTTCGGCGCGCGGCTCGTGCCGGAGCAGGATGAAATCACATCAGCGATCCGCCCGGCATTGCTGGTTCTCTTGATTGCGGTGGGCGTGGTGCTGCTTATCGCGTGCGTCAATGTGGCCAATCTTCTGCTGGCGCGAGCGACCACACGCGTTCGGGAGATTGCTATTCGTGCGGCCCTTGGCGCCGGCCGGATGCGCGTGGTGCGGCAATTGCTCACGGAGAGTTTTCTGCTGGCGCTTTTTGCGGGGACGCTGGGCATGCTTCTGGCGGCCTGGGGCATTGATGTGCTGGTGCGGCTAAGCCCGGAAGATTTGCCTCGTGTTGGAGAAATTCATTTGGACGGACGCGTATTGGCTTTCACCGCGATTCTATCCATGCTGACGGGAATAATCTTCGGACTTGCGCCGGCGCTGCAAATCACGCGGGCAAACCTGGTGGATACACTGAAGGAAAGCTCATGGAGCGCCACGGCCGGGATGCACCGCCACCGGTTGCGCAGCTCACTGGTAGTCGTTGAAATGGCCCTGGCGCTGGTGCTTCTGGTGAGCGCGGGACTGCTGATTCACAGTTTTATTTCGCTGCAGAGTGTGAATCCGGGATTCAACCCGCGCAACGTGATGGCCTCGTACGTTGATTTGCCGGACGAAAAATTTTCCAATGCGCAAAAAGTGCAATTCATGCGTAGCGTAATGCCACGGGTAAAAGCGTTGCCCGGTGTAGTGAACGCCGCGGCCATCATGCCATTACCGTTGAGCGGAAACGAATTTCAGGTGGCGGTCGAGATTGAAGGCCGCCCGACCGCAAAAAGCGACGAGGCGATTTCCTCCGTGCGCTCAATCACCGAGGATTATTTCCGTACTATGCAGATTCCCTTGCTGCAGGGACGTGAGTTCAAGGATCAGGACAGCGCGGAAACCTCGCCCGTGGTTATTGTCAACGAGGCACTGGCGCAGAAATTCTTTCCCGGCGAAAATCCGATCGGGAAACACATACGGCCGGGAATTTCCACAGATGGAAAGCCTGGAAGGATGCGGGAAATTGCGGGAGTGGTGGGCAATGTGAAACACCGAGATCTGGGGAGCGAGTGGACGGCTGAGTGTTACATTCCTTTCTCGCAATTACCGTTTGACACCATGACCATCGTAGCCCGAGCTGCGAATAGTGCGTCTGTTCTCGCGAAGCCCATAGCGGAAGCCGTGCTTTCGGTGGACAAGGACGTTCCCACCTTCCAGCCCAGGACGTTGGAAGATTATTTGAACGGGACCATCGCCATCCCACGGTTCAACACTCTTTTGCTCGGGATGTTTGCAGGACTCGCGCTGGTGTTGACGGCTGTGGGCTTGTACGGTGTGATTTCGTACTCGGTGGCGCAGCGCACACACGAAATTGGAATCCGCATGGCGTTGGGCGGGCAGCCTCAAGACATGCTCCGGCTGGTTGTGGGTCAGGGCCTACGGCTGGGATTGATCGGTGTAGGCCTGGGACTTGTGGCGGCATTATTTTTCACGCGCTTTGTTTCGAGCCTGCTTTTTGGCATCACGCCCGCAGACCCTGTCTCCTATGCGGGAGTGATTTTCTTGCTTCTCGGAGTGGTCCTACTGGCCTGCTACATCCCCGCCCGGCGGGCCATGCGCGTGGACCCGATGGTGGCGCTCCGGTACGAGTAAGAGTTGCCGGTGACAGCGGCAGAGGCACTGTCCGAATCCGCAACGAAAATTCCCGCAACTGGGCATGGTGGCGCTTCCCGCCATCTCAAATTACTTCTAACCTGCTATAAATAAGGTTGTTATAATCACGCTTGGCTGGAATCCCACCTGCCCATATTTGGGAGGCTCCCCCACAGATATTTGACCTGAAGGTTAGGCGTGGGAGCTACAGACCATGGCCACGATGGCGCTAGAAATCACCAACGATCCCGACGCGATTCAGCGGCGCATCCTGATTGCCGACGACCAACCAGACGTGCTGGAGGCGCTGCGGCTGCTATTGAAAGGCCACGGCTATACCACAGAGGCAGTGGCATCTCCGGCGGCTTTGCTTGAGTCACTGGAACGGCGCGAATTCGATTTAATACTGATGGACCTGAATTACGCGCGGGATACCACCTCTGGGCGGGAAGGTCTTGACCTGCTGGCGCAATTGAATGCGCTTGAAAGTGCGCCGCCGATTGTGGTGATGACCGGATGGGCTTCTGTGGGGCTGGCAGTGGAAGCGATGCAATACGGTGTAGGCGATTTTGTGGAAAAGCCCTGGGTGAACGCGAGGCTGCTGGAGATTCTCGAGAAGCAGATGGCCCGCGGGCGGGTGCGCCGCGAATCGCGCCGCCGCGCCATAGTGGAGAGCAAGGCTCAGACGGAAATCGCACATCAACTTCGTCAGCAGGAACGGGAAATCAGCGAAGCCCGCACGATTCAGGAAGGTTTCCTGCCGAAGGATATTCCGCAGCTCGCGGGGTACGAAATCGCGGGGACCTGGCAGCCCGCGCGCACCGTCGGAGGAGACTATTTCGATTTCCTGGCGTTCGGCGGAGAAATGCTCGGACTCTGCATCGGAGATGTGGCTGGGAAAGGAATGCCGGCGGCGATGTTGATGTCGAATCTGCAAGCGGGCGTGCGAGGAATGGCGTCACCGGAGTTGGCGCCGGAGATTTTGTGCGAGCGGCTGAATTCGCTGGTGTGCCGCAACATAGCGAATGACCGGTTCATCACATTTTTTTACGCACAACTGGATGGCGGCGCGCGCCGGCTGCGCTATGTGAATGCGGGACACAATGCCCCGATCGTGTTCCATCGCGACGGCACGTATGACCGGCTGCAAGAAGGGGGTGGCGTGCTGGGCGTCTTCCAATTGCAGACGTTTGCGGCGGGCACAAAAGACCTCCAGGCGGGCGACCGGGTGGTTCTCTTCACCGATGGCGTGACCGAAGCAAGCGATGCAGAAAATGAGGAATATGGGGAAGCGCGGCTGCTCCGCCTGCTGGAAGACAATCAAGGCGCGAGCGCCGTGGAACTGCAGCGAAAAATATTGACCTCAGCAGGCGAGTTCTGCCGCGGCCAGTGGCACGATGACGCGACGCTGATGGTAATTGCCGTGGAGTAAAGATTCAGCAAAGGAACACAAGTGGGAACGTTGCTGCAAGACTTGCGCTATGCCTCCCGGATGCTGAAGAAAGCTCCAGGACTCACGGCCGTCGCCGTGTTGACGCTGGCGCTGGGAATCGGTGGCAATGCCACGGTGTTCAGTTGGATTCGCTCGGTGCTGCTCAATCCGCTGCCGGGAATAGAAGATGTGGGCCGCATGGCCGTGGCCGAGACAGTGATGCCGAACGGCGAATATCACACCAGTTCTTATCCTGACTTCAAGGACTATCGCGCGCGGAATCAGGTGTTTTCAGACCTCTTTGGCTTTGAGTTGGCAGGCGTGGAAATGAGTCTGCGTGACGATGCGCCGCCGGAGCGCGTTTTCGGAATCATCGCGACGGAAAATTATTTTGATGTACTCGGCGTGCATGCCGCGATGGGGCGCACGTTTCACGAAGAAGCGAATCAGGCGCTGAACTCCGATCCCTACATCGTGTTAGGGCATGGATTGTGGGCCAGGCGCTTCGGCTCAGATCCAAATGTGGTGGGCCAAACGGTGCGCTTGAACGGCCACCCTTTCACGGTGATCGGAGTGATGCCGCGGAATTTTTACGGGACCATCGTGGGCATCAACTCCGAGTATTTTGTCCCCATGATGATGCAGCCGCAGGTGCTGCCGCGCGAGGATTTGGAGGAACGCTGGCCCACGTTTGTACACATGATGGGACGGCTGAAACCTGGCGTGACCATCCAGCAGGCGCAAGCGGAGATGAGCACGCTGGCCGCAAATTTTCAGCAGGAATACCCAACCGCTGAAAAAGGCGTGGGGGTTTTCGTGGCCCGGGTGTGGGAAGCGCACTATGGCGCGCAGGATTTCCTCCGCAGCGTGTTGGGATTTTTGATGTTTGTGGCGGCGCTGGTGCTGCTAATTGCATGCGCGAACGTGGCGAATCTGCTGCTGGCGCGCGCAACCTCACGTGAGAGAGAAATTGCGATTCGCGCTGCGCTGGGCGCGGGGCGCGCGCGATTGATCCGGCAGATGCTCATCGAGAGTCTGCTGCTGGCCACAGCCGGCGGAGTGGGGGGAATCTTCCTGGCGCTGTGGGGAACGAATCTGCTGACATTTTTTATGCCGCCTGCGCACTTGCCAATCGGATTGCCTCTGGGGATTGACCGCCCGGTGCTGGCGTTCACGCTGATACTTTCGGCGGCTACCGGAATCATCTTTGGGCTGGCTCCCGCGTGGAAAAGCTCGCAAACAGATTTGAACCAGTCGCTGAAAGAAGGAGGTCGCGGTTCAGGGGATGGCGCCCGCGCACACCGGCTACGCGACCTTCTGGTAGTTTCCGAAATGGTGCTGGCGACGGCGTTGTTGGTGAGCGCCGGGCTGTTGTTGCGGAGCCTCCGCAACGCGGAGCAAACAGGTCCTGGATTCAATCCGAATCATGTGGCGCTCGCGGCGTTTGATTTGCGGACGAGCGGATACACCAGCGAACAGGCGGCTGCGTGGTTCGATCGCTTGCTCACTCGAATTCGCGCGACTCCCGGCGTGGAATCAGCGAGCCTCGAACAGTTCGTTCCCATGTGGTTTACCGGCCGCAGCTATTCCAGTGTGATTGTTGAAGGCTATACACCGCAGCCCGGCGAAGACCTGGGCATCGATCTGAATGTGGTCGGCCCAAATTACCTTCACACGATGCAGATTCCCACAGTTGCCGGCCGGGATTTCTCAAACCAGGACCGCGCCGGCACCCCTCTGGTTGTGATCGTGAACCAGACCATGGCGAAGCGCTTCTGGCCCGGGCAAGACGCGACCGGCCGCCGACTGCGAATCCAGGGTGAATGGCGGACTGTGGCGGGGGTAGCGAGGGACATTAAGTATCACCGCGTGAATGAGGAGCCGCAATCATTTCTCTACCTGCCTTCATTGCAAACCGGCCGAACGGATGCAAATATTTTGGTGCGCTCGGAGATGCCCACGGCGGCAGTCATCAATCTCGTTCGAGGCGCGGCGCAATCCCTGGATTCAAAAGTCCAGCCGCTGGAAACCGATGACCTTGAGGGATTGCTCCAGGTTTCATTGTTTGCAAACCGCGCGGCCGCGACGCTCGCGAGCGTGCTCGGGGCGCTGGGCATGCTGCTGGCGGCCATCGGAATTTATGGCGTCCTTTCCTACAGTGTGAGCCAGCGATTTCGTGAAATTGGCATTCGCATGGCGCTGGGCGCGCAATCCGCTGATATCTTGCGATTGGTTGTGGGGCAAGGATTGCGGCTGGCGGTAATCGGCGCGGGGCTGGGTGTGCTGTTTGGGTTGGCCACGTCGAGGGCGATGAGGAGCCTGCTGTTCGGCGTAAGCGCAAACGACCCACTCACATTTGTCGCAGTCGTGTGCGTGGTCACACTGGCGGGCGGAATTGCGGCCTATATTCCGGCGCGGCGCGCTTTGCGCGTGGACCCCATGGTCACGCTGCGTTACGAGTGACAATGGGATTGTTCAAGGGGAGATGACAAAACGTGATCAAGCTGACCGACGTTGAAAAGGCCTATGAGTCGGGCGCAGGCAAGACCTGGGTGCTGCGCCGCATCAATCTGGAAATCGCCGACGGCGAGTTCGTCACCATCATGGGTCCATCGGGAGCGGGGAAATCCACGCTGATGGGCATCATTGGGATGCTCGACGGCGCCTGGAAGGGAGAGTATTACCTGGTGGACCACGCTGTGCACAAGCTCGATAATCGGCATCGCGTGGAGCTGCATAAGAAATACATCGGCTTCGTGTTTCAGCAATATCACCTGCTCGACAATCTCACTGTGGCAGAAAATCTCGATCTGCCGCTCTCCTACCGCGATATCAAGAAGGCGGAACGCGAAGGAATGGTGGCAGACGCGCTGGACCGTTTTCAGATCGTAGGCAAGAAAGCGCTGTACCCCAATCAGCTTTCGGGCGGCCAACAGCAATTGGTCGCCGTGGCGCGCGCCGTGATCGGCAAGCCCAAGCTGATTCTGGCGGACGAGCCGACTGGCAGCCTGCACTCGAGCCAGGGAAAAATGATCATGGACATGCTGAAAAAGCTGAATGACGAGGGTACCACCATCGTTCAAGTGACCCACAACGATGCCTGGGCAGCCTACGGCCATCGCATCATTCAATTGGCGGACGGCTGGATCGTGAGTGGACAAACGCAGGCAGGCGCGGCTTAAAAAACAGCTGGCGAGAAGGGCGAGGCAATAAGTAGTCGGGGCGATAAGAGAGGTTCGATGGGCGCCACTTGGCAGGACATCCGCTACGGCATGCGGATGCTGGCGAAAAATCCCGGCTTCACGATTGTTGCAGTGCTCACACTCGCGTTGGGGATCGGCGCGAACACCGCCATCTTCAGCGTGGTCCACGCCGTGCTGCTGCGCCCGCTACCCTATGCCGACTCAGGGCGACTCGCTGTCATCTGGAATGATTACGGCCCAGAGGGACAATCGCTCCCTGCTGTCTCACCGCCTGACTATCTTGATTACACCCGCATGGCGCAGCAGACCGCGCAATTTGCCGCAGCCTCGGGCGGACGCAGGGCTGTACGGTACACCGCCAAGGCAAGCGATGAACCTCCACGTCAGGAAGAAGTTGCATTTGTCACCGCAGATTTTTTCTCGTTGCTGGGAGTGCACGTGGCGCTCGGCCGAGATTTTCGTCCCGAAGAAACAGTGGTCAAAGGCCCGCCGGTAGTTATTCTTACGGACGCGATATGGCAGCGCGAGTTTGCCGCCGATCCCGGTATTGTAGGCAGATCCATCCCCGTAAACGGAACGCCCCACACAATTGTGGGGGTGCTCCCCCGCAGCTTCCATCTACTTCTCCCCCCGGAAGCGCTGACGCTGAAGGATTCCGGCCTCTGGCTTCCGATGCAGATTGATTACACCTCCTTCGAGCGAAACCTCACGTTTCTGACCGTGTTTGCGCGATTGAAAAAGGGAAAGACTTTCGCGCAGATGCAGCAAGAGATGGATGGCCTTGCCGCAGAACTTCGCCGCCAAATCGCCGTTCACCAAGAGTCCGGCTTGCGCATCCGCGTGGTCCCTTTTCAAGACGACGTGGTGAAAACCGTACGGTCTTTACTCTGGATTCTGCTGGGTGCGGTCGGATTTGTTTTGCTGATTGCCTGTGCCAACCTGGCGAATCTACTTCTCGCGCGTGCTGCCTATCGTGAGCGCGAAATAGTCATCCGTGCGGCGCTGGGAGCCAGCCGGTGGAGGCTTGCGAGACAAGTTCTCACCGAATCCGTGCTTTTGTCGCTATTTGGCGGCGTCGGAGGGATTTACTTGGCAGCCGAGGGGCTCCGACTGCTGGTGGCGCTGCATCCGGCGAATCTTCCCCGACTTAGCGAGATAAAGGTGGACGGAACCGTCCTGGCATTTGCGCTGGCCGCCTGCCTGCTCACGAGCATGCTATTTGGAATTGCCCCGGCGCTGCAGGTGGCAAGTCTCGAGTTGAATGAAACGTTAAAGGAAGCCGGACGAACGACCGGATCAGTGACGCACCGCGCGTTCAGCAAACTGCTTGTTGTATCCGAAATCGCACTTTCGTTGATGCTGCTGCTCGGGGCAGGACTGCTGGTGCGCAGTTTCACGCAGATGCTACGTGTTCGCCCCGGATTCGATGCGGAAAACGTTTTGACGGCGGGAGTCGCCATTAACACTGCACAGTATCCGAAGTTCTCTGATCAGGCCCGTTTCTTCAAGACTTTGCAGGAAAAAATCGCGGCGCATCCGGGCGTGGAGTCTGTGGGAGCGATCAGCCAAGCTCCACTCACCGGAAGTGGCTCGCAGATGCCTTACGCCTATGACGCAGCAACCTCTGCCAAGTGGGAAAGCATTTCAGCGGATTGGCGCACAGTAACCCCTGACTATTTCAAGACGATGGGGATCCGGCTGCTTGCGGGACGCGATTTCACCGACCTCGATGACTCAGAGCACCCACTCGTTACGATTGTGGATGAACTATTAGCAAAGCGTGCTTGGCCGGGAGAGAACCCGATCGGAAAAAGATTAGAGCTTGAGGTATCCCTTGGAACAGGCAAGCCGCTAAATACGCGCGCTTGGTCGGAAGTAGTCGGCGTGGTTGAGCACGCGCGTGTTCATGACCTCAAGCGCAACGTTCGTGAACAGCTATTCAGCTCCCAGGGGCAGCAACCGGATTTCTCCATGGTGGTGATGATCCGTTCTCGGGGAAATCTTGTTGAATTGGAGAAGGCGGTAATTGCCGATGTGCACTCGCTCGATAAAGATGCGCCGATTTCGAATATTCGTCCGATGGCGGCCTATGTGACGGACGCCCGGGCGGGCATGGAATTCAGTCTAGTGTTGCTAAGCGTGTTTGCGGGCGTTGCGCTTGTGCTAGCTTCGATCGGGCTTTACGGTGTGATCGCCTATTCCGTGACGCAGCGGACGCACGAGATTGGAATCCGCGTAGCTCTGGGCGCCACCCGGCGGCACATATTCGAACTCGTGATTCTGGAGGGAGCGATGCTAACGATCGCCGGAATGGGCCTCGGTTTCGCAGGCGCACTGGCGCTGCAGAGCGTGCTCGCAACACTTGTATACGGAGTTCGCGCCACGGACCCCCCAACATACACGGTGGTTGCAGGGGTGTTGGCGATGATTTCGCTGGTTGCGTGCTACATCCCGGCGCGACGCGCGATGGGTGTAGATCCGCTGGTGGCGTTGAGACACGAATAGGGTGAGATGATGGGATCAATACTGCAGGACATCCGTTACGGAATGCGGAAGCTGGCAAAGCATCCGGGATTCACGATGATTGCAGTGTTGACGCTGGCGCTGGGCGTGGGCGCCAACACAGCCGTGTTTTCTGTGGTGAATTCCATCCTATTGCGCCCGTTGCCGCTTCCGGATTCACAGCGCTTGATGGTTCTCTTCAACACGGATGATCCATCCGGGCAATCGCGGGTGGTATCGTACCCGGACTTCTTCGACTGGCAGCGCGAGAGCCGCGCGTTTGACATCTTGAGCACGTTTGCGCGCGCGGGGATCCAATAATTGCCTTGCGATACGAGTAATCGCCTGAAAGGTGGACACTGGGTAGTTAAGAAGTAATATAGACGCTTACATTAACCCCTCTCAGGGCGGAATACATGCAAACCATCTGGCAAGATTTGCGATATGGCTGGCGCATGCTGCGACGGAGCCGTGGCTTCACTTTCGTTGCGGTGCTAACGCTGGCTGTGGGCATCGGCGCGAACGCGGCGATTTTTAGCATCATTAACACAGTACTGTTGCGCCCATTGCCATTTCCTGATTCTAGCCGTATCGCATTGATCTGGGATACCGATCCGAATCGCAACGTCACCCGCGGCGTGGCATCTCCTGCGGAATTTCTCGACTGGCGCGCGCAAAATCACGTGTTCGAAGAGATTTCCGCCTGGCGCACGTGGTTTTACAACCTCACAGGAAAAGGCGAGCCGGAACAGGTCTGGGGCGCCCACGCCTCCGCGAACTTCTTCAAACTATTGGGCGTAACGCCCGCGCTCGGCCGCGACTTTCTACAGGAGGAAGAACAGCCCGGTCACGAACAGGTGGCCATCATCAGCTTTGGATTGTGGCAGCGTCGCTATGGCGGCGACCCCGGGATGATCGGCAGGAACATACTGGTGGACGATAAGCCATACACGGTTGTGGGCATTTTGCCCCGCGGCTTTTCGCTGTTCGGCACCAGCCGTCAGTACGACTTGTGGATGCCATTCGCATTCGAGGGCGCACAATTGAATCGCACCAACCATTCCGTGATCGCATTCGCGCGGCTGCGGAAGGGCATCAGCTACCCGCAGGCCCAGGCGGAAATGGAAACGATTGTCGCGGGACTGAAGAAGCAGTACCCGGGCGTGGACCAGGAAAATGGCGTGCGCGTGGTCCGGTTTCGCGACGACCTGGCTCGCGGGCTGAGACCCGCGCTACTGGTGCTGCTGGGCGCCGTTGGATTTGTGCTGCTCATCGCATGTGCGAACGTGGCTAACTTGATGCTTGCACGTGCTGCCACGCGTGAGCGCGAAATTGCCGTGCGCGCCACACTCGGAGCTGGACGCCGCCGCATCCTGCGTCAACTCCTCACCGAAAGTGTGCTGCTTGCATTGATCGGCGGCGCGCTGGGACTCCTGGTGGCCTTTGGAGGTTTGCATTTGCTGCGAGCCGCCTTTCCCCCCGAAGGCGGATACGGTGAAATTCCCCACGCCGAGTGGATCGGGGTTGATGGCGCGGTTCTGGCATTCACATTTGCAGTATCGCTGGTTACCGGAATTCTCTTTGGATTCGCGCCCGCAATTCAGATATCACGCTCGGAATTGTTCGAATCGCTGAAAGAGGGAAGCCGCGGCTCGACGGGGGGTCGCCGCAGCCAGTTCGTGCGCTCCTCCCTCGTGGTTGCGGAAATTGCGCTCTCGTTGGTTCTTCTTATAGGGGCAGGCTTGCTAATGCGAAGTTTTCTTTTGCTGATGTCCGAGAATCTTGGCTTCGACCCTGCGAACGTTTTGAGCATGCAAATCTGGTTGCCCGAATCGCACTACCCGCAAGGACCGTCGCTGATCAATTTTTATCAGCAGGTGATCGACCGGGTTGCGGCGCAGCCTGGAGTAAAATCCGCGAGCGCCATCAATTTCCTGCCATTGAGCGGTTGGGGTGATTTCTGCAATTTCGATATTGCCGGCCGCGCGGCCCCATCGCCTGAGGAGCCTTTCACGGCGCAATACCGCGTGACGGACTGGCGGTACCTGCAAACCATGCGCATCCCTTTGAAAGAGGGGCGCGATTTTTCATCCTCGGATGGCACGGAGACACAAGGAGTGGTGCTGATGAACGAAGCACTCGCTCGCCGCTACTGGCCGCACGAAGATCCGGTGGGAAAGCAGATTCGAATACATTTTCCGGAGACGCGAAGTCCCTGGCAGCCGGCCGCCCACGAAATCTGGCTGACGGTGATCGGATTGGTGCAAGACGTTCGCGAGTGGGAATGGGGTGATGAAAAAGTCGGGCAGGTGTATCTGCCTTATGCGCAGAATCCTTCGCGCATCATGCGGCTGGTGGTTCGCGTGAATGGCGACCCTGCCGCGCTCACCTCCGCGGTACGCCACGCCATCGAAAGCGTGGATCCAAATCAGCCGGTAACAGAGATTCGCACCATGGATGAATTTCTTGCAGCAGCCGTTGCGCAACGGCGATTGAGCATGTTGCTGCTCGGCGGATTTGCGGCCATCGCCACCATTCTTGCAGCCGTGGGAATTTACGGTGTGATGGCTTATGGAATCACGCAGCGCTCCCATGAAATCGGAATCCGAATGGCCTTGGGCGCTGAACCATCGGACGTGCTGCGAATGATCGTCATCGATGGTATGCGGCTTGCCGTGATCGGGCTGTTTATCGGCATCGTGGGATCCACCATTGCCACGCGCTATCTAGAGAGCCAGCTCTATGGCGTGAAATCCACTGATCCGGCTACGTTTGTCGGCGTCGTGCTGGGCCTGGCAATAGTTGCGGTGGCGGCCTGCTATTTCCCTGCGCGCAGGGCCCCAAGAGTCGATCCTTTGGCTGCCTTGAGATATGAGTGAGACGCCATGTTTAGAAATTCTCCAGATGCTGCGCCATACGAGAAGAGCGGTAAAATTCAGGGAGAACCTCATCGCGCCATGTTACCTACACATTCCAACCGAACAAGAATACTTGTTGCCGACGACCAGCCAGACGTGCGCGAAGCGCTACGTCTGCTGCTGAAAGGTGAGGGATTCGAAAC
>Ga0210384_10002743_pt1 | contig 21181 bp, 19 predicted proteins | sample IncBWH2MmetaG_FD_160574 | JGI IMG/M metagenome (GOLD analysis project Ga0210384, IMG submission 160574) | Forest soil microbial communities from Barre Woods Harvard Forest LTER site, Petersham, Massachusetts, United States - Inc-BW-H-2-M | ecosystem: Environmental > Terrestrial > Soil >...
AGAAACCGTCGCGGCGGCAGGGGGCAGCGTCTGGCTGGTTACTATCCCCGGAGCGAGAAGCAGATGACAGACCCATGCGGCCGTGATAAAGATTCGAGAGCGGATGATCATTAGCGGATGACCATTTAGCGGGTGATCTGCACCGCGCGCATACGCTCCGCCAGCCGGTCTGCCAACGGGAACGAACTGACCTTAGCACGCAAGCGGCAGGCGAAGCAAAGCTGTGCATGTTTGTGGTCTCCGCAAATCGTGCCTGGCCTGGCTCGGGCTACTGGCATTCATCGCGACTTGCTTACGACGACCGGATTTGTGACCACCGAAATGATGAATGCCGGACTGATGACGACCGGAGTGACGAACGGTTCGACCGGCGGCGATCCCGCGGTTCAAAGCCACCTCTGCGCCACCGATGCTGTGGAGGGGGCGCCCAACACCGTCACCGTTGCAGGCGCCGCGGCCTCGGAACCGAACGTTTGTCCGAATGCTGATCCGAACTCTGATTCCTGGCGCGTCGAGGTTGCCACGCGCCTTGCACGCTATCGCACGCGGCGCAAGCCCCGGACCCCGCGCTATCCATCCCTGCTCCTGCCTTTTGATTCGCCCGAAAGCTGGTCCCGCCTAGCGCCGCCCAGTGGATCGACGGCAGTTGCGACCCGACCGGCGCGAGACGGACGAGAATTCACGTTCCGCATCGAAGAAGATTACGCGGCAGCCGGGGCGCGAAGCCTCGTTGAACCTCGCGAGACATTGGAGCGAGGCCCGGACCGATATCCGGAACAAGTCCCGGAGCAGTCCGCTAAGGTAATCGAATTCCCGCGTTCCGCCGCAATTCCGGTTTCTCGCCCGAACGACCTGGCCGATCCCGTCTTGGACCTTGATCGCCCGCGCATCGTGGAAGCCCCGGAGATTCTGCCGCCGCCTCCCGCATTGGGTGGAATGTTGTTGGAAGCTGCCCAGCGAGAGCAGGCCGACAGGCGAGCCGGCGCCGACTTCCCCCAGCCATCCGCATCTCCGTCCGCATCGATTGCCCGTCGCGCACTCGGGGCCCTTGTGGATGGCGTTGTCCTGGCAACATCGATGGCGTCCTTTGCCGCAATTTTTCTGCGCCTGAACGCCGTCCCCGAACTCCTCAGACCGATTCCGATTCTCGCCGGCGCGTTGGCAGCGATCGCAGTCCTGCTCTGGGCGGCTTACGAATACTTGTTTGTCGTGTACACCGGATCGACTCCCGGACTTCGCGCCGCCCGGCTGCGGCTGGCGGGATTTGACGGTTCACCGCTCCATCGTCGCCTGCGTCGCTGGCGCGTGCTGGCGTCGTTTCTCTCCGCCTTTTCTGGCGGACTCGGCTATCTCTGGTGCCTTCTTGACCAGGACGGATTGTGCTGGCACGACCGTATCACGCGCACCCACGTCCAGTCGTCAGAGCACGCGGAATAGAACTGCTTTCCATACGCCCTCGAGCAGTGCGGTGGCCGGGCGGAGACGCCCGGCTCTCCCCAAACATCGGCGATCGCGGAGTTTCACGCCGCTCACAGCAGATTCTCCAGCGCCGCCCTCAACTCGCGAAAACGGAACGTATACCCGCTGGCCGTGAGTTTTCCAGGCTCAACCCGCTGGCTGGCGAGCAACAATTCATCCGCTGCCATCCCGCCGAAAGCCAACCGCAGCGCAAATTCCGGCACCGGAAAAAATGCAGGGCGTCCCAGCACTGACGCCAACACCTTCGTAAACTCTGCGTTTCGCAGCGGCTTCGGCGCCACCAGGTTCACCGGCCCGGAAAGCGACTCCGTGCGAATCACGTGATGAATTCCCCGCACGATATCGTCCACATGTATCCAACTCCACCACTGCTGTCCCGATCCGATCCGTCCACCCAGCCCGAGTTTGAACGGCGTTAGCATACTCCGGAGCGCTCCCCCCTTCGCACTCAGCACCAGCCCAATCCGGATGTTCACCGTGCGGATGCCTGCTTCGGCCGCAATCCGGCTGGCGTCCTCCCATTCGCGGCAAACCTCGGACAGAAATCCCTGCCCACCCGGACTCTGTTCGCGCAGAAGTTCGTCGCCGCGATTCCCGTAGAAGCCGACCGCCGATGCACACACCAACACGGCCGGCCTGGCCTCGCTCTCGGCCAACGCCGTCGCCAGGTTCCGCGTTCCCTGTACTCGGCTCTCGCGGATCGCCTTTTTCTTTTCCTCGGTCCAGCGACCCACGATGCTCTCCCCAGCCAGGTGGACGACCGCATCGAACCCCGACACCTGCGCTGGAGATAGGGGAGCCAGAGGACTCCACGCAACCTCTGCCCCGCTCGTAGTGCGTCTCCGCACCAGCCGCACAATTTGCATTCCCCTAGGCTCAAGCTCGGGTTCGAAGGATGACAGAAGAGCCGTCCCAATCGGCCCCGAAACCCCGCTCACCAATATCCTGTCCAAGCAGTTCTCTCCCCAGCAAATGTGGAGCGGGCGCCCCCGCCCGCGCGCCCGCTGCCGTGCTTAAACACGGGCGAGTAAACACCGTCTCCCCGTACTCTACCAGCCCAAATGCCTTTCTCGGCGCACTCGGCGTCTCTGCGGTGAAACGGCGCTCCTGTGCGTTAAAATCAAACATGGCGACGTTGCGTCAACAGATCGCGACCAACGTGCTCACGGTAACCCGCTTCCGCGAGCTGATGAAGAAGCTGCGCGAGAACCGTCCCAACGACGATCTCAATCTCGTAAAAAAAGCCTACGAATTTTCCCAGAAGCACCACGCCGGACAATCCCGCGCGTCCGGCGAACCCTACCTGGTGCATCCGCTCGAAGTCGGCAACGTTCTCGCCGACATGAAAATGGATGCTGTCTCCATCGCCGCCGGTCTCCTCCACGACTCCGTCGAAGACACCTCGGTCACCACCGTTGAAATCCGTCAGGAGTTCGGCGAACAGGTTGCCCACATCGTCGAAGGCGTCACCAAGATCAGCAAAATCGATTTCTCCTCCCGAGAAGAAGCGCAAGCCGAGAACCTTCGCAAAATGATGCTTGCCATGGTCGACGACATCCGCGTCGTCCTCATCAAGCTCGCGGACCGTCTGCACAACATGCGCACTCTCGAACATCTCGATCCCGAACGCCAGGAGAAAATCGCCCGCGAGACGCTCGATATCTACGCCCCCATCGCGCACCGCCTCGGCATGGGCAAAATTCGCGGCGAACTTGAAGATCTTGGCTTCAAGCATGTCGACCCTATCGGCTTCGAACAAGTTCGCGTTGCTGTGGAAGCGAAGCGGAAAGAGGGCGAAGCCTTCATGTCGCGGGTTGAGGGCGTTTTACGCGATGGCCTCAAAGAAGCCGGCATCACCGGCCGTGTCGAGAGCCGCGTCAAGCGCCTCTACAGCATCCACAAAAAATTGCTGCGCCAGCGCATCAGCGTCGACCAGGTCTACGACCTCTACGCTATGCGCGTCATCACCAACTCCGTGCAAGACTGCTACGCCGTTCTCGGCATCATCCACAACCTCTGGCGCCCCGTGCCCGGGCGTATCAAGGACTTCATCGCCATGCCGCGGCCGAACCTTTACCAGTCGCTGCATACTTCGGTAATTACCGAAACCGGCGAGACCTTCGAAATCCAGATCCGCACCGAAGAAATGCACAAAATGTGCGAAGAAGGCATCGCCGCTCACTGGAAATATAAAGACGGCCCGGTCTCCGCCGAGGACGAGCAGCGCCTCGCCTGGCTCCGCCAGGTCGTCGAGTGGCAGCGCGACGTCTCCGATCCCAACGAATTCCTCTCTACTCTGAAAGTGGACCTCTACCCCGAAGAGGTTTACACCTTTACGCCCAAAGGTAAGGTCCTTGTTCTGCCGCGCGAGTCCACACCCATCGACTTCGCGTATTCGATTCACACCGAGGTGGGTCACAGTTGCACCGGCGCCAAGGTCAACGGACGCATGGTCCCGCTGCGCCACAAGCTTCATTCCGGCGACATCGTCGAAGTCATCACCCAGCCCGGACATAAGCCCAGCCGCGACTGGCTCGCGATCGTCAAGTCCACTCGCGCCCGCAACAAGATCAAGCACTGGCTGAACGTCCACCAGCGCGAGCGCGCCATCGAAATCGGAAAAAAGCTGATCGAAAAAGAAGCGCGCAAATACCGCATCTCGCTGAAGGAAATCAAGGAAGCCGATCTGCAAAGGGCGGCCAGCGAATATGGATTAGGCCGCCCCGACGACCTGATGGCCGGCATCGGCTACGGCAAATACTCGGCCCGCCAGGTGCTGGCGAAATTCGCACCCACTGGCGCTGAACCGATGTCCGACTCTGAAGAGCAGGCCGCGGCCCGCGGTTTCTCGAGCGGCATTTCGAGCGTGGTGCGCCGAGTTTTCGGCGGAGACAACAACGCCATCGTAGTCCGAGGGGCCGGCGACCTTCTCGTTTATCGTGCCAAGTGTTGCAACCCCATTCGCGGCGAGGCCATCGTCGGCTACGTCACCCGCGGTAAAGGCGTTGCCGTCCACTCCGTCAACTGTCCCAACGTCACCAATCTTCTCTACGAACCCGACCGCCGCATCGACGTACTCTGGGCGGGCGACAAAGACGGCCAGCCGGTTTCCTATCCCGTAAAAATCACGCTTCTCTGCGACGACCGCTTCGGCATGCTCAAACAAATCACCGCCCTAATCAGTGACACCCACACCAACATCCGCAACATTGAAGCCCGCAGCCAGAACGGCCAAGCCAGCGTAGACGTGGTCCTCGAAATCGCCGATCTGAAACACCTCCAGAAAATCATGGACGGTGTCCGCCAGATCCCCGGCGTCCACGACGTGCAGCGATTGCAAAAGATCTAGCAGGATCCCGTACTGCTGTCATCCGAGTGGGAACCGAGGGGGGACTGCACATGCGACCTGCACAACAGGAGAGCCGTTGCTACGGGGGACGTCGCGGTCCGCACGCTTGTGGAGCTTCTTACCATGGTTGACACAACCCGACACGAATAAACTGCAAATCAGAATCAGAACTGTTCGCCCGATCCGCACCGCGTCACCTCCGCCGCAACGCCCCATTCTGCGCCTCTTTGCTTGCTCCTTCAATGAGTTTAGTGGAGAAGCACGCGATGCAGCGACGGGCTGGGGACGGGCGTGTGGGGACGCCGGCGCCTTCGCGCGTCCATGCTGAGCGCAGCTCGGCAGCTGCCCGGGTACTCCACTAATTCGCGCTCTTTCGGAAGGTGGGCGGCCCGCTTACCTCAACATTGTCATCCTCAGCAATGCGAATGGCGATGCCCCCTTTTGGTAATCCCACGAGAGTAACCACGGAAGCTCGCTCTTGACTGTGACCTCGATCCGCGGCCAAAACCTGCCAATCCAGCCTTCTGGGCCGATCGGGGAAAAGCGCCCGTTGGGGCGCGCAGTACAGTGCCATTCCGAGATTTCCAGGGTCAGGACAGAGGGTTGTAAGTTGCTGATAACAACAACAACCGATCTTTAGCTGCTTTGGAACGACAAGTGCCCTAATGACCATAGGCGACCTGTTCCACAATTCAGTTTGTAAAGGGAGAGCAATAAATATGGAGGTATCGAAAGTGAGAACTGTACGTGGTTACCGCGCGATGCTCGGGGTTCTAGCCGCTTTGCTGCTAAGCCTCCCCGCGAACGCCGCATGGAAGACTATGGCAACTCCACCTGTTCCGACCGGTTCCGCAGCAGCGGAATCAATCAACGGGATTATTTACGTGGCGGGCGGGGCTAGCGCCATCGGCAAAAACTCAACTCTGCAGGCGTTCAATCCAACGACGAACACTTGGACCACTCTCGCCAGCATGCCCCTTACTCTCTATCAAGGCGACGGCGCTGGAGTGATTAACAGCCAGCTCTATGTAGCCGGCGGCTGGAACGGTTATCTGCCAACTAACGTGCTCCTCAAGTACGATCCGCCGTCGAATACCTGGACGTCTCTGCCCGGAATGCCGCACCTGAGCGCCTGTGGCGCGACCGGCGTCATCGACAGCAAGCTCTACGTCACGACTGCCTGTAATGGATACAACGGATACGCAAACTATCTGGACGTGTACGATCCGGCAACCAACGCCTGGACCAGCCTGCCAGGGTCAGCGAGCGCGCACTCGGCTCCCGCCATCGGAGCGATCAACGGCAAGCTTTACGTTGCAGGAGGACTGGATGGGAGCGGGAATCTCACCAACGTGGTTGAAGTCTACAATCCGGCGGCCAACAGCTGGACGACTTTAGCGCCTATGCCAACCGGCGTTACGAGCGCAGCCAGCGTCGCTCTCGACGGCCAACTCTACGTCTTCGGTGGGAACAACGGAACCGGCGACGTGGCGATGGTGCAGGTATACGATCCTCACAAGAACAAATGGAAGACCCTTCCGGTTTCCTTACCGGCAGCAATTAGTGCTTCGAGCGGTGTTGTGGTCTACGGCCTCGTATTCATGGAGGCAGGCGACGGCAGCGGCACGGCGAATCAGTATTCCCCGATTGCTCCGTCGATTCCGTAAAGCCAGCGGCAAACGAGCCGGATCAAAACGGAAATGCAGTCAACCGAGCGGCGTGCCCACTCATTCGCGTTCTTTAGTCGCGAGTGAGTGGGTGCCGCATTCCTTCAATCTGTCACTGCAACATCAAATTTGTCATCGTAACTTAATTGTGTGATCGTGAGCGAAGCACGGGACCTGCTTTTCGCCTGCGCGCCAGTCGGCGAGACGCCGGCGCTACCTCGACATCCTCAGCAAAGTAATCGGCGATGCGGCTCTTCGGTCATGCCATCAGAATTGCCACCCGAAGTTCGGGCTTGAGTATGATCTCGGATTACCACTAAATCTGGAGCAGGAGAAGCAATCGTGAGTATCAAAAAATGAGGGTCCGGCGGGTTGGGCAGTTCATCCGGGAGAAATTCTTCGGGAGGAGTTTCCGGAGCCGATGGGCATCTCCGCTTACCGGTTGGGCGTAGAACTTCGTGTTTCTCCTCCCACCGTCAACGACATGGTTCGGGAAAAGCGGGGAATTACTCGCGAGATGGCCGCCCGGCTGGCCATTTCGGGACTTCCGAGCAGTTCTGGCTCAATTTGCAGGATGCTTTGGCGGTTCATCAGGTCCAAGAGAAGCTTCCCCAGGGAGCTCAGGGCCATCAAGCCCTTTGCCGCAGCCGCGGCGCGATAGCGAGCCTCTATCGCCGGCACGGCTAAGACGGTGGACGGTACCAGGGAGTTACCAGGAGGGTGTCCGAGAGTGTCCAATCCGGCAGCCGTCGCAACCAGAATCCGGTAGAATAGAGGAACATTCCCGGAGGAGCAATGGCAGTTCCCGTATCCCAGATGTGGACGGTGGCCTCGTACGTTCTGCGCCAGAAGCTGGCCGGACGGAAGCGCTATCCGCTCGTGCTCATGCTCGAGCCGCTGTTCCGCTGCAACCTGGCTTGCGCCGGATGCGGCAAGATCCAGTACCCGGCCCACATCCTGAAGACCGATCTCTCCCCGGAAGACTGCTTCAAAGCTGTCGATGAATGCGGAGCGCCGATGGTTTCGATCCCCGGCGGCGAGCCGCTGATGCATCCGCAGATCGACAAAATTGTGGAGGGCCTGGTCGCGCGCAAGAAATATATTTATCTCTGCACCAATGCCCTGCTGCTCAAAGAAAAGTTGCACCTGTTCAAACCCAGCAAATACCTGAGCTTCTCGGTTCACGTGGACGGACAAAAAGAACACCACGATTTTTCCGTGTGCCGGGAAGGTGGATACGAACTCGCGCTCGACGGGATCCGCGCGGCCATCGACGCTGGCTTCCGCGTGACCACCAACACGACTCTGTTCGATGGCGCCGATCCGAACAGCGTGCGCAACTTCTTCGACGAGATGATGGAAGTCGGCGTCGAGAGCATGATGGTTTCGCCCGGATATTCCTACGACAAGGCGCCCGACCAGAAGCACTTCATGGGACGCGCCCGCACCCGGCGCCTGTTCCGCACCATGCTTTCGAATCGCAAGAAGACCTGGCGCTTCAACCAGTCGCCGCTCTTCCTCGAATACCTGATGGGTAAGCGCCACTACAAGTGCACGCCCTGGGGCATGCCGACCTACAACATTTTCGGATGGCAGAAGCCCTGCTACCTGCTGCAGGATGGCTATGCCGAATCCTACAAAGAATTGATGGAAACGACGGAGTGGGCAAGCTACGGCACCGAGTCGGGTAATCCGCAGTGCGCGAATTGCATGGTGCATTGCGGGTACGAACCGACGTCGGTGGACGATACGTTCGGATCGCTGCGCGGATTCGCCGACACGGTGAAAGCGACCTTCTCGCTCTATCCGGATAAAGGTGCGCTCGCCGATCTTGATCGCGAGGTGCGGCCGGTACACTCCTACAATCCACTGGTACAGATCGAAGCGCCTTCGCCGCAGGCTGAAGAAAGCCGGGTATGAGCGGGCGAGAACACGGGCACGATCCTTTGCTGCCGCACGGCGCGCAAGCGGTTGCTGCTCCTCCACGCATCAACGACAAACTCAGCGACGAACTCGAAGTTGTCCCCGGATTCGAGCACGAAAATCTTCAAGGATGGATCCCGCAACTTGCCACTGAAGCCGATATCCGAGCAGTCATCGAAAAAGCATTTGACTATCGCGGCGACGTGACCATCACCCGCAAAAATAAGGATGATGGTAAAAATAACGACCGCTCCCAGATCACTGGATATCTTTTCGACCGCCGCATCGGCCCGACGCTCGAGAGTTCCATCGTTCGTCTGATGCTCGCCACCGGCGAGCGCCCGACCGTTTCCTATTCCGAAATCGCCGCCATCGCCTTCACTGGACGCGACACCGCCGCAGGCAAGAGTTACGAAGCCTGGGTAAAAAAATACTGGGAGAAGCGCGCCCAAGGGGAAACGAATATTTCGATCGAGCCCGAAGCGCTGGAATAAAGTTCGTCTGGGGACGGGCGCCTCGCCCGTTCAAGCCGAGCGCAGCTCGGCACCTGCCTACGATCACAGCAAATCTGCATTCGCTCTAGAATGATTCCATGCTAGTGCTCGCCTCCGCGTCGCCGCGTCGACAGGAATTGCTGCGCAACGCCGGAATTACATTCGAGGTGCAACCCGCGCACATCCCGGAAGTTCCGCTGCCCGGAGAAGTTGCGAAAGACTGTGCCGAACGCCTAGCGCGCGAGAAGGCGCTCGCGGTTGCACGTCAACGTCCACGCGACATCGTGCTCGGCGCCGACACCGTGGTTGTCGTCGATGGCCAACTTCTCGGCAAGCCCTCCGATGCCGCGGATGCCGCGCGCATGCTGCGCCTGCTTTCAGGACGCGAGCATCAAGTGGTCACGGGAGTGTGCATAGTGGTGAAGGGACAGCCGTCGGTGGCCAGTGAAACGACGCTCGTTACCGTGAGTGAAGTCACCGACCAAGAAATCGCCAACTACGTCGCCGGCGGCGAGCCTATGGACAAAGCGGGAGCCTATGCGATTCAAGGCATCGCTTCCCGCTGGATTCCTCGCATCGAAGGGGATTACAACAATGTGGTGGGACTGCCAGTAGCGCTGGTGTGTGGCATGCTGCGGCAGGCAGGAGTGATGTGATGCAGGTCGTGATTGTGCCGGCACGCGGACAAGAGTGTCCGCGCCACACGATCGGCTACGGCTTCTTCTCGCCGGGTTCTTCGCCCTCTTTTATCGAGGACTTGAAGTTCTTGATGCCTTCACCCAAACCTTTGCCCAGATCGGCTAGCTTGCTTGGTCCGAAGATGAGGAGCGCAACGGCAAGGATCAGCAGAATCTCAGGCAGTCCCAGTTTTCCCGGCATAGAAACCTCCAGCGGGGTTGCCCGGGCGCGGACGAAGCAGCATTCCAAGGTCCCCACTTCGATTCTAGGTTAGTTAGACCCACAGGTCAAAGAGTGTCGACTGCCCGTATTCGGCCCCCAGATCGAGTTGCTGCGATCACACGGCCTCGATCAGTCCAGCCATCAGCGCGGCGCGGCGCGGCAACTCCGAGATCAGAATGTGCTCGTGCGGGGCGTGCGCTCCGTCGCCCACGCCCCCGAGACCGTCCAGGGTCGGAATGCCGAGACCCGCGGTGAAATTTCCATCGGAGCCGCCGCCTACCGCGGCTTCTCCAAGCTTCCATCCCAACTCGCGCGCGATGGCAGCGGCTTGCCTGTACAACGCTGCCACTCCGGCAGCACGTTCCATCGGGGGACGATTGATTCCTCCAGTGATCGCGATTTTGCATTTGCGGTTGAAGGGGCGAAGGCTGTGCATTCTCTTGTCGATTCCGGCCGCGTCTTTTATGCGCGCGATGCGAACATCGACTTCGGCCGCGGCTTCCGCCGGAACCACGTTGGTTCGCGATCCGCCGCTTACGATTCCGACGTTGACCGTCAAGCCCTTTTTCAGATCGGTGAAAGTGGAAATTTTCTCGATCTGACGCGCCAACTCAAGAATTGCGTTCACACCCTTCTGGAAATCGAGTCCGGCATGAGAAGCCTTGCCGGTAACTCTGACGAGGTATTCGCCCACCCCTTTGCGCGCAGTTTTCGCAGCGCCCCGCCGTCCAAAGGAAGGCTCGAGCACGAGCACAGCAGCCGCTTTTTTTGCCAGCGACTCGGTGATCGCTCGCGATGAGTGGCTGCCTACTTCCTCGTCGGAAACGAGAAGCACGGTCACGGGGCGCGGCAACCCGCCAGTCTGCTCCTTGCTGTGCCATGCTTGAAGAGCGGCGAGCGCGTGCAGCATCAGGGCGATGCCGGACTTCATATCCAGGACCCCGGGTCCGGTCAGCCGGTTGTGCACCGCGCGGCAGGGCATGGTAGCCAGCGTGCCCAGTGGATAGACGGTATCGTAGTGGCCGAGCAGCAGCACCGGCTTTGCGGATCTGCCACCGAAGTTGACCTGCAGGTGATTGCCGAAATCCTTTGCGCTGTGGAAGTGTACTTCACCGCCGAGCCGGGAAAATTTACGCGCGATGGCCTCCGCAACTTCGTCCACGGCGGCTTTGTTGTCGCTGGGAGATTCGATTTCGACCAGCTCGCGGATGGTCGAGACAATCTCGTCGCGGCGCTCGTTGAAATAGGCAAGACGACGCTGCGCTTCGACGCTTGAGCGCGTGGGCGCTTTTCTGGAACCAGAATTCACGAACGACTGTCCCCTCGCGGCTATGAAGCCCCTTCCTCAACTAGAAGGTATCGTATAGGTGGTCATACGGGATAGTTGGTGAAAGTGTCACTAATCGGCTGGACGAGTACAGTCGCTTGCTTAGGCTGCGAGGCGGCAATATACTTTGCGAGGCTTGCCCTCCCACCTGGGCAGCAATCGTTATGGCAATCATGCGGAGACTTTTATGAAGACATTGGACCTTGAACAGGAAACGAATCCCTGGCAGGCGCAAGCCGCCCGCTTCGACCTGGCCGCGCAAAAATTGAATCTTGATGAGGGGCTATGGAAGGTTCTGCGGAGTCCGAGCCGCGAAATTATTGTTCACATCCCGGTGATGATGGACGACGGGCACCTCGAAGTCTTCACCGGATTCCGCGTGCAACACTCCATTGCGCGGGGCCCGGCCAAGGGCGGACTGCGCTACGCTCCCGACGTGAACCTCGACGAAGTCCGCGCGCTGGCAAGCTGGATGACGTGGAAGTGCGCGGTGGTGAACATTCCATTTGGCGGCGCCAAAGGCGGCATCATTTGCGATCCACATAAGATGTCGCAGGGCGAGTTGGAGCGCATGACTCGCCGCTACACGGCGGAGCTGTTCGAATTCATCGGCCCGGAAAAAGATGTTCCCGCTCCCGACGTGAATACCAATGAGCAGACCATGGCCTGGATCATGGATACCTACTCGATGCACATGCGGCAGACCTGCACCGCGGTCGTCACCGGCAAGCCGATCAATATTGGCGGATCGCGCGGGCGCCGCGAAGCTACGGGGCGCGGCGTTCTGATGGTCTGCGAAAAGGCGATCCAGAAACTGCGCCTGAATCGCGATACCACCCGCGTCATCGTGCAGGGCTTTGGCAACGTCGGTTCGAACGCTGCCCGTCTCATGGCGGAAGCCGGATACAAGGTGATCGGCATCATTGAGGTGGGCGGTGGCCTGTATAAAAAGGACGGGATCGACGTCGAAGCGCTATGGGAGTTCCGTCAGCGCAATGGCAGCATTCACGGCTTCCCGGGCGCGGAGAAGTATGATCCAGCGGAGCTGCTGCTGGTCGATTGCGAGATTCTAATTCCGGCAGCCACTGAAAACCAGATCACCAGCCAGAATGCGGACCGGGTGAAATGCAAGATCCTGGCCGAGGGCGCGAATGGTCCGACTACCGCGACCGCCGACGATATCCTCTCCGAGAAAAAAGTCTTTGTCATTCCCGACATCCTGGCAAACGCCGGCGGCGTCACTACTTCCTACTTCGAGTGGGTGCAGGATCGCCAGGGCTATTTCTGGAAGGAATCGGTGGTCAATGAGCATCTGGAGGACATCATGGATACCGCGTTCGATGATGTGGTCCGGTACGCTGAAACTCACGGCGTGAACAACCGGATCGCCGCCTACATGCTGGCGATCGACCGCGTGGCATACACCATCCGCCAACGCGGAATTTATGCCTAGAGGCGGACTTGCATTTTGCGGGGACAGCAGGTCCTTGCCCTTCGACAAGCTCAGGGCCAGGATGACAATTCATGAAAGGTGCGAGTACATATGAATCGCTTCCAAAATAGAGTCACTCGATGGATGCTCGCCTTTTGTCTGATGCTCGCGGTCGCTATTGCGCCGGCTTTGGCCAAGGGGCAAGCGAGTTCGACCGACACCAGCTCGGATACCTCCACCACTAAGAAGTCCAAAAAACAAGCAAAGAAGGAAAAGGCCGCTGCCGAAAAAAAAGCTGCTGCCGCGGCGGACAAGTCCACAGCCAACGATACGACGGCCGCGACCACGAAGAAGTCGCGGAAGAGCAAGAAGGCAGCAGCGGCGGACAGCGCCTCGAAGACAGCTCCTGCTGACACGGCAGCGCCCGCCGCGTCGACTGCCAAGAAGAGCCGTAAGAAATCCAAAGCAGCCGCAGCCGATGCAGCTCCCGCCGGTGCGCCCGCCGCGGCAACTCCGGCAGCTCCGGCTAGTTCCAGCACAACTCCGGCTAGTGCAGCTCCGGCCGCCCCCGCCTCATCCGGAAACCTAACGTCGACCAAGAAAACGGCGGGCAAGTCCACTGCCGCTGCCGCTTCGAGTCCTGAGATTGCCGCCGCTCAGGCCAGCGGTAAGGTCTGGGTTAATACCGAGAGCGGCGTCTACCACAAGAGCGGACGCTGGTATGGCAAGACCAAGGCCGGAAAGTTCATGACTGAATCCGAAGCAAAGGCAGCCGGCTACAAAGCAGCTCAGAAGGAATGAGGAGATACGACGATGACCAAGAAGTTTGTAACCAGAATTCTTGTCGCGCTGTTCGCATTGAGCCTGATCAGCGCAATGGCTGGGGCGCAAACCGCCAAGAAACCAGCCAAGGCCACCACGGCTGCGGCTGCCAACGCCGACCTGCTCGACATCAACTCGGCGACCAAAGAGCAGTTGGAGGCTCTACCGGGCATCGGAGCCGCCTACTCACAGAAAATCATCGACGGCCGTCCTTACGCGAAGAAGACCGACCTGTTGAGAAAAAAAATCGTCCCCCAAGCCACCTATACAAAGATCAAAGACAAGATCATCGCGAAACAGAAATAAGAAATTAGTGCCGCGGCGGCGCGCGGTTTTTCTGAACGCGACGCCTCTTCTTTTCATCATCGCGCGGGTCCTACATCGCGCCCGTCTTGGCCCTTGCCTCTGACTTCTGTGGACCGTGGCCTCACTGTCCGTTGCCTTGTTTTCTGATGTAGAGGATAATCACATTGACCGCCTCCGAGGCCCTGGCTCAGTCATCGCGTGAATCTTCCCAACTACATCACGCTCACCCGCATCGCCGCGATCCCGCTTCTCATATGGATTCTTTGCACGCCTCGTTTCTCGAACGAGCAGTCCGGGGAAAGAGAAATCCTGGCGTCGGCCGTTTTCATCCTGGCATCGATCACGGACGGAATTGACGGCTATCTCGCGCGGAAGCGCGGCCAGATCACGACCATGGGCATGCTGCTGGATCCGCTGGCCGACAAGTTGCTGATCGCCGCCGCCTTCATCACGCTGGTTCAGTTCAATCCCGCGCTGGTGCCGGCGTGGATGGCTGTGGTCATCATCGGCCGCGAGTTTCTGGTAAGCGGACTGCGCGGCATTGCCGCATCCGAAGGCTTTACGATTCAAGCTAGCGAACTCGGCAAGTTCAAGATGCTGGTGCAGATCATTTCTGTCGTGGCCGTGATACTCGCTCGCCGCTGGCACGAGTGGCCGGTATTCCGCATTTACTTTTTTCCGGTCTACTGGGTTGCGCGGCTGGCCATCTGGTTTATGGTTCTGCTCTCCCTGGTTTCCGCGCTCGACTACTTCGTTGCCTTCTGGGCGCGGATTGACCACAAATCGGAAAAGCGGCGGCGCCGGGCCTTCGTCCTCGCCCGGCGGAGAAAACGCGATGTCCAGGCTGTTTGAAACGCCGTCCGAAAAGGCGCCCGAGAATCTGACCGCGCGCGAAATGGCTGGCGACCCCGCTAGGCTAGCCCCAGAATTTTCTCTCGATCAACGCCGGACTCTGCTTCTCATTGCGCACCGGGCAATTCTTTCTGTCCTCGAGCGCCGGCCCTCTCCGGAAGCGCCGCCTTTAGCACCCGGGCTGTCGGAGCCACGAGGCGCGTTCACGACTCTTTATCTGCGCTGCGATCTTCCCGGCGATCTAGCCGGCGGTCTCGGCCGCCACCTTCGGGGATGCGTCGGGTACGCCGTGCCCATCGCACCTCTGTATCGTGCGGTGGCCGAAACGGCCCGCGCCGCCGCTTTCGAAGACTCCCGTTTCTTGCCGGTTACGAAGCAAGAAGCTCTCGAGCTGGAGGTTTCTCTGAGCGTTCTCTCCCGCCTGTTCCCGATTGATCCGGAGGCCGTGGAAGTCGGGCGCCACGGTTTGGTCATCTCGCTGGGCGCTCGCCGCGGCCTGCTGCTGCCCCAGGTTGCCGTCGAACACGGTTGGGACCGGGAGACTTTTCTGGAGCAGACCTGCCGCAAGGCTGGTCTGCCGCTGCATGCCTGGCGCAAGGCCGCTACCGTCGAGGCTTTCACCGCCGAGGTGTTTGCCGACGCTGATGTCGAACTTCCCTTCTGACTCTGCTTCCGAAAATCTCTTCACGAATTCCGGATTCCACTCCTTAAGCGCCCGCCTGCACTTGCGTAACTTGCCTTCTCTGCTACAGGACGTAAGCTGAGCGCTGGCTGTTTGCTTGTGAGGGCAGCATGGTGAGGGCAGGATGGAACTTGTTATTGTGATCGTCGTATTGGTCGTCGCTGGCGCGATGATTCCCGGGAATCCGAAAATCCGTTTCTTCCGCTGAAGGCCGCAGGTAGAGACGGGGGCTTGCCCCGTTTCCGCCGCGGACAGCGACGCGGCAAGCCGCATCTCTACGGGAAGTGCCAACCAATAGCAAAAGGGGAGATTCGCTCTCCCCTTCTGATCAAAATCTCCAATTCGACGGCTGCAGTCTGTTACTGCTGCTCATCCAGTTCCACCGAGTCGCCCGCGTAGACATCTTCCAGCGCGAAGACGACCATGGCTGACGATGAGGTCGGGGTTACGTTCAGAACCACCACTTCTCCCACCGCGCGCCGCGGCAGATCGCCCACATGAATGTTCGGCCCTTTGGTTTTTGTGAAGCGATTGGCCTCAAAAGCCGGCGGGCGCATCTGCGTGTCTTCGGAAGTCCGGGCTTTGAAGGAGAGCGAGTCCACCGGATCGTTCAAAGTCGCCGTGTAGGATCGCACGACGCGGAAATAGTCCCCCACCTTTACGCCCTGGTTCGAACCCATGTTCATATAAAGTTTCATGCCCGTGCCGAGCACGCTGTCGAAGTCTTTACCGAGCACGATCCGTCCGCTCAGCTTTCCATTCGCCGGCGCGAAGCGGTCGAAATGGCCGGGCACATGGAACGCAACTGGCGGTTTTTCCACGAAAGGCACGGCGACATCTCCGGGGTTGATAGGATCACAACTGAATTCCACCTGGGCGATGGCGCTGTGACTGCGCGTGTCGACGACCCGCACCCTCCCAATTTCTCCGTAAGGGCGTCCGGCGGCGGCCAGCACTTTTCTCTCCCCCGGATAGATTTCGTACTCGTTCACGTCCCGCATTTCGCGGATGATCGAATACAGTTGTCCCGCCTGGTAGCCGGTACCCGCCAAGTAGACCAGTTCCCCCGTCTCGAATTTGGTTGAGGTCGGTGTCTGCAAGCCCCCGTTCACGTAGTTCGCGTCGGGAACCCGGTCCTTGGTAAGAAATCCTGCGCAGTAAATATCTGCGGCGGTAGGCGTCTGGAAACGCACGAATGGCACGTTGACCGACGTATTGACGATGCCAGACGCATCCGGCGTGATCGCCGTCGTCGATTGCTGGGCCACCGCGAGGGTCGCCGTCACCATAAGTAGCAATAACATTCCTGTTTTCTTCATGTTACCTCCGACTCCAATCCGCCTTGGGGCAGCTCCAGCTATCTCTCTAGGAAGACAAGGGTTACAGCCGAAAAGTAACAAGTGCTTGACGGGGGGTCAAGGTTACGAGGGTGTTTAGCCCTATTGCTCCCAAAGTGCTTCCTGAGGCGCTCGGCAACCTTAATGTTGCATCTCTGCTTACACCCCTGTAATATCGCGCCGTCATTGAAAACAAATGGCCTTGGCTTCTTCTTCCACTCTCGCGCCCCGTTTTCTGCCCATGCGCCTGCCAAAGGTCTGCCTGGCGCTGAGCGGGGACACGATCGACGACATGCTCGCGATCGCAGAGTCCATGGCCCGGGATAACCCTTTCCTCGAGTTTCGCTTGGACTACCTGAAGCAGCCTCTGGCCGCGCTTCCGAAGATCCATCGTTTTCTTGAAACCCATCAGTACGTCACCGCCATCGGCACCTGCCGCCGCGCCGAGAATGGCGGCAGGTTCAAGGGATCGCTGGCTTCTCAGTTGGAAGTACTCACCAAGGCCCACGCCACGGGCTGTCAGATTGTCGACCTGGAAATTCAGAGCGCTCTGAAAGCGAAGCGCGAAGCGATTGCGCGCCTGCGCAGCCGCGCTGGACTCATTGTGTCGTTCCATGATTTCCGCGCGACGCGCAACCTTGATGAGACGCTGGAGAAGATGCTGAAGGTCCCAGCCGATTTTTACAAAGTCGTCTCGACCGCTACCACGCTCTCCGACAACGTCACCATGATGAAGTTTTCGCAGACGCAGAGCGACAAGCATGCGTTGATCGGGTTGTGCATGGGAGAGCAGGGCATCATCAGCCGCGTGCTCAGCGTGCGCGCCGGAAGCGTTTTCACCTTTGGCGCGGTCAGCGCCGATCTTAAAACCGCACCCGGTCAGATCAGTGCGGGGGACCTGCGCAGCATCTACCGCATCGATCAAGTCGACGCTGCCACTCGCGTCTACGGAGTCGCCGGCGATCCCGTCGAGCATTCGCTCTCGCCCGTCATCATGAACACTGCGCTGCGCCGTGAGAACGTGAACGGCGTTTATCTTCCTCTTCACGCCAAGACGCTCAAGGATCTGATGCGCTGCGTGCGCGAGATTCCTCTCCACGGCCTCAGCGTTACGATGCCGTACAAGCAGTCGATCCTTGCGCATCTCGATAACACCGATGCCCACACAACGAAGATCGGCGCTTGCAATACCGTCGTCCGCGGACAGGATGGCAAGCTTTACGGTTTCAATACCGATGCCGCCGGCGTGGTTCGTCCCCTCGAGCAACGCCTCTCCATCGAGAACGCGAAAGTTCTCGTGCTCGGCGCCGGAGGCGCTGCCCGTGCCGCCGTCTTCGGTCTCAAAGAGCGCGGCGCTGAGATCTGGATACTGAATCGCACTTCCGTCAAGGGTCAGAAACTCGCCCGCCAGGCCAAAGCGCGGACTATTAAACGAGCGGATCTCCGCAAGATCGCCTTCGACGTCATCATTAACGCCACTCCGGTTGGAATGGGGAACACGCGCGACTGTCCGCTGAAGGACGAGGAGATTCAGTCCCGCGTCGTCTTCGACATGGTGTACGACCCGGTCGAGACGCACCTGCTGCAGGTAGCGCGCGCCAAGGGGATTGCCGTCATCCCCGGAGTTGAAATGTTTGTGCAACAGGCCGCCCGGCAGTTTGAAATCTGGACGGGCAAGCCGGCGCCAGCCGGCGACATGCTGCGCGCGGTCACGATTGCGCTGCAAGACCGCGCTTCCGCCCAAAAGCAGCAGAAATCCTGAAAACGCTTGGCCAAGTCCTTTTTATCTTTTATCTCTTTGTGCCGGCTGCTGGGGTTCGTCGAACCGTCGCCACCGCCCGGCCGCCGCGCCAAAATCGTGTTCGTAGCAAATTGAGACAATCCGCGATGCAATCATCATAAGAAAGGTTGCAAATAACACCGACTGGACGTACTATCACTTTGGACGCAGCAAGTCGCGTTCACCTTAACCCAAAAAACTAAATCTTCCAGGTAGAAACGCAGCCCTAGCTCTAAAAGCAAATCTAAAGGGGTGCCCAACGCCCCGGTGCAATTCGGAGAGAATGCATGTCGTGGTACGCGTACTGCCTCACGGAACACCAGACCCTCGCCAACGGTGTTCGCGCCCGTCGTCCCTTCCTTCTAGATGGCATTCAAGGTGTAAACGGTTCTCCGGTCATGAGCTACCCGAGTGGAGAATTCGCGGTAATTGTCAGTGAATATGACCGTGCGACATCGAACCTCGACGAAAAGTCCGTCCTCGAGCACGCCCGCGTGGTCAGCCAGAGCTTCCGAACCGCCACCGTCCTACCTTTCCGCTTCGGAACGATTTTCGACACTGAAGATGCGATCCGCCAGGCCGTTCGATCCAACCGCCGCACTTTCTGTGAGAGCGTCGCCCGGCTTCGTGGCAAGTCCGAAATGCGCATCAAGTTGACGGTTCGCGACGGTTCTCTCCGCGGCTCCATGGAGGAGATTGTCCTGCCCGATACTGTCGGCCGCGAGTACCTTATCAAGCTTCGCGAGAAGGCTTGCCGGGAGCGCGAACGCCAGACCAAAGCCCGGGCGCTATCGGTCCAGGTGCACAAGCTCTTCAATCCGCTCGAGGAAGAAATCAGCTGCAAGAAGGTCGATGCCGACGGAATGTTGCTCGATATTGCCCACCTGATCGACACCAAGTCGATCGAAAAATATCAGAACCGTTACAGCACCGCCGCCAAGCAACTCAAGAATTGCCAGATGGTTGTGACCGGTCCGTGGCCGCCCTATCACTTCCTGCCCGGGAAGGTCCGCACCGTCGCCGGCGACAGCTAGAGTCTGGGTCGATTCGTCCCAAGACCCCCTTTCCGGAGGGGGTTTTTCTTTGGGTCGCGACAGTGCTTTTCCTCCGGCTGAAGCGGGACACAGGCTCCCCTGGCCCTAACCTCAGGTGTATGGGCTTCGGCGTCTGCTGCAAACTCAGCTTCAGCACCGCAGTCGCCCTCAGCGGCGGAAGCCGGTACTGAAAACAAGTCTGTTATCGCAGCGGTGAACGCTGCGCCACCCAAAATCAAAATCGAGTTTCTCGGCAATCGGTCCGGGCAAGGAGCCCACATCCCGGAAGCCGGTTTTCGGAACCTCGCAACTGCATCCAACTCTTCGCATCCCTTCGAAACTGTCGCCCGAGCCGGAAAACAGCAGGTCCCATTTGTTCTATGCATAGAGGTCCCATGCCAAGATCGCTATGAGCGGCGATTCCTTATCATTCCCGCTGCCACTCTCGCGCTTGGCGGCGGACTCGTGCGAGGCAACCAATCTGTACCGCGAACAGCGCAAACCTTTGCTGCGATATCTGGTATGTCTCGGGCTCTCGGCTGATGAAGCGCAGGATGTCGTGCAGGACGCTTTTCTCAGCCTTCATAGGCACCTGGCCTCAGATGGGTCGCAGGAGAACATTCGCAGCTGGCTGTTTCGCGTCGCCCATAATGGCGCGCGAAATCGGCAGCATAGTTATGATCGTCGCTTCGGCAAACCACTCGATCTCGACCTCGACTCGATTGCAGTCGAGGCGACACCGGAACAAGTCGTATTGGAAAAGGAAAAGCTCCATCGGCTGGGAAAGGCAATCCTCTTATTGACTGAGTCTGAACGTGAGTGCCTGCTGCTGCGCGCGGGTGGACTGCGCTATCGGGAAATCGCCGAAGTCCTTCAAATCCCTACTTCCACCGTCGGTGACACGGTGGACCGGGCGATAAAGAAACTGGCGGAGAAAATCAATGTGTGACTTTTCAGGAGGGTTGGTTGCGTGGATGGATCGCGAGCTTCCAGACAACGAAGCCGCGGATGTCGAGCGGCATGTTCGACACTGTTCGGAATGCCGGAGGCGCGTCGATGCCTATGCGGAAGTGAGCCGCGCATTCGTCGCGTACTTCAATGCGGCGACCGGGGAAAGGACACGTCGCAGGCTGCCGCGCTGGGTGCCAGTCCTGCTGTCGAGCGCAGCGGCGGCCGTGTTGCTTCTGGTGTTCCAGACTGCAAACATCGAACAGATTCCGGTTCAGCCGCGAGTCGCAGAGGCCGCCGCGGCCGTGGTCGTTGAAACTGAAACTGCGCCAAGGCCGGTCCAGAAAGTCCATCGACGGCAGGGGATTGCGCCCATGAAGCCTCCAAACACGAATTGGGCCCTAGCTGAACCCTCTATCCAAGTCGCCATTCCGGTCGAAGCAATGTTTCCTCCGGGCGCTGTTCCCGAGGGAATTACGTTCGTTGCGGACCTCAGCGTGGCAGCCGACGGATCGGTGCAAGGACTCCGTCTGCAACAGTGATTCGCTCTTGATTTGAAAGGGAGACCCAACATGAAACTTACATTCATTTTTCTTTTGGCAGCTTCATGCTGTGCGTTCGCGCAAGATGGCGGAAACGTAATGTTCCAAAGCGCTGGCCCGGCGGGTGCGATGGCTTGGGGCTTTGAGAAAGGGCCCGCCGCTGTGGTTAAGGGCGCACCCTATTCCGCCACGATGAACAATGAATCCATCCAGACGCTGGCGGATGGCAATCGTATCGTTCAAACCAACACCGGGACGATCGCCAGAGATTCCCGGGGTCGCACCCGTCAAGATGCCGCTTTGCCGG